>Ga0007809_10000132_pt1 | contig 28818 bp, 27 predicted proteins | sample CryBogCBE02Aug07_FD_60383 | JGI IMG/M metagenome (GOLD analysis project Ga0007809, IMG submission 60383) | Freshwater microbial communities from Crystal Bog, Wisconsin, USA - CBE02Aug07 | ecosystem: Environmental > Aquatic > Freshwater > Lake | place: Crystal Bog, Wisconsin, USA | collected...
CGCTATATCTGAAATTGATTACAAAAAGCGAGGCCCCGCTCTTTTATTTGATGACATCAAAGATTATCCAACTGGATTTCGAGTTTTAACTTCGTCAACCAATAGCCCAAAAAGATTGGGTTTAACACTTCGGATGGGCATTGATCATTCTGATGCTTCCCTAGTAGAGCAGCTTAGAGGATCCCCAAATAAGTGGGTTGAAAATTCTAAAAATTATCCTCCACGCTATGTTACTGAATCACCTTTATTTGAAAATGTTATGGAAGGTGATGATGTTGATTTAATGAAATTTCCGACTCCGTTTTGGCATGCTGATGACGGAGGAAGATATATTGGAACCGGAGTTGCTGTAGCAACTATAGATCCCGATGAGCAGTGGGTTAATCTTGGTGCATATCGTTCAATGTTGATCGATAAAAATCATGTGGCTTTGGGAGCAGTTCCAGGTAAGCATGGTTATATACATATCCAAAAATGGATGGAGAAAGAAGGTCGCGCTCCAGTTGTGATCCACATTGGGATGGATCCCCTCTATATGGTCGTCAGTGGTGTGGAGGTGCCCTCTGGTATAAGTGAGCTTAATTATGTAGGAGCTATAAGAGGTCAATCGGTTGATGTGATAAAGAGCACAATTACTGGTCTTCCAATCATTGCCAGTGCTGAGATAGTTTTGGAAGGTTGGTTAATTAAGGGAGAAACCACTGATGAAGGCCCTTTTGGTGAGTGGCCAGGTTACTATGTAAGTGGAGTATCTAAAGAGCCATTGTTAAAGGTTGAAAGAGTTTTGTATCGTAATAACCCAATTCTTTTGGGCTCGCCTCCAGCAAAACCACCTCATGATTATTCTTATATGCGGACAGTCATGAAGTCAGCCATGATTTTTGATGCTCTTGTATCCGCAGGAATTCCTGAGATCAAAGGAGTTTACGCACCAGAGTGTGGAGGAGGGAGAATGTTGGTTGTAGTAGCGATCAAGCAGCTCTACAATGGACACTCACGACAAGCTGGATTTGTTGCTTCACAACTGCCAGCAGCAGCTTATATGGGTAAATACACAATTGTTGTTGATGAAGATATAGATGTAACAAATTTAGAAGAAGTAATATGGGCTGTTTGTACAAGGACAGATCCAGACACAAGTATTGATTTCATTCGTCGTGCTTGGGCAAGTAAAGCTGAGCCTATGCTTCAAAAAGGACAACCTGTATTTAATTCACGAGCAATCATTGATGCATGTAGGCCTTTTGAGTGGATAAAAGATTTCCCAAAGGTAGCACAAGCAGATAGTCGCTACTTAGCTCAGATTGAAAAAAAATGGGAAAGTATATTTCAACCTAAAGTTACAAAATAATGAGAATATTAAAATGACAATTACATTCAAACAATTGACTTTATTTATCATTGCATTTTTTTTATGTCTAAGTGTTAAAGCCGTAGATTTTCCAAATAGACCTGTGAAAATAATAGTTCCTTTTGCGCCAGGGGGAACATTAGATGTAACTGCAAGATTAATTGCAGCAAAATTACATGATACATGGGGCCAGGCTGTTGTCGTAGAAAATAAACTTGGTGGTAATGGTGCGATTGGTGCAGATTTTGTTGTTAGAAGTCCTCCAGATGGATATACCCTTATGTATAACGGCACATTAATTGTCGTCACGCAACAACTGCAAAAAGTAAATTTTGATATTCTAAAAGACTTAGTTGGAGTGGTTCAACCTGTAATTTATTATCACGTACTTGGTGTCAATGCTAAATTGGGAGTCAATAACTTAAATGAGTTAATCGAGCTTGCAAAAAAACAACCAGGGCATCTTAATTACGGTAGTGGCGGAATGGGTTCAAGTTTGCATCTTTATATGGAGAGAATGAAAAGCTTAACTAAAGTTGATATAGCTCATATACCTTATAAGGGTAGTGCTCCGGCGATGCAAGCATTGATGTCGGGCGAGGTTGATATGGTATTTGATACAAGTTTTTCAATGATTCCTCTTATAAAGTCTGGAAGAGTGAAGCCTATTGTTGTATCGGGTGATAAAAGACTCGATAGCTTACCTAATGTTCCAACTCTTGAAAGCTACTTTCCAAGTTTAAGTGAGGAACCCGGATGGCATGGTATTTTTGCCCCTAATGCTACGCCAAAAGCAGTAGTTCAAAAAATTGCTAACGATGTAAAAGCAATTGTCACATCTCAAGATATGATCAATAGATTTAAAGAGATGGAATTCCAGTCCACTGGTGTAGGATCAGATGCATTTTCAGAAATCATTAAAAAAGATTTCGATACTTGGGGAAAATTAATTCGCGAAAATAACATACACAGTGATTAAGTTTTATAAATAATTTTAGAAAGTAGATAAAAAATGGCAGATGACTACGTTAAACATGCTCGCGAACATATGCTCGCCAGATATACAATCAATGGAGTAAATGCAAGTGATTTCAGAGATGTGACTAACTCAATTGAGAAGTGGGAAGATTGGTGTTCTGCATGGTCAAAAAGAGCGAAAATTCATGAGGAGATGGGTTTAGAAGCTCTTTCCAAAAACAAATTTATAAGTGCTACGGAACATCTTTGTAGAGCCGCTGTAACATATCATTTTGCCAAATATCTTTTTGTTCAAGATATGTCTCAGCATCGGATTGCGCATCAAAAGGCTGTTGAATGCCACACCCTAGCGCTCCCGCATATGGATCCACCAGGTGTTCGTGTTCTTATACCTTATGAGAATTCAAATTTGGTAGGAATTTTAAGAAAACCAAAAGGCATATCTGCTCCTTATCCTATTGTTATTATGACTATGGGCTTGGATTCTACAAAAGAAGAATTAATAACTTTTGAAAAGTCATTTCTAGAGCGTGGTATGGCAACTCTGGCGGTTGATGGGCCGGGTCAGGGGGAGGCTGAGTATGACTTTCCTATTCGTTTCGATTATGAAAATGTTGTAGGTCCAATTGTGGACTGGGTTGAAAGTCAGAACGACTTAGACTCAAATCGTATTGGTCTTTGGGGAATAAGTTTAGGTGGTTATTACGGACCAAGAACTGTAGCCTTTGAAAAGCGAATCAAGGCGTGTATATCTAATTGTGGTCCTTACAATTGGGGTGCATTATGGGAGAGGTTACCTGATTTAACAAGAAATGCATTTGTTGTCAGAAGTCATAGTAAATCTGAAATTGAAGCAAAAGAAAAAGCAAAATTATTAAATCTTGAAAATATTACTAATCTAATAGAATGCCCTCTTTTTATTGTAGCTGGTGGACTTGATAAATTATGTCCCCCTGAGGATGCTATACGCTTATCAAAGGAGGTTAGTGGACCAGTTCAATTGGTTGTTATCGAAGATGGTAATCACGTTGCACATAATAGAGGCTATCGTTATCGTCCGCAATCTGCTGATTGGATGCAAGAGCAACTAAGTTAAAGATTAAAAATGTCAAATTCAAAAAATGTATCTATAAATCGCATTGAGGATGATCCATTACTCAAAGGCGAAGGTAGATTCGTTGATGATCTTAATGTTGAAAATTTGTTGCATGCATATTTTGTTCGAAGTACCGTTGCTCATGCCAAGATAATTAGTATTGATATAGAGTCAGCTAAAATTTTAGATGGTGTTATTGGTATTTATCTTTTTAATGATTTACTTCCGATCATTAAGAAAAGGCAAATGACCCAGGCAATAGCCTCTTCAATGCTGAAATTTGACGTAGATCCAGAGTGGCTTGCACACGATGAAGTTTGCTATGTTGGGGAACCTATTGCTATTGTCGTTGCAAAATCGAGATCAATTGCTGAAGATGCGGCTCAATCGGTATTTATTGATTACGAATTACTTCCCGTTGTCGTTGATCCTAAGTTGGGATTAGTGCCTGGCTCATCTAAGGCGAGATTAAATTATCCAAATAATTTAGTGGCACATACGATTGTCAAATATGGAGATATCCCAGAACTAAATAAAATAAACTGCATTTCACAAACATTTGTTCTCAATAAGGGAGGAGGGCATTCTCTTGAGCCAAGAGGAATTCTTTCTACTTATGACCTAAATGAGGAAAAATTAACGGTTTGGGATAGCACTCAGATGCCACACCGTTTGAAGGACACCTTGGTTCAAATGCTAGAAATGAGTGAATATCAAATTCGAGTTATTGCTCCAGATGTTGGTGGTGGATTTGGTCCAAAAGCAGTAATTCATCCAGAGGAAGTTACTATACCTGCTCTATCGATTTTATTGAAGCAACCCATAAAATGGATCGAGGATAGAAAAGAAAGTTTTACAGCAACTGTACACGAACGTTTGCAGTATTGGGAAATGCAAGTTTTCTACACTGATGATGCAAAATTATTGGGAATCAAAGGTCATTTATATCATGATCACGGCTCATGTTCCCCTTACGGAGTTGCATTACCTTATAACGCGGTTACAAATTTAATTGGTCCTTATGTTTTACCAGCTGTTGAAATTGAGATTTCAGTTTGTTTAACAAATTTTGTACCTGCAACTCCAACCCGTGGAGCAGGTAGGCCTCAAGGTACTTTTGTAATGGAAAGGCTATTAGATCAAATTGCGCAAAAATTAAATTTAAGGCCTGAAGAGGTTAGGTTACGCAATTTAATACCTAAAGAGTCTATGCCTTATGTGATACCAATTGTTCAGCGCGATGGATCTGAGATGTGTTATGACACTGGAAATTATGCGGAGTGTCAACACAAAGCAATGGAGTTGTTTAATTATGATGAGTTTTTGTTGCGACAACAAAATGCTCTTTCTGAAGGTCGGTTTATTGGCGTAGGATTATCAAATTATGTTGAAGCAACTGGTCGAGGACCATTTGAAACTGGATCTGTCAAGATTGGTGCATCGGGTAAAATCATAGTTTCTACTGGAGCTACCGCTCAAGGCCAGGGCGTAAAGACAATGATCGCTCAAATAGTATCTAATGAATTGAATGTAAGTCCTCAAGAGATTAGGGTAATTGACGGCGATACAGATTATTGCTCACTTGGATTTGGTGCATTCGCTAGCAGGCAAGCTGTAACAGCTGGGAATGCGATATATGTTGCTGCACAAAAAATTTCTGAAAAAATAAGAAAAACTGCAGCTGTTCTTTTAGAAGTATCCTACGATGATATTGTCTTAAAAGATGGTTGGGCTGTTGTAAAAGGAGCTAACGACCTCAAGTTAACTTTTGCAGAAATTGCAAAACGATTAAATGGGGTTCCAGGATTTGCATTGCCATCGGGCATGAGTCCTGGATTGTCTGAGCTCATCCATTTTGAGCCGAAAGGGCTCACATATAGCAATGGAACACATATTGCTGAGGTCGAAGTCGATATAAATTCTGGCTTTGTAAAGATCAATCGATATTTGGTATTTCATGATTGCGGAAATATCATTAATCAAATGATGGTTGAGGGACAAGTAGTTGGAGGTGTTGTTCACGGAATAGGGGCAACACTTTATGAACTCATGCGATATGATGAAAATGGTCAACCATTGTCTATTACTTATGGTGATTATTTATTGCCGACCTCAGATGTTGTTCCAAAAATCGAGGTATATCATATGGAGTCACCTACTTATCTTAATCCTCTTGGTGTAAAGGGTGCTGCTGAAAGTGGAACTATTGGGGCGCCTGCAGCAATTGTTTCAGCAATTGAGAATGCACTTAAGAACTTTAGTGTATCAATTAATGACTTACCTGTTTTACCTAATCAATTAATCGAAAAAATTCATCAGGTAACAGTTAATTTCGATTCGATTTAAAACGGCGTAAACTATTTAAAAAACCAGCTGCGGCAATAAAACTAGCGAAAAGAATAGATGTTAAGAAACCATTATCTGGGAATAAATTTATAAACAGTATTGCAAGTGCAGCTCCTAATGTCGTACCGATTAATCTAGACATTGACATCATGCCACTAGCAGCTCCTCCTCGGTCCCTTGGACCGGAAGTTAGTAAAAGAAAATTATTGGGTGTTTGAAAAAAACCAAATCCAATTCCACAAAGTGTTAAGCAAAACCCAATTAAAAAATTACTTGAATCGTAAGGTAAGGAATATATTGACAAAAGGGAAGCACTTAATGTGATCATTCCGAATGAGCACAGTAGACTAGGATTAACTTTTTCATTTAATCTTCCTGCGATTGGGGCAATGAATACAATAATAAGTGGCCAAGGAGTCATCAGAATACCAATTATTGCGGATGATTTATGATATTGATTTCCCAAAATAAACGGAAGTGAAACATACGCAAGGGTTTGAGCGCAATACGCAAATGAAGATGTTGTCACAGATAACGAAAAATTACGAATATGGAAAAGATCAATTGGAATGATGGGAAATTCAATTCTTTTTTCATGTCGTAATAGAAGAAATAATGAAATGAATCCAATTGCAATTTCAATAAATGATGTGTAATTTATGGAATTATTAACAAAGCCAATATTGCCAATACCAATGATGAATAATGAAATAGCGATACTGCTGTATATCAATCCAATTAAATCAAATGGTCTAATTTGAGTTGTGTTCTTGGGAATATTAAAGTAACCAGCAAAAATTATGATTATCCCCAAAGGCACATTAATACCAAAAAACCATCTCCAATTACTGATTTCTAAAATAAAGGAGGCAACAGATGGTCCAGAACTTGATGAAATTGCTACAGTTAAACCGAGTAAAGCAATACCCCTACTTGTTAAATTTGATGGGAACACAAATCTAATTAATGCTGGCCCCATAGTTGCAAGTCCACCTCCACCTAATCCTTGCAAAATCCTAGAAAAAATTAATTGTTCAATTGATGTGGATTCAAAACATGATATTGAGCCGATAATAAATATAAAAATTCCACTAAGAAAAACTTTTTTATAACCTATAGATTCACCAATAAGTGCTAAAGGTAATATGGTAATTGCTAATACTAATTGATATGCATTTACGACCCATATTGAACTAGAGGCAGATGTACTCAATTCGTTTGTAATAATTGGAAGAGCAATGTTTGCAATTGCTGCATCTAGATTGGATAAAAAGGTACCCATTAGTATCGCAAAAACAGCCCAATGTCTCTGTTTTTCTGGAAGATCTGTATCGTGCATTTATAAAATATATGATTTTAAGTGGATGTAAATTTTTCTTTTTAAAGACTAAAGAGAACTGAAAGGGCTGAAATTAATAATGCAGAAAATATGATCCAATGTGTTTTAATTCTTGTAAAAATTAATAATAAAAAACTGAATAATGCAATAAAAAATGTAAGATAGCCATCAATCGCATCCTTTGCAAGGGGAATTACTTGTGCAAATAGTAAACTTGCGCTTGCAATAATAACAGAGCTCAAAATTGACTTTACGCGAGGGTGATCTGCCTTTTGACCTAGAAAATAAATTAATGGAATTACCAATAACGACGGTAATATCATCGCAAGCCAACCGACTAACGCGCCAATATATCCGTCAACAAAGTATCCAACGCTGACAAGATAAATTGCAACTGGTCCTGGTGTACTTCGAGAGATCACTACAGCTTGATTAAGTTGAGTATCTGTTAAGACATGATAATGCATCACCAATTCTTCTCTAACTATAGGTATTGCAGCCAAACCTGAAAAGCTAGTCACTGACGCCTTTAAAAGAACTAAAAATAAAACTAGTGCATTCATTTTTGGTTTTCAGGGAAAAAACTCCCTAAAAATGCGGAAATAATAATAATATCGATAGCACTCAACTCTAATGCATAGTGCAAAATAAAAGTAAGACTCATTATTGATAATACTCGAAAAGTTGAATTTTTAGTGAGATATGGCTTAACGAGCGTCCAACAGGTGAATAAAGTAATACTTACTGCAGCTGCTATTGCACCATGTATAGATGATTTAATGATCGAATTTGATTGAGCAAAGCTAAATAATGCAGTTGCAATTGCAGCTATAAGAGAACAAGGAATTGAAGACGCAAGTAAAGAAGTAATTGCACCTGGTAAATTTTTTAGTAACCATCCTATTGATACACAAAATGCAAAGTAATTAGAACCAGGTGAAAGTCGGGAAATTGCGAAACTTAAAACGAATTGTTCATTAGTAATCCATGAGAGTCTGCTTATTATTTCACGATGAAGAACAGCAACAGTTGCATTTCCTCCTCCAAAAGTAAGATTACCCATGGATGCAAAAACTAAAAATATATTACGAATAGATATTTCTCTTAAATTCGATTTCATCGTAATCTAATTATATTTAATAATTAAGCTTGCCAAATTCCGTACCCTAAATTTCGTAATCTTATACCTAAGTCAACTTCGAAATATCTTGCATCTTCATAGCTCATTGGATTGTATTTGAAATACAGTTCGGGAACCAACCTTATCCCATATTTTTGAACATATTTATTAGACTGAATTCCAGCCTTGTGTTTATCAAATCGAATATCCGGATCAAGTCCAGTCATTCCTACATAGAAGCATTGCTTACCCAATACATAATTAGGGTTTGAGATAACAAACTTGCGTTCATTCAGCACCTTATGTGATAATTCAATAACATAAACATGATAGTGATTTTTCATATCTTTAATTTAAAAATATACATCTATTACGTTACTATATTGATCTATATGGTTTTATTTATATTCATACGTTAAATTAAGTCAGTCTTATTTAAGAGGTTTAAAAATGAATGGTGCAGAAAGTTTAGTTAGAACTCTAGTAGCAAATAATGTTGATGTTTGTTTTACTAATCCTGGTACATCTGAGATGCATTTTGTAGCAGCTTTAGATAAAGTTGAAGGTATGCGTTGCATATTAGGATTGTTTGAGGGGGTTATTACTGGAGCTGCTGATGGTTATTATCGTATGGCCGATAAACCTGCATCAACCCTATTGCATTTAGGGCCTGGGCTTGGAAATGGACTAGCTAATTTACACAATGCTAAAAAAGCAAATTCTGGAGTTGTTAACATTGTAGGTGAGCACGCCGGCTACCATATTCAGTGTGATGCACCACTTACATCTGACATACAGGCTGTTGCAAGACCGATGTCTCACTGGGTAAAGACGTCAATGTCTTCACTTGAAGTAGCCAATGATGGAGTCGAGGCTATTAAGATTGCAAATACACCACCCGGGAAAATTGCGACTCTCATTCTTCCAGCAGATACAGCTTGGGGTGAAGGATCGACTGTTCAAAAGCAGCAAGTTAAGACTGAAAGATTAAAAGTTTCAGATTCAAATGTCCAAGCTGTAGCTAGTGTATTGGCTAGAAAAGAATCCACATTAATCCTTCTAGGTGGAATTGCTGTTCGCGAAAATGTATTGGAAATTATTGGACGGATTGCTTCTAAAACTAATGCAGTAATTTTTTCTGAAAATAATAATCCCCGCATTGAAAGAGGTCTTGGAAGAGTAAGGGCAAGGCAAATACCATATGTTGTAGACAGTGCAGTTGAATTACTTAAAAACTTTCAAAATATTGTTTTGATAGGTGCTAAACCACCTGTTGCTTTCTTTGCATATCCTAATAAACCAAGTTATCTTGCACCTCAAAATTGCAATATAGTTGAACTTGCAGCAGTTGGTGATTGCATTATTGATGCAGTGCTAAATTTGGAAGATTTACTTGGATCAAGGCATGTAAAAAACGAGCACCTGGTTAAATCAATAGAAACTCAAATACCTTTTGGAAATATAACTGATGTAGGTATTGCACAAGTTTTATCACTGCTTATCCCTGAAGATTCAATTGTTGTCGATGAATCAATTACAGTTGGTCGTGGGTTCGATATAAATACTGCATCGGCTAAGCCCCATGATTGGCTTAACATTATGGGAGGCTCAATAGGTTTTGGTTTACCTTGTGCTGTTGGTGCAGCGACAGCATGTCCAGATCGTCCAGTGATTGTTTTAGAAGGGGATGGAAGTGCTATGTACACGCTACAAAGTTTGTGGACAATGGCACGTGAAAATTTGAATGTTAAGGTATTAATTTTTTCAAATCAAGCATATAAGATATTGCAAGGTGAATTTAATAATGTTGGAGCTGGCTCACCTGGTTTAAGAGCACAGAATATGTTAAGTTTAAAAAATCCAACTCTTGATTGGGTTTCTTTAGCTAAAGGTCATGGTGTTGAAGCAAATAAAGTAAACAATCTTACGGAATTGTTTGACACTCTCAAAGGTGCCTTATCTCATAACGGTCCTAATTTAATTGAAGTATGCATGATTTAGTTTTATTTTAAATTAGCTACTTTATTAATCCACATGAATATTGCTATTCTTAATAACTTCAGTCCAACGTTTTGTATCTTCTCTAATAAATTTTGAGAATTCGTCTGTTGTTAGTGTTGAAACTTCTGCACCTTGTAGCATGAATTTTTCTCGAAGATCATTGCTTGACAATGCCTTAGTTATGTCTTCGTAGAGAGAGTTAACTATTTCCCTAGATGTTCCTTTGGGTGCTGCGAAACCGAACCAGTTTGTTGCTGAATAATTAGCTACACCAGATTCAATCATAGTTGGAATGTTGGGAAGTGCTGGAGAACGTTTTAGTGTTGTGACCGCAATTGGTCTAATTTTGCCACCTTTAATTTGACCTAAAGCAGTTGGAGAAGCTGGCATTAAAAAATCTATATTTCCAGATTGTAGTGCCAATATTGCTTCACTCATGCCTTTGAATGGAATATGAGTTACATTGATCTTTGTTTCAATTTTGAATTTTTCAACGATAATTTCGTTCGTGCTCCCAATGCCAGCGGAGCCGAAATTAATTTTTCCAGGTTCGTTTTTTGCAGCAAGAATTAATTGATTTATAGTATTTATCTTTGATTCTGAATTTACTACCACAATATAAGGCGTTTGAACCAATAATGCAATTGGGACCATGTCGTTTGAAACATCCCATGCTAAATTATTAAATAAACCTGGCAGCATTGAATATGTTGCATCAATTAAGCCAATAACTGATCCATCATTTATCGAATGCGCTACATATTCGAAGGCTATTCTTCCACCGGCACCAATTTTATTTTCAACAATTATGTTGTGACCGGTCTGCTCTGTTATTTTTTGTGAAACGAGTCGAGTGTATACGTCACTTGCACCACCTATAGCAAATGGAACGATGATTCGCATTGCCTTGGAATTTGTTTCACAAAAAGTTGAAGTTGAAAAAAATAAAAAAAAGAAAATTGTTAGAAAGATATTCATTAATTAACAATCTCCCAGTTTGATATATTAAAGTTTTCAGGCATAAAAATGTGTGCGAATCCTCGTGTATCTCGCAGAGAGCGAGTAATATGACCTTTTCCTTGAAGATCCTCTGTAAAAATAATATCTCCAGGTTGAAATATAAATCTTAAATTTTTTGATGTTTCGATTTCAAGAATTCCTGAAGTAACAAAAATAATTTGCTTTTGTGGTGGATGATGGTAATCTTGTGAGTGTCCCTGTGGCGTTTCACGGAAAAATAGCTTTTGAATATCGAATTTTTCCGATGTTGGCCTATTATCATTACTCATTGGTATTTTTCTTTTAACTAATTCTGAATCACCTTTAAGATTTGTGAATAAATGGTTTATTATCATAATAATGGTTAAATTTCAATTTTTATGCTTGAGTAATGTTATTGTGGCTTTTGAAAATACAATCTAATCTTGGGTTAAACCCTATACACAGGATTATTCTTTGAGTTAGTTATTCACTTTTGGATAAAGTAGTATAAAAATTTTTCTAGTTATTAGTATTTATATGGATAGAAAATGTAAAAAACAACTTAATAATTAATAAAAGCTAACGATTAACTTCAAATTTTCGAAATATGTTTAATAAATCAATCTATAAAATTATTTCAATAATTTCATTTTCTCTTTTGACAGCTTGTTCATCTATACAAACAACAAAATCAGATAACAGAGGCGGTTGGGATATTATTTTTGATGCTAATTCAAATTTAAATGAATTTACTCAGTATGGTTCAGCCAATTGGCGTATTCAAGATGGTAACATTCAAGCTGACCTTCTTAGTAGTAAAACTCCAGCATATTTAATTACAAAAAAATCATATTCAAATTTCAAGTTATATGCAGAAATTTGGGTAGATCATGAAACTAATAGTGGATTTTTTTTGAGGTGTTCAGATATCTCAAAAATGGGGGCTGATACTTGTTACGAATTTAATATTTGGGATAGTCGTCCTGATCCATCCTATGGTACTGGAGCGATTGTAGATGTTGCCAAAGTAAATCCAATGCCTAAAGTTGGTGGACAATGGAGTACCATTGAAATTACAGCTAACAACGATCTTTTAATTTTTAAAATTAACGGAGTTGTAACAGCTTCAAGCTCGAATAAACTTCACGCTTCTGGTAATATTGGTCTGCAATTTGGAAGTGGAATTGTGAAATTTAGAAAAGTATTAATTCAAAATTTATAAATTTTAAATATTCAATGAGATTCATCGAAAAAATATCGATGAATGTCAATTTCAAAATATTTTCAAGTAATTTATTGGTTTTAAAATCCAGTGTTATTTTTGCCTTTTAGGTGTAGGATTTCCCTGGCTTCATTTGGGGTTGCAATTTCAAGTGATAAAGCTTCAACAATTGATCTTATTCGTTTAACCTGATCTGCGTTAGATTTCGCTAGTTTACCTGGGCCATTCCAAATTGAATCTTCCAAACCAACTCTAACATTACCACCAAGAACCGTACTCATAGTAGCAATTGGTATCTGATTTTTACCTGCCCCTAATACAGACCAAACATAATCTTTCCCAAATAACCTGTCTGCGGTTCGCTTCATTTGCAATACATCTTCTGGATGAGGACCAATTCCACCTAATATACCGAATACGGATTGTATGAAGAGAGGTGGTTCAAGTATTTGTTGCTCTAAAAAATGTGCAGCAGTATATAAATGTCCAATATCGTAACATTCGATTTCAAATCGTGTTTTATTTTCTTTGCAACTCTCTAAGATAAATTGAATATCTTTAAAGGTATTCTTGAAAATTCTTCCATCAGAATCTTTCAAGTAAGGCTCCTCCCAATCATATTTAAATTTTTTGAATCGATTTAACATTGGAAATAAACCAAAATTCATAGATCCCATATTTAAGGATGCAACCTCTGGTTTTAGTTGGAGTGCTGGCTGAAGCCTTTCTTCAATGCTCATTGTCGGAGCACCACCAGTCGTGAAATTTAAAACAACATCAGATCTTTGCTTGATATTTGTAGCAAATTGTCTGAATAAATTTGGATCTTGTACGGGCCTACCATCTAAAGGATCTCTGGCATGTAAGTGGACTATCGCTGCACCTGCTTCAGCTGCAAAAACAGCTTCATTTGCTATTTCTTCTGGAGTTATCGGTAAATGCGAAGACATTGATGGTGTATGTATTGAGCCTGTTATCGCGCAAGTTATGATTACTTTATTGCTCATGTTTTTTGACTTTTTAATTACGTTTGAAAATAAAATTACATCTTATATTTTTTTTTAATTAATAGGAGTGTCTATTGATCCATAACCCTTGGTAATTACCCTGATATTTTCTTGTTTGTATAGTCATTTAAATTTAACTGTCTAATCTTTTTTTCAAATTTACAATTAATTAAGTTAAGTATTTTAAATTTACTCTAGCCCTTTTGCGTTGGTGTGAAAATGATTGTAGCTTTCAAACCAACTTGAGCTAGTTCGTTTGCATATGAAAGTTGCAATTCAGTGCCCATAATTCTTGCATACTCATTAACTATTGCCAAACCAAGACCAGAACCCAAACCTAAAAGTTGACCTGCTTGACCTTGAGAGCGTCTTTTGGTAACTAAATACATTTGATCTTTACTTATACCAGGGCCATTATCGATAACAGAAATTTCAATTTTTTCGGAATTAATTTCAGTATCGAAAATTTTATTTAATGAGATTGTTATTCTGGATTGATGTTTATTATTCTTACCATAGCGTAATGAATTATCGATTAAGTTATTTAAGACGCCTTCTAAAAGATCTCGTTGGGCTAATATATAAATATCTGGTTCAATTCCCTGTGCACCTAGATCTACATTCAAGGCATCTGCTCTACTTAAAAATTTTAAAATACTCTCTTTTATAACTTCTTCGATATTTACGGGTTCTAGTTTTAAACTCACTTGAGCTTCGTTAGCAAGAGATAAAGCTAAAATTTGATCGACTAGATGACTTGCTCGTGCCTCACTTTTAACAATTCCATTAAGCTGTTTTTTCCAGGTTTCAGGATCGTGGCTCAATAATCCATATTCAGCTTGAGCTCTAATGCCCGCAAGTGGTGTTCTGAGTTCGTGTGCTACATTCCCGGAAAACTCTCTCATCATTCGTATACCGTCTTGAATTCTAATGAATAAGTCATTTATTGCGACGCCTAAGTTATAAACATCTTTAGTTCTTTTATCTAGTTTGACAGGATTTAAGTCCAAAGCTTCTCGACTTTCAAGTATCCTTTCCAAATTTATCAATGGACTTAATTCATTACTTATTACTTTCCTTAAGCTTAATGCGAGTGCTACAAGAATAATAATTTGCGGAATGATAGAAAAAAGTACAAGTCGTTGAATTAATGATTCTCTAAAATCAGATGTCTGAGCCATCACTATATAAAAATTTGATGGCTGTTCTTTATGAATTGATACTGCGCGGAAGTTTCTACCCTGGAAGATAAGATCGGAGAAAAGAGGTTTATCAAATGATTTAGTAAGTGGGGCGTTTATATTTGAATGACCAGCAATTAGAGTGCCATCGTCATTCAAAACTTGAAAAAATACAATTTCACTTTGATCAAATAGAAGTGTAGACATTTCATTTGATGACAAATTGACTTCTAGTTGATTATTTGTGCCTGTGGCATTCAATACAACGTGACTGGCCACAGAATAAGCATCATCAAGTAATGCACGATCGTAAGCCTGTTCTGTGAAATAGCTTGAAATAAAAATGACAATTACTGCGCCAATTAACCAAGAAATCGATAGTGGTATGAATAATCCTTTCATTAACCTACTTCTTAGTGAGGGAAGTATATTGTTATTAATCATGTATTCTTTCTTCTAGAAGATAACCTAGACCACGCAGAGTTCTAATGTTTACATTACTTGATATAATTTTTTTTCTGATTCTTGAAATAAATGACTCAATTGCATTGTCTACCAAGTAATCTTCTGAGGTAGATAGCTTTAACACTAAATCCCTTTTGCTTACTGTCTTTCCTGGCGGTGTCATTAGTTCAAATAAAACTTCAAATTCTCTTGCAGGAAGCTGCAGCTCAATCTCATTTATAAATATTTTTTTCTGTTTTCTATCTAGACGAAGTTTTCCAATTTGTTGTATTTCGCTTGTTTTTTGACTTCTACGTAAAATGGCTCTTAATCTAGCTTCAACTTCAAGTAAGTCAACTGGTTTACCAATATAGTCATCAGCTCCGGCATTTAATCCATAAATTCTCTCCTCAGTTCTGTCTCTAGCTGTAAGAACAAGGACCGGAGTTAGGTTATTATTCTTTCGTAGAAGTTTTAAAATGTCTAAGCCACTTCCCATAATTGAGGGTAATTCTTTATTAATTGGTAAATTCAGATCTAATAGAATCACATCAAATATTTGAATCGATAGAATATATTCTGCTTCAGATAAATCGCTAATACAAGTGACAATATGACCTAAGTCACTAAGAAATTTACTTAATACATCTAATAAAACACCATCGTCTTCAACAACTAGTATCCGCATATATAGCGCTAAATAATTTATTAAAAGATTTTTATTGTTATTCGATTGATATTCCGGCCTCTTTAACAACATGGCCCCATCGATCAAGTTCTTTTGATAAGTATATTGATAGGGCTTCAGGAGTTGACGTAGTTACATCAATACCAGCATCGTACAATGTTTTTTTTATTTCTGGTGCATTTAAACCCAAATTAACATCATTATTTAATCTGTCTACGATATATTTAGGTGTGTCTTTTGGTGCAAGCAATGCCAACCATACAGAAGCATCATAGCCAGGAACACCAGCCTCTTGTATCGTGGGTGTTTCAGGCAATTGAGCTATTCTTTTGGCGGTAGTAACACCTATCGCACGTAGCTTACCATTTTGAATTTGTTGTAAGACATTTGATGTTCCAGCAAAACTACTTTCTACAACACCAGATATCAAGTCAGTTAATGCATTTGAACTTCCCTTATAGGGAACATGTTGAATTTTAATTCCAGTCATAGAAGCAAATAATCCACCCATTAAATGCTGTGAACTTCCATTTCCTGATGATGCATACCGTATAGCATTCGGTGAATTTTTAGATAAATTAATATAATCTTTAATTGAATATATCGGTAAGTTAGGGTTCACGACTAATACATAAGCTGATTCAGCTAGTTTGGTAATTGGGCTAAAGCTTTTTAATGGATCGTATGGTATTTTTTTATAAATATAAGGCGTAATTGTGTGAGTTGTAGAAATCATAACAAGTGTATACCCATCAGGTGCCGATTTAGCGACAAAGTCAGTTCCTATGGTAGAGCCAGCACCTGCTTTATTTTCTACAACTACTTGTTGATTCAGTGAAATTGATAATTTTTGTCCTAATACTCGTGCAACAATATCAGTGAATCCACTTGGTGCAAATGGTACTACCAAGTGGATGGGTTTAGTTGGATAAATTTCAGCATGCGTGATATCAAAAATTGCAAAAACAATTATCGATAATAGCTTGGTTGAATATTTCATGAAAAATTTTAGCCTAGATATACTGGTTCAGGCATTGCAAAATAGTTATACAAAATATGATAAACCATCATATAGTTTTTTTGTTGGAAACTTGCGTGAGAAATACCTGCCATAACGCTAAATTGTTTGTTTGTGTTTGGAAGCAGTTTATAAAAATCTATTAAATCATCTAAACTTGCAATTCCGTCGAATTCACCTCTTAGAATTATTGTAGGAACTTTTATTTTTGTAGGATCAACAAGTGGTAATTTAGAGCACATATCAACATACGTGCCTGTTGGCATTGAATCGTCTAAAGTCAGAATAGCATCAGCGAAAGCTTCAATCGTTTCTTCATCTGCTGTACCTGGGTGATCTCTATCGAAAATACTATGTACAAAGGGCCGATCAATAGGTCTTCGGTTTTTAGCTAGAAATTCAGGTAATTTCTTTTTTCTTTGCTCTAAAGTATGACTACCTTCACCAGTCCATACAAACGCGTCAAGAGCAAGTTTTTCAACTAAATCTGGATGATGCTGAGTAAATAATGCAGCTTTTAACGCGCCAGATGAAATTCCATACAACATGAGTTTTGTTGATTTTGTATTCTTTAAAATATACTGGGATGCCGCATAAATATCCTCAGCACCATTTGTAATGTCAAAGTTGATGTCTCTGTGTTTATCTGATCTGCCATATCCTTCATTATCCATAGTCCAAGTATCGTAACCTTTTTCTCTAAACCATTCCATGGCAGAGGAGTAAGGGCGGTTCTTTACGTAAAGATCATATGTGGGTTGCGAAGCCATTGATGAGCCGTGAATAAAGAATATTGTTCCTTTAAATGGTACATTAGGTGAAGCTTTTTTTTGCCATAAAAAGAGGTTAATAGTGTCTTTTTTGATCCAATGTTCTTCACCATTACTCCAAGTCACACCAGTCATTTTTTTTCCTTTGAAAATAAGTAAAATTACACATGATATTAATGTGTAAACAGTAAGTTTTACAATATATATTATCTCTCAAGAATGTATAATTTTTTGGATCAAATCAAACAAAATAAAGGTTTTGTGTTCGTTTCCGTTTTATTCGGTTGGTACTAAAGAACTACTTGCTAAATTAACTTCAATAACTTATTTGAACTCAAGTATTTAATAAATTGAGAGAACTAATGTTATGTGAAGTTTATAAATTTAGTGAAAATTAAGACAACACATATTTTTACGTTTGAAAGTATTAATTTTTTTGATTTAAACAATGACAATGCTTTTCTGAGCAGATTACTAGTCAAAATTTTCGATTTAAATATGAAAAACAAAATTCTAAATGCTTCATTTTATAAGTTTAAAGAAATTAATTTACCTGAAAATGACCTCAAACCATTACAAGATTTTTGTGTCAGTAAAAATTTAAAAGGGCTAATTATTTTAGCCAAAGAAGGAATTAATGGGACTGTTTCTGGCAATGAGGATTCTGTAGAAGCACTTTTTACTTACCTGAGTGAAAATGTCATTAAATTTCATCTAGATTACAAAAAATCATGGTCTCAAACTTGTCCTTTTTTAAGAATGAAAGTTAGATTAAAAAAAGAAATTGTAACTATGGGTATTTCAGGTATAAATCCAAATGTGAATGTAGGTGAGTATGTTAACTCGTCAGACTGGAATAAATTAATTTCAGATCCGGATGTCGTTTTAATTGACACAAGAAATGATTATGAAGTCGAGTTAGGTACATTTAAAGGTGCCATAAACCCAAATTTAAAAAAATTCTCTTCATTTCCTGATTGGCTCGAGAAAAATAAAAATAATTTTTTTAAAGATGAAAAAAATACCAAAATTGCAATGTTTTGTACTGGCGGAATTAGATGTGAAAAATCAACTGCATTTTTAAAATCTCAAGGATTTAATAATGTCTATCATCTGGATGGTGGCATTTTAAAATATCTTGAGAATATGGATGCAGTAGATAGTTTGTGGGAAGGCGAATGTTTTGTTTTTGATGAGAGAGTTACAGTTCGACACGGTCTTATTCAAGGGGATTATGAATTGTGCCGTTGCTGTCGTGAACCCCTATCACAGGATGATAAATTAAAACCGGAATTTGAGATTGGTGTAAGCTGTCCAAGATGTTTTAATTCAAAAACCCAATTGCAAAAGGAAAGGGCGCGAGAAAGACAAAATCAATTACTAAGAGAAAAAAATAAAAATGGAATAAAAAATGAAAATTAATAACTTTAAGAATAAACCGACATTAAAACACTTAATTCATGAAAATAATTTCTTAAGAATTCCTTATGTTTACGATGGACTTTCTGCAAAAGTTGCAGAAAAAGTAGGGTTTTTAGCGGTTGGATTATCTGGTAATGCATTATCTGCAAGTTTGCTTGGCTTGCCTGACCTCGGAATTTTAGGCATGAGTGAAAGTGTTAATCATGCAAAAAATATTGCACAAAATATAACAATTCCTTTAATTTGCGATGCAGACACCGGTTTTGGTGGCCTTATGAATGTTATTCGAACAGTTCGGGAATTTGAATCTGCCGGAATTTCTGCAATTCATATTGAAGATCAGGTTACACCCAAAAGATGTGGTTTATTGCCGCAAGGAATTCCCGTCATCACTCAAGATGAACAAATCATAAAATTAAAAGCTGCGATAGCTGCTCGAGAATCAACAGATTTTATGATTATTGCTAGGACTGATGCTTTATCAATGCATGGTATTGAGGAGGCGTGTAAAAGAGCTAAATCTTATGTTCATGCTGGTGCAGATGCTGTGATTATTATGGGTGCCAACACAGAGGCTGAAATAAAATTCGCTTCTGATTTTGTTAATGCGCCATTAGCGTGTGTAATTCAAGAATCTGCACCAACAAACGAACTTACTGATGACTTTTTAAAGAGTTGTGGATGCATTCTTGCACTTCATGCTGGTACAGCACGATATTCTGTAGTGAGGGCCTTAACTACAGCTTTCACTGAATTGAAAGAGAAAAGCCATACAAGATCTATAAGTTCTATGATTTCAACCTTTGAAGAATACAATAGTGTCTTAGATCTTAAAAAATGGCTTGAAATTGAGAAATCTTACTTAAATTCTAAAGAATTAGATTTATGACGCATCCTGAAACTTTATTTGAAAAGATATGGAAATTACACCATATTGGTACGCGTAAGGATGGGAAAGACATTCTTTATATCGATAGACACATTATTCATGAGTTGCATGTACCTCACGCTTTTATGCGTCTAAAAAAATCAAAAAGACAGATTCGTAGAAAAGACTTAACCGTAATAGTTCAAGATCATACTGTTCCTACAATTAGAGGCTTAGAACTCATTTCTGATCATATCCGCGAAACACGCTTATTCGCAGAACAATATAGTATCAAATTGATTGATGTTAACTCTGATGAACATGGAATAGTTCATATTGTAAGTTCAGAGCAGGGCTATGCTTTACCTGGATTTACAATTGCATGTCCTGATAGTCATGCTTCAACAGTAGGTGCATTAGGATGTCTAGCATTTGCTTGTGGTACATCAGAACTCGAACATGTTTTGGCAACACAAACAATTTCACTAAAGAAGCCAAAGCTTATGAATGTGAAATTAAACGGTAATTTAAATAAGGGGGTTTCAGCAAAAGATTTGGCATTGTACTTAATTAGTCGATATGGAGTAGCAGCTGGTGAAGGTTATGTCGTTGAGTTTTGTGGAGAGGTGGTTGATTCCTTAAATGTAGAGGAAAGAATGACATTATGTAATATGTCAATAGAATGGGGTTGTAAAAGCTGTTTAATTGCTCCAGATCAAAAAGTATTATCATGGCTTAATGATAAATTAGATTTATATTCTGAAAGTGAAAAGTCAGCTCTCATTTCATTATGGGAAACACTAAAAAGTGATGTCAACGCAATTTTTGATCAAGTAATTGAAATCGATTGCTCATTAATTACTCCTCAAATTACATGGGGTACTGATCCCAGTCAATGTATAAGTATTGACGGTATTATTCCGTCTAATTTAGATGAAGATAATTTTATATGTTCTAAAAATAAAAAATCTTTAGAGTATATGGGCTTAGTAGGAGATAAATCACTTTTGAATTTGAAAGTTGATTGTGTTTTTATTGGTTCTTGTTCTAATAGCCGTTTAAATGACTTACGTGATGTTGCAAGAATTATCCAGGGTAAAAAAGTAAGTAAGCACGTAAAGGCAATAGTAGTCCCAGGATCCACGAAAATAAAAAAACAAGCAGAAATAGAAGGTATAGATAAAATATTTATAAATGCTGGTTTCGAGTGGAGAAATTCTGGTTGTTCTATGTGTGCTGGAGCTAATGGTGATATAGGTAATTTCGGCGAAAGAATAGTTTCTACTAGTAATAGGAATTTTGAAAATAGACAGGGTAGGGGGGTTAGAACTCATTTGGCCAGCCCAATAACTGCTGCCGCAATCGCATTACAAGGAATTATTTGCGACGTAAGAGAATTTTTATAAATTATGAAAAAATTTACAAACTTACATTCAATTGTTACTCCATTTATTGAGGATGACGTCAATACTGATCAAATTATTCCATCTGAATATTTAAAAGACATAAATGCTGATCTCAGTTTTGGACTATTTGCTTATTTAAGACGTGATGCTTATGGTGTTTCACAATCCTCTTTTGTCTTGGAGCGTTCAGAGTTTTTGAACTCAAAAATTTTACTTGTTGGTAAAAATTTTGGATGTGGTAGTTCTCGCGAGCATGCTGTTTGGGCATTGCAAGAATTTGGATTCGAATGTATTATTGCACTGAGTTTCTCGGATTTATTTAAAAATAATTGCCTAAAAAATGGAATACTTACGATTGAGCTCGAAGATAATATTTTTTATAAATATAAAAATATGTTTGGAAATTATCTCGAACCAAAGAGTTTGAAAGTAGATTTACCGAATCAATCCTTATGCGATACAGACGGAATTTTATTGTCTGAATTTCATATTGATTCAAATATAAAGTCTATGTTGATTGATGGTCTAGACGAAATTGATTTAACTTTAAATGAAATGGTTGAAATAACCAAATGGGAGTTAGGCAATAACAATTATAAAAAACTATTACAAAAATCTATTGCCTAGAATTAAGTATAAATAAGTCAAGCAAATATTTTCTGAAAATGTAAATGATGATCAGTTGCCCAATAATAAAGACTCACCGTCTTTTAATTCGACCTATTTCTAATATTGACAATATTGAATTCTTTAATTTACTAACTAATCCTCTTGTAGCTGAAATTGCGGGAGTAGATGAAAATATTAATATAAATGCTATTGATGATTCAATTCAATATTTTGAATCTTTAAATTTATCAGGTTATTTTTATAAATGGGCGATCTGTTTAAAAGACCAAAATAAATTTATAGGCGAATGTGAATTGTATCCTTTGAAAGCTCAAATTAGACCATGGTTTGAATGGGGCCTGGGTTTTAGTCTGAGTCCAGAATTTTGGCGAAATGGTTTTATGTACGAAGCACTTAGTTCAATCATTGACTATGCATTTAATCATTTTGAAGCTCACAGAATTAAAGCAGATGTTCACATTTTTAATGATCCTTCAAGAAAATTACTCGAAAAATTAAACTTTAAGCTTGAGGGAGTTCAGATTAAAAAAATATCAATTAATAATAAATTTTATGATATGAATTTAATGGCATTGGCGAAATGATAAATTAATCTTGGTTTATTTGGAATTAACTGTTAAATTTTTAAACTATCAAAAATTAATTTTTTATATCTATAAAATTTTAGTTTGTCAATAGCTAAAACGATTAATTAATGCAAGTAATAAGTCAAGATAATCTGAAATCTTTAATGGGATTATTATGCGTTTAAGTATTGTAGTTATCAGTTTTTTTTCTTATTGCCTAACTTGTTTTTCTCAAGACCAGTGGCCAAATAAACCTATTAGAGTTGTTGATCCTTATGCAGCAGGTGGGGTAGGTGATGCTGTTTTTCACGTGATTTCACCCCTTTTAGAGGCAAAATTTGGAACCCGTTTTATCATTGATAATAAAACAGGTGCAGACGGAAAGATTGGTACACTTGAAGTTATAAACGCAAAGCCAGATGGATATACTTTACTGATGGCACCAACCGCTAATTACTCTGTTAATCAATTTTTATTTTCAAATTTGGGCTTTGATCCAATAAATCAACTTGAACCGATTAGTTTGATTGCAGAGGCCCCATTAATTGCAGTTACTTCACCTTCAGGTCCAAATAGCTTGAAAGAGTTTTCTCAAGAAGTAATATTACATCCGAAAAATTTTAATTATGGTTCGCCTGGAACGGGCTCACCTCCGCACTTAGCTGGAGCATTATTCTCGCAACTTAATGGAAACGCAATTGAACATATTGCTTTTCGAGGAACACCCCCCATGATATTAGCTTTAATCGGAGGTGATATTCAATTAGCTTTCGCAACTTTGTCTGCTGCAGGATCCCAATTAAAAGCTGGAAAAATTAAAGCATTAGCAATTACTAGTGCTAAGCGTTTCGATGAGATACCATCTGTTCCTACCACCAAAGAGGCTGGTTTTCCTGACGTCAATTTGACAAACTGGTGGCTCTTGTCATCACCAAAAAATGTTGACCCTAAAATTGTGCAAAAATTATCTTTGGAAATTCAAAATATTCTACAGGATGATCAGATCAAAAAAAGTTTATTGGAAATAGGTCATACCTCACTGGGTCTTAGTTCAAAAGATTCACTTAATTTCATTAAATCTGAGAGCATAAAATATAAAAATTTGATTCAGAAAAATGAAATTAAGGTTCAATAAAAAATCTTTAACTAGAGTTTAGGTATTTGATTTTTTTTCTTCAGCAATTCTTTTTTGCCATTTCTTTTTCCATAAATCCCACGACCGATAATACTCTTGCCATTTAACATTAGCTGCTACTTCATCTTCATCCATGAAGACAACAGAATCATTTGATCCTGTCATCATCATTGCCTGAAACTGCATTTTCGCATTAGCATCAAGATAAATGGTTCTACCTACTGCAGTTTGAATTTTATTGCCAACTACAACTGACCCATGTCCACGCATTAAAGCTGCAGGATGGTTACCAAGCTTTCTAGCAAGTGATTGACCAAGTAAACTATTTCTTACAAGCATATCTGTACCCTTTTGGGCTTCTCTTATGTCCCAATTAGGTATGCCTAGACCGATAAAAGCTGACATATGAAATATTGGTTTTAGTACACAATCTGTACAACTAAACGGGACAACAGCATGAGAATGATTGTGAACTATTGCGTTAACGTCTGGACGCAGCTTGTATATTTCTCCATGAATATAACGCTCGTTATAACCACGGGGACTGTTCGGATCAATGGGATTACTATCTAGGTCAAATTCTAGAATATCTTCTTCTACAATTAGTTCTGGAGCAACATCTCTAGACATAAAGTAGTGATTACTATTTGTTTCACTTCGTGCACTAACATGACCATATGCATCTATAACTCCATGCTCAACACATGTTCTTGATGCAATAACTAAATCTTCAATAATACTCATTTTTTGTCTTTCTTAATCAATCTCAATTTTACTTGTTGCAACAACTTTTCGCCACTTTGGAATTTCTTTGTCTAATAAATTCTTTAATTTATCTGATTTACCTCCGGAAATAGTTAACCCAAGTTTATTCATTGTCTCTTTCATTTCGTTGGTATTGAGAATTAAATTAATTTCATAATTTAATTTATTTATTATTTCTACGGGAGTATTTAGAGGGGCAAGAACACCATACCATGTATCAACCACAAGATTCGGATAACCTAATTCTTTAAAAGTAGGCACATTTTGAAAAACTGGTGAACGTTCATCACTCATTATTGCAAGCATCTTTAATTGACCGGATTTAATAAAGCTACTTGATGTCTGAAGTGAAACAATACTTGATTGCACATGACCCCCGATAACATCAGTCACTGCACCAGAAGACCCCTTATATGGAACATGAACCATTTTGAATCCAACTTCTTGTAAAACTAACTCCATGGTTAGATGTTGTGAGCTACCCTCTCCTGGAGTAGAGTAGTCAAGCTCGTTCCCTTTTGACTTTGAGTATTCTAGAAATTCTTTGAAGTTCGATGCATTTATATTTTGAGAAACTACAAATCCCATTGCGCTAGTCGCTAAAAGTATTACAGGAGAAAAACTTTTGATAGGATCATATGGAAGTTTTGATTTAACTGCCGGGATAGTTCCGTGAGAAGTTGCAGTAAAAAGAAGCGTATAGCCGTTTGCTGGCGATTTTGAAACAAAATCAGTTCCAATAACCCCAGAGGCTCCTGATTTATTCTCAACCAAAATTGGATAACCTAATTTTTCACTTAGTTTATTACCAATTTGTCGTGCCAATACATCTGAAGTGGTTCCACTTGTGTATGGAGCAATAATAGTAATAGCCTTATTCGGATAAGAATTTGATGATTGACTTAAGCAAACAGTTAAGTTTAAAAATAAGCCTATGAAAAAAAATAGTTTCATATTCATTAATTTAAGAATCCCAAAACCAATTCGCATAAATTACTTTCGATTTAATCTACAATTTTTGAGTGTTAAATAAGAATTTACTTTAATCAAATTTTTTTATTCGGAATCAATAAACAAGTAAAATATAAACTTATCTTTGACGTTTAAATTATATGTTAAATCGTTCACCGCAGTTACTTGAGGAACTTGCACATGAAATTCGCAAGTTTAATTTGTCCCCTTTATGGGAGAGAACTATTCGATTAGTTCCAGGAACAGAATGCATTCCATGTGTTTGGCATTTCAAAGATACACATCCGTTTCTTCTACGCGCATCTAGGTTAATTGAAAAAAAACAGGCTGATAGGCGAGTCCTTGTAATGGAAAACCCTAGCATGATCGGAAGTTCTTATATTTCTAAAACTTTATTTGCAGGATTACAAATTATTCTTCCAGGTGAGATAGCTCCCTCACACAGACATACTCCGAACGCATTACGATTTTTAATGAAAGGAAAAGGTGCGTATACATCAATTGGTGGAGAAAAAATATGGATGGAGCCAGGAGATTTTATTGTTACTAGAAATTGGGAATGGCATGATCACGGGAATGCAGGGGATGAACCAGTAATATGGATGGATGGTTTAGATACACCATTGACAACATTATTTGGCGGTCATTTTAGAGAGAATTATCCTGATGATATATATCCACTTAATCAAGAAGTATCAATAAATGAATACTTATTTGGTAATCATCTTCTACCTATTGACTATTCAAGTCAAAATAAAGATAAGTCCTTACTAATTTTTAAATATGCAAATGCCAAAAAATCACTATTAAATATTGCTCATAATCAGGCAAATTTTTTTAATCCTGTCTATGGATACAAATTAAGATACTCAAATCCAGTTAATGGATCCTCACCATTTCAAACAATGTCGGTTTTTATTCAATATCTACCAGAGAATTTCTTAGGTGGTCAATATCGGACTACCGAAAATACTATATTAAATGTTGCTGAAGGCGAATGTATAGTTAAAACAGAAAATGGCGAATTTCACTTAAAACAACATGACATAATGGTTATACCCTCCTGGACGTTGCATAGCTTCTCCTCAACTCAAGAGACTATTATCTTTAGCTTTTCGGATAAAACTGCACAAGAAGCACTTGGTTTTTGGCGTGAAGAATTTTTGTAATTAAATTTGTATTTGGTTAGGTAAAAAATGAATTCAGATCACTATGTAATAAATGATACAAAAAATTTTGATTTTCAAGTAAACCGTCGATCACTTGTTGATCAGAGTATCCTTGACCTAGAAATGGAAAAAATTTTTGATAAATGCTGGATTTATGTTGGGCATGAATCAGAGGTAAAGACTGTTGGGGATTTCAAAACTAGAAATGTTTGTGGAAGACCTGTAATTCTTTGTCGCGACATGAATTCTAATATAAGAGTTTATTTAAACGCATGCCGGCATCGAGCAGCAGTGGTTTGTCGTGAGTCTGAGGGTAATACAAGGAGTTTTTTTTGCTTTTATCATGGATGGAGCTATAACATCAATGGAGAACTAGATGGAGTACCTGGAAAGGCAAGCTATCCTCCATCTTTTGATCCGTCAAAACTAGGTTTAGCTGAACCTGCGCATGTTGATTCGTATAAGGGCTTTATATTTTTGACCTTTAACCAAAATGCTAGTTCTCTAGTTGATTATTTGGCAGGTGCGACAGAATATATTGATTTAATTGTAGATCAATCCCCATCTGGAAAGATGGAGGTTATCAAGGGTACACAAGAATACGATATCAAGGCAAATTGGAAGTTATTAGTTGAAAATAGCTTTGATGATTACCACCTAATCACTACGCACTCAACGTGGCTAAATTATATGAAACGCTCTGGCGTTGAAATTAAAAAGCCCGAAAAAGGTCACCTGATGCCATCTCATGGTATTGGTAAAGTATTAGGTAACGGACATGCAGTTATAGATAATGTTAATTTCCGAGGTAGACCAGTCGCAAAATGGATACCCCTTTATGGCGAATCATCAAAATTAGAAATTGAAAAAATTCGAGAAGAACTTACTAACAGACTAGGTTCTGAAAGATCTCAACGTGTGGCTGAAACAAATCGTAATCTAGTTATATTTCCCAATTTAGTTTTAAACGATGGATCAGCTGTAACAATACGAACTTTTCATCCTGTTAGACCTGATCTTATGAATGTTACTGCTTGGGCTCTAGGTCCGATAGAGGAGTCTGAAGTTGCAAGAGCGGTAAGATTAGATAGCTTTTTAACATTTTATGGCCCGGGAGGTTTTGCAACTCCAGATGATGTTGAAGCTTTAGAGTCGGTTCAGAAAGGCATGGCTACTTTTAAAGAGGTTCCATGGTCGGTTATGTCTCGTGGAATGTCAAAGGATGGAGAGCAATTGAATACTGACGAATTGCATTTAAGAGCATTTTGGATTCGATGGAAAGAACTCATGTTTAATCAAATTGATTTATAAATTATGAAAAAAATTGAAAACTACAACAGAAGTAATTTAGAAAATTTTATTTACCATGAAGCCGATTTATTAGATCAGTGGAAGTTAGATGAGTGGTTAGAATTATTAGATGATAATTTTATTTATCAAATTCCATCTAACGATTCATTAGATACTACCCATCGAAAATCATTATTTCTTGTTGCAGATGATTCAAATAGAATCAAGGAAAGAGTTCATCGATTAAAAGATAAGAATGCACATGCTGAATTTCCACACTCACGAACACGAAGAATTATTACAAATGTTTTGGTAAGAGAAGTAAATAAAATAGATGAAAAAATAATTATTAATTTACATGCTAATTTTATTACATATAGATTTAAGCGTGGAGGAGATATACGAACATATGTTGGTAGTTATCAATATGTAATTACTGAATTTGATGAAAATTACAAGATAATGCAAAAAAAAGTCATACTGGATGCATATGAATTAGGAACAATGGGGTTGATTAGTTTTATACTGTAATTGCTTATATAAAATTAATTGACCTTAGCAAGGTACTAGTTCCTTAGAAAATAACTTATAGATGCTTCTTTGATGATACCGGAGAAGCAATTTTTTGATACATCATTAAAAATCCTAGCTGGAATATTTGGTATATCATGCGCAAATACAGTCGATTTCTTGATAAAACGTAACTCTAACAGCAATTCAACTAACATCCTCATCAAATTTATTTCACTAATTTTATTGGGTTCAAAAAATTTAGGTTTTATTCTAGTTAACTTTAAGGTATAAATAATCTATCTCAATGATTATTAAAGTGAGGATTTTGAATCTAAGGTAATTCATATAATATTTCATTAGTGTCCGGTTAAAAACCTAGCAAAATCAATTGCTTAGGATCTCCCTCATTATCTTCATTTTGTCTACCCGGCTGAAAGGCGCATGAAATCTCACTTTTCTCAAAAACAGAGACCGAAAGTATCTGCAATAAAGTGTAAAGTGAAGTGTTAATTTTGAGTTCCTTTCGAATGATGGCAATCA
>Ga0007809_10000133_pt1 | contig 28797 bp, 34 predicted proteins | sample CryBogCBE02Aug07_FD_60383 | JGI IMG/M metagenome (GOLD analysis project Ga0007809, IMG submission 60383) | Freshwater microbial communities from Crystal Bog, Wisconsin, USA - CBE02Aug07 | ecosystem: Environmental > Aquatic > Freshwater > Lake | place: Crystal Bog, Wisconsin, USA | collected...
CCAGTGTTTGCTGTTATCTTTTACCTTGGCTTTTACTACAACACAAGGGCCTCTTTTAAGTTCTACTTGGCTCATCCAAGATGCCATCTTGTTGTTTATTATAGCATAGATGTTCCACCCGTCAAAGTTCTTTGACTTAATTACTTCAAGGATCTCGCAATCTAAATCTGCCAAACGATCTCCAGGTTTGCCCAGGAAACCTTCATCAACTGCTCTTGCGGCTCGTTTAACTTCATTGTGAATAGCATCCCTGGCCTGTACGCTAGGCAAACAAGCTACCCAACCAAATTCATTTTCTTTTACTGTATCACTACCAAGGATCGAATTGATTTTGGTAAGGAATTCATTTTCGCCGTCAATGGCCGCAAACAACAATCTCTTGTAATACTTTCGAATTTCTTCTGCCCGAGCAACATCTTCTGGTTCAACTTTAAGTGCCTTAGTATCGGGGATAATCATCTTGTCATCCAAAGTGTAAAGCATTAGAACTTTGTTTGGATACTTAGTGTACATGAAGACTCCATCATTGGCATAGACTGCTTCTTGTTCTTTAAGGTACGCACCGTTAGCACGTTGCGCGGCGCAGGCCAATTCTAATATTTGTTGTGTAGGAAACTCTTTCATGTCGCTCTCTACTTGAGTTAATATACAAGTATTTTATATGAAAATGTATCTCTTGTCAATCGTATCCAAATGCAGGTATATCTTTTTGGCTAACTTTTTAGTTACTGAGTTTAACCCAAAATAGTCCATATAAGCACGAAGGGTTGGGCTAGAGTATACTGCTCCTGTACGCATTTTACTCATAATACTAATTCTTGTTAGATTGCGTTTGACTCGGTATGTATCCATTACCCTTAATAATTCTAGACTGATACTAAATGCATAAGCATCTAATTCATCGTAGTCTGCCAAATATTCATCGTATGGACTGATTGCTGTAGCACCTTGCATGCTATAATCTCTGCGCATACTTTGATATTGGTGTCTAAATTCATGAACAGTGGCATCAAAAATTTCTGTAAGGAATAGTGTAATTTGGTGCTGGCCAAATTCTTCAGTGCCGATTAAATTATGATGTACGACAACTTCTATTGGTGTCTCGGAGTTATAGTCGTTCTCGCTGTCATAGTATGCCATAACATACCATTTATCTACATCTAAATCTTTTTCACGTTTGGTTTTGATTGCAATATCAAAATTGTGTCTTTTGAATATCTTGCGAGTTTTGTTTATTAATTTTTTGAAAGTAGTTTGATCAGGAATTGTTTCTCGAACTTCTTTACAAACATTATATACACGTTCGAGAATTATATTCATATTATAACCTAAATACTATTCGACCTTTTGATAAATCATATGGGCTGATTTCCAACTTAACATTGTCGCCTAAAATGATCCTGATTTTGTGTTGTTTCAATTTGCCGCCCATGTAACACAACAATGGGTTTGGCATATTTTCTACACGCACTCTAAACATACTACCTGGTAGGACTTCTTCAACAGATCCTACTAATTCAATTACATCCTCTTTTTTACTCATCTTTTACTTTTGTAAGGCTCCATGAGCCGTCTCCATTATCTTCCCAATTAAGTGTGTCGCCTTCTTTCCAGCCGGCTTGTTCTAAAAAATCTTCAGGAAACGGAAGAATACATTCGCCAGTTTCTGGATCTTCTTCTACGGTTATAGTCCAATTAGTTTTCATAATATTATTTACACTTTTATTCATGGTCTTCCCAAGGAACAGGAAACCATCCCAAACGATTAAGGTCGGATAGTACTTCACCAGTAATAACACCTTCTGAAACATATCCGTTTTTGGTAAAGTAATCGTCATCCTCTTTACCGTCAAAACTCAAACCGCCTCTAATGCCAGAACAGTACCAATCCATGTAGTCTCCGCCCTTGCCCTGCCAATCGGCAACTAGCCCTCCAGCACTGCGCCAGCTACAACTCCAAAGGTCCTTTTTGTCATCTTGTCGTAATGCTGGTACTAGTTCTCTAGGGCACCAACGCATATTACAAAATGCCGCGTAGACATTTTGAGCATAGTCATCGCGAGTACGGATCTTGTTTAAGATTTCGTCATCGCGCCAAATGTCTTCTTCTAAATCTCTCATTCGTGAAACTTTCCTTGAAAACAATGTCTGACTTCGTGTCCAATGTTCCAATAGTTTGTTGTCTTAGCTGTAATTATAAGACAAGTATTTTGTTTGTCAACCTTGTCTCGAAAACTGCAAGCATCCATGACACGCTTTCCTATTTCAAATGGTTTGAAACCTCTCCGAACATTTTCGGCATCACACTCCTCTTTTACATTATTTACAGTACGCCATGTAATGGTTGTATTATCGGTAAAGTTTTTTTCGTTAGTAAATTGATCGTAAGGAGTTTCTGCCCATGCATTAGATATAAACAATAATAGTACAAGTGCCTTTTTCATTTTCTTTGCCTTAAATTGGTGCAGACGGGAAGATTCGAACTTCCAAAGTCACCCTAAGGGCAAGACCCGTTCCCTCCGTTCAGCTGGGGGTAGCTTACTAGGAGGAGGTTTACCAGTTACACTCACGTCTGCCAATTAATTATACTATCACTTGTAAATACTGTCAATGAATTTCTCTAATATACCTTTTGCAAAAATACAACAGTTTGGGCAACAAACTATGTTAGACCGTCCATTATTTAACATAAGTTGGATACTAGGACGTTTTTGTAATTATAAATGTAGTTATTGTTGGCCTTATGCTAGGACTGACAAACCAGATCACCAACCGCTTGAAGTATATAAATCTACTGTAGACGAGATTAAGCGTCAAGCACGAGCCAATGGGTTTAACCAGTTCCATTGGTCGTTCAGCGGTGGTGAACCAACTGCATACAAATATTTGCTAGATTTAATTAAACATTTAGACGATGGCGCCTTAACTCCTTACCAAACTGTGCATATGACTACTAATCTAAGTCCTAGCTTAACATGGTGGCGTAGTTGGCACTATGCAACTGAAATGTTGCAACGCAGGAGTATTACAGCCAGTTATCACGCTGAACATGCTAAAGAACAAGAGTTTGGTGATAAGTGTCTACAGTTAATGTATGATCTAGTTCACGTTACTATTAATCAAGTAATGGTTCCAGAACAGTTTTATGAAACACTAGAACGCTGTGAACGCTTTAGAGCAAGAGGAATTAATGTAACACTCAAACCACAAAGCAATGAAAGTGCTACTGCTATTGTAAATGGCTACACACCCGAGATGATTAGTATAATGCAAAATGATTTTGAGCAACAAGAAGGATACCAAATTAGATTAACCGACGGAGAGCAAGATTATTTTATTGATCAAGCGGAACGGTTCAATGCTTTAGGTTTTAATCAGTTTGCCGGATGGACTTGCAATAGTGGATATCAAAGTGTTATAATAAGAGGTAATGAAGTTAAACGAGCATACTCTTGTAGAGAAGACTCGTTGGGCACAATAGAAAAATTTACTTTGTTTTCATCTCCTAAATTATGTACTACAGAGAGGTGCGTTAGTAGTGCAGATAGCAAAATACCAAAATGTATAAATTTGAAGATATAAAAGATGTACACTTAGAAGTGACAACCAAGTGCCAAGCAAGGTGCCCTATGTGCCCACGGCGTATTAATGGAGGAACCTTGAATCCGTTGATGTCATTAGTTGAAATAGATTTAGATACATTTCAAAAATGGTTCAGCGAAGATTTTATCTGCCAACTTGACAGTTTGTTCATGTGTGGCAACTTAGGAGATCCCATTATTGCGCAGGATTCTTTAGAAATCATGCGTTATTTAAAAGCAGTCAATCCTAATATAAGATTAAGCATGCATACCAATGGTGGTGCTAGAAGTATTCAGTGGTGGGAAGCATTGGCTGTTACCGGTACTAGAGTCGTATTTGGTATCGATGGGTTGGCAGATACACATTCATTATACAGAATTAATACGGACTGGAACAAGATTATAGAAAACGCCCAGGCATTTATTAATGCTGGCGGATATGCAGAATGGCACATGTTGGTATTCAAACACAATGAACATCAAGTTGAAGAATGTCGTAGTATGGCTGAACGATTAAAATTTAAATCATTTCAGGTTAAGCATACAACAAGATTTACTGACGTTAAATTTCCTGTATTAGACGATACGGGTAAAACCATTTACAATTTATATCCATCTAGTAAAACAGAAGAAATGTTACCGCAAATATTAACTTATGCTAGAGATTTGCCAATGTCGCAGATTGATGCTAATTGTACAATCAACTGTAAAGCAGTTAAATGGAAACAAATCTATGTTGCGGCATCGGGGAATGTTGGACCATGCTGTTGGATGGATTTTAAAGAAAAATTACACAAACAAAATACACGTATTGACTACATGGATAAGATAGGAGTGTTTCCTAATCTACATGAACAATCGTTAGAAGACATTTTTAATTCTGGATACTTTGATATGATTGCAAATACTTGGGATAATGATCCTGTATTTGAATGTGCTAAACAATGCGGTAAGTTTGATAAATCAGGAGCTCAGTTTGAACATTGATACAGAACACCTACACTATTGGATGAACGCTATACGACAAAGTCCTAACCCTATGCGGACCTTGGACGCATTCTGGTCTGGTCAAATCAAAAGCAAAGAATGGTTAATTGAGAACTTGAAACCGTTTGTTAATGATCATGTTGATATTGAAATCTATGGCGGATGGGTTGGAACATTATCTAGTATGCTGTTTCAAAGCGATATTCCGATTAAGCAAATATTAAGTATTGATATCGATCCTAGTTGTGAACCTATTGCACACATGATGAATAAAAAAGAAGAAATGGAAGGTAGGTTTAAGGCAATTACGGAGGATATGATCACTATGTCTTCGGCCAGTGATATCGTTATCAATACTAGTTGCGAACATCTAACACAACCCCAATACGATTTGTGGTCAAGTAAAATGAAAGGATTACTGGTATTACAAGGGAATAACTATCAAATACCAGAACATGTCAGACCTTCTGAAAATTTAGAAGATTTTAAAAAGCAATGTCGCATGAAATTTGTGTTATGGGAAGGTGAATTAGAAACTCCTATGTATACTCGTTATATGATAATAGGACGCAAATAATGTTTAAATTTACAGACCTCAAAAGTGTACACATAGAAATTACCAATCGATGCCAAGCATCTTGCCCTATGTGTCCTAGAAATATACATGGCGGTATAGAAAATCCAATTCTTCCTATTAACGACTGGTCCTTAGATGATTTTATTAAAATATTTTCAAGGGATGTATTAACACAACTTAAGACAATAAATTTTTGTGGAAACTTTGGCGATCCGCTGATGAATAACGATCTTATCGATATGTGCAAATATTTGAAAGATACTTCTCCTGATATAGAAGTTTTATTAAATACTAACGGCAGTTTGCGTTCTACAGTTTGGTGGAAAGAATTATCAACAGCATTGCCTAAAAATCACAGAGTTGTGTTTGCATTAGATGGATTAGAAGATACTCACAGTATCTACAGAGTAGGCACTAGTTTTAATTTAATTTTAAAAAATGCTAAAACATTTATCGAATCGGGTGGCATTGCCGAGTGGGTGTTTATTAGATTTAAACACAATGAACATCAAGTCGAGGCCGCAGAAACATTATCTAATAAACTAGGATTTAAAAGATTTAGTGTAAAAAATAGCAGACGGCATGCTCGTCCATTTCCGGTGGTCGATCAACAAGGGAATTTTTTATATAATCTTGAGCAACCTTCGGATAGCCAAGTAAAGTTTGTAAGCAAATCAGATATCCAAGGTCATCGTAATTGGCCTGATGCTGATAAAATAAATTGTATGGCCATTAACGATAAAGAGCTGTACATTGACGCACACTACCAGTTAAGTCCATGCTGTATGATTGGTGCATTTTTATATACAAGTTATGATATTGATTTATTAAAAACATATAATTTGTTTCAAGAAGATTCTGTAATTGAAGAAGGTGCAAAAGTACAGGAACAAGTGTTAGGATTTCCAAGGCTAAATGTACTAGAATCGGGATTTCAAAATATTATAGAAACTACTGAGTGGCAAACAATGTGGCAAAACAAATGGAAGGACAAGTCCAGCTCTACTTGCATTATTATGTGCGGGCCCCACAGTCCATTTATAAGTATCGATGAACAAAAATTTAAAATAGAAGATAATGAATAAAGTATTTTGGTTACAGCCCGAGGATACACAGATAGGTGATTGGCAAAAACAAATTGCTGATTTAACTGGAAGTCCTAGTTTTTGTGTGTTGCCTTGGATACATCTAGCAACTCGCCCTAACGGCGATATGCGCATTTGTTGTGTAGCTAATGCCAGTGGTGCAGAGTCTGGAGATTATTCAGTTGGGCTAGTTAAAAAAGAAGATGGCACTCCTGCTAACTTTGGCAGGGATTTACCTACAGAAGCATTTAATAATGATTTTATGAAGTCGGTACGCAAAACAATGCTAGCAGGAGAAGTACCTGCTAGTTGTTTAAAATGTTACGAGGAAGAAGAACGTGGTATTAGCAGTAAGCGTATATGGGAAACTGGTACTTGGCATCTACATGAACAGATTGATATTAAAGAATTGATTGCCGAAACTTTAGAAGATGGCACAGTACCTTACAAATTACGATATCTAGATTTACGTTTAGGAAATACTTGCAACTTAAAATGCATCATGTGTAGCCCGCATGACAGTAGTCTATGGACTCCTGAATATAAAAAAGTATATCCGATAATTCAAAGCCCATTAATTAAAAAACAAATGGAGTGGAATTCCGAATTCCATGATAACCGCTGGCACGAGAATCCTCAGTTTTGGGAAGAAATATTTGACCAAATTCCTAATATTAAACAGCTCTATTTTGCAGGCGGAGAACCTTTATTAATTAAAGAACACAAAATATTGTTGTTAGAGATTATTAAACGTGGATATGCAAAACAAATTAGTCTACGTTATAATACCAATGGAACTTTAGTTAATGATGAAATTATCGAGATATGGAGTCAATTTAAAAAAGTTAAAGTGGGTGTTAGTTTAGATGGAATTGGGCCGCGGGGAGAATACATACGCTATCCGTTAGATTGGAAAACTGTAGAAGATAGTTTAATAAAATTAGACAATGCTCCGGACAACATTCAAACACAAATTGCGTGTGCTATACAAATTCTTAATGTTAAACATATTCCGGATTTTATTAAATGGAAAGTTCGCATGAACTTTAAAAAAGTTAACTTTGATAAAAATGCCGCCGGCCATGTTATAGGCGGAGGATTAATAGGTGTACATCTAATATGGATTCCAACCTGGTTAAGTCTGCGGGTATTGCCTAAAGAAGATAAACTCGAAGTACATCGATTATTCAAAGATTTGCAAGAATGGCTATGGAAACATTATACACAAGATAAAGAGTTTTGGGAAGTTAATCCGTATGGGTGGAAACGCTGGGAAGGTATTTTAGATTGGATGGATGCTGAAGATCAAACTAACTTGTTACCAGATTTTAAAGAATATATCACAACAATGGACAATCAACGCAAAACTAATTTTGTCAAAACATTTCCTGAGTTGTCGCATTTGATATGAAAAAAATAGTTGCAATTAAATCTACACAGCCTAAGGATCATTTAAACATAGGTTGGGCTACTAGCAATGTTTGTAACTTTAAATGTAGATACTGTTTCCCGGGATCAAACGAAGGCGATGCCGTTAATCCAGCGGACGTTGATTTAATTGTTAAAAACCTTACACATTTGATCGATCATTATAGAAACAATTTAGGGAAGAAGTTTTTTCACTTGACGGTGCTAGGCGGCGAGCCTACAGTATGGAAAGACTTTGGTACTTTCTTAGAAAAAATTAAGTTAGTAAATAATGTGTATGTGTCAATACTATCTAACGGTAGCAGAACCCTGCGTTGGTGGAGAGAATATGGCGATCTTATTGATAATTTAACATTGTCTCTACATGCTAGTCAAGCTGATATTGATCATTCTGTACAAGTAGCAGATATAATGTACAGTAAAGGTAAGAAGGTTACTGTGCAAGTATTAATGGATACTGACTGTTGGGACTTGTGTGTTAAAGCTATCGACTATATGAAAGCTAATAGTCGATATCCATGGATGATTGAAACTAAACCTGTTGTACATTCAACTGTTAATTATACTCCTGAGCAAACAAAATATTTAACTAGCAGTCTTAAAAGATATCCTACATTCCCTTGGCTGTTAAAAAATATTCGTTATTTGTTTAATGGGCATATAAGATTATACAGAAGTCGTGCCTTATATTCAGACGGATCTACTGCATTAGCTAAACCGTCAACTTATATATTATCGGGTAATATCAATTTTAACGGATGGTCGTGTGACATCGGTATAGAAAGTATACTTGTGGATCAGTGGGGAAAGATAAACGGTTCGTGTGGCCAACAGCTATTTGATGCTAATATATTAGACAAAGACTTTGCTGTAAAATTTAATCCTAACTTAGGCCCGGTTGTTTGCACCATGCCTAGCTGTATTTGTTTACCAGCAACACACGCATCAAAGTTTGATTTTGGTCAAAGGAATATCAGCCGCGCAAGTACAGAAGTTCCTATCACATTCAATAGGATCAGTAGGAATTATAAAACTTCCAGTGTAGATATTTCCTAAACTACCTCCTACACGACAAGTAGCACGATGAACATCACCATCCCAGTTGATCATTAGGCTTTCTATACCAGCACTACAACTCCATCCTTTGAATTGATTTTGATGATTCTTAATCATATCGTTGGCATGGTATATGACAGTATCTACTTTATCTAACCACACTACTGTATTTGCTCCTACTGTAGATTCCATAGCCTTAATAAAATCTAAATCCTTAGCATCATACCGCATATCATCAAACAAATCATGATCGCCTTTAGTCCAGCGTATACGACGGACAGTATTAGGAATATTCCCTAATTGACATCTAGCTCTTAGTTGTATAGCGGCAGGCATATAATCGTGATGAGCCATAATTTGTGCTATGACTTTAACAGTCTCTAGCTTGTGTATGCTTTCAACAGTATTGAATACACGTTTCCAATCATATTCTAAATGTACACTAAAAACATATTGATCGACAGGAAGTCCGGCATAAAATTCATACGGGCGAGTTCCGTTAGTTGTTACGCTAATCCAACTTATGCCAACATGCTTACAATATTTTATCAACTCGTCAAATTTAGGATGTACGCACGGCTCACCGCCTGTAAAACTTAAACGCACAGGTTTGCCTAGTAACATTAATTGATCAACGCAAGCCTTTAAAATTTCTATATCGGTATGTGCGCTAGTATTGTCATGTATTTCACTAGGGCAATAGCTACAGTCATAGTTACAACGCTTGCCAAGATTCCATTCAATCTTGATTGTATTCTGATGAGGATATCTACTGGTTACTTTAATCATAATCTAACAGGCTGGTATCTAGTTGGCTTATCGTATTTTTCAAATATTTTAAGTTGCCATTCCCTAACAAGTTCTCTAGAACTATTACTGAGTGTGTTATTGGGCCACACCCAATCTAAAAATCCTAATGCTTCTGCAGGAGTAGGATGCAAGTCATTATCAGGAACTGTTCTAGTTTCAATACGTCCATCATTAAACCACTTGTAAGTAGCATCTATGTTAGTAAACACATCTTGATATAATTTAATAACATCTTGGTCATCGAAAAACTCAGCGATATCACCACCTTGATAAACTTCTTGGCTTTTTTCCTTCCACAGTTGTAACAGTGGTTCTTTATCTTTAGATTGTTTAAAAGGCTCTCTTAATTCTTCGCTATTAAAAAACTCATACCAAGTAAAGTTTGCCCAATCACATTTTTTATTTTTTAATATAGTTTGAATGGCCTTCATATACGCTAGATCTCTTATCAAGAATCCCCTAGTATCCGTGCCATATTTTTTAACCCAATCTTTACCATATATATTTTCTTGCCCGGAAGACGAAGCAATTAACCATTCGTTGTTAGAATATCTATCTTCTCTTTCCTTCGGGCTCCAAAATATAATAACTAAGTCATTTTTGTTAAAGCTATATCTAGCATCAGCCTCTATAACACTATTAAAAATATAATGATTGCCTGCACCAGGACTTCCCCAGTTCTCATAATGCTCAATGTCATGCCCAATGATATCCGCCCATGTCAGCCACTTGTAGTTAGTAAAACTACAACCAAATGCAAAGAAGCGTTTGTATTTTCCAGGATCGAGATTTGTTATTTTCATAAGTAATTTTTGAATTCTGGAGTTACATCTGTAAAACTTTGCTCGCGACTAGCATCTAATCTACGATTAAATTCTATGCAATCTTGCCACTTGTCGCTTTGATCCCTAGCTTCTAAGTAATTGATATTGTCTTGTATCTGCCCAAGTGTGTATTCTAATAGTTGAGGGTATTGCTTAACCATAGCAAAGTCTTTTACTTTAAAACTAACTAATTGCAATCTTTTGATTGCTAAGTCACGCAGTTCAAATGGCAACACTTGTGCAGACAATACTTTAGGGTATTCAACACGATGAGTATGGAATACAATGCCAAGGTCATTTAAAAAGTATTCAATCATCTTATCTAGTATTAACACATTACTAACCTGCACTGTGACAGCACCTACAATCCGACTGATGTTTGGAATAGTTTGTATCTGTTTAATATTGTTAATCAATTCTGACCAACTGGCATTACCACGGATGTATTCGTAACTATCACCCATTCCATCTATGCTTACATTAACAGCCACACTTTTAAACTTAGGCCAATATTCCCAAACTGTTCTATTGCTTTTGCCTAGCATACTTAGATTAGTAGCATACTTGATTTCAATTTGATGACCGTACGGTGCCAGCATATCTAAAATACGATAATGCTGTGGATCCATTAAGGGTTCACCGCCTGCAAATTCTACACGTCGAAAATACGGTAAGTTTTTTTCTAAACTAGCCCACCATTCTGGGTTATCCTGAAATTTGTCAAGGAATGGTTTATTTTCTAACTTATGATCTTCTACAATAGCATACATGATGTTATTTTCTTTCTTGTAGAAATCTTTAATTTCTCCCCAATCATTCCAACTAGTACTATCCATAGGATGGCACATACGACATTTAAGGTTACATAAATTATTAAGTTTGAGTTCCATAGTAGGAATTTCAAAAGGCATTGTAAAATCTTTATTCATAGATTCTACAGCACGTGGGTATAGTTTAATTCTAGCCTCGGGTATTTTTCCAGCAATATGTCGTTGCCTAAGACTTTCTACTCCTTGAGCTTCTAGACTAAAACAAGGTTCGCACTCAGGAGGTTTGTATCCATTTAGTACTTGGTAACGAATACGTTTCATATTGTCACCGTTCCATATTTCTTCAAGCGTGTTATTTTCTATGTTTCCAATAGGATGACTTCGACAACACACACAAATGGCACCGTCTTCTCTAGTAGCTAGTCCCGTAAAAGGATGCATACAAAATGTAGGAGGATTAACGTTCAGCGACATATCTTATTAATGGACTTAGTCCAACCGGTTGATTATCTTTAAGAGCAAGATAGATACTCTTTGTTGGAGTTAGTTCAAAATCTGCACATACTTTATGATAGATATCTCTGTATGTATTCCACAAATAGTCTGGGGGTAAGTTGCGTATAAAATGTAATCCTATCATAGAAGGTGCTCGTAAATTCATATTGAAATCATTCATGATAGTAATAGCATCAACATCTTTATGTTTAGTCCAGCGTAGCCCTACACGGTTCCATCCTAGCCCAAGGCCCTTGCTCAGACTTATAGCGACTGACTTAATTGCCGGATGAGATACATCAAAGTTAATTCCGCAACAGCAAGTAAACCAAGCGCCGTCCACATGTACACTAATACCCTTGTCTTCCGCTTCATCTAATATCTCCTTCATATCTACATGCACATCTCCTGTACTAGGAAAAGGCATGGCAATAATTAATGGTAAATTTTTTCGTAAATAACCCGGAATACTAAAAACAATCTCTGGATTTAATCTACTGTGATATCTGTAATCACCTTTTAATGTCTGTACCGGACCTTGCATATAGATAGTATCGATATACTGTGTGCAACCATTGGTTATGTCTACACGATTAAAATTATCAAAACCACTCAATGTATTGAGTTTGCTTTCGAACAGCCAATCAGTCATTTCTTTTTTAAAATTAGTATAAACACTGTCCGTAATATCCTTATCTATTTTTCCAGACATTACGTCTTGTATCATAGATTCGATTCGATTATCTACTAAGGGCTGTGGTCTTTCCACTTCCAGATATTTTGGATCATAGGTTGGCGCTATTTTAATTTTCATCTTTTATTTACGCAATAATAGTAGCACATAAATATTTCATGCTAATTCCTACTAATTATACAGTCGATTCAACTATATTTCAAGAGGCCTGTTCTTCATTACCCGAAGGCGGTATGAAAACGGCTATTAATCAGCCAACTGGAAAATTCTTTTACGATCCTTGGGTGTTGAAAGATGAATACAAAGGAACTGTCTGGGAAACTTTATATAATAGTTTGCCTGTTACTAAAGGCGAAGCAAGGATAATCATTTTAGATCCAGGACAAGCATATCAATGTCATGCTGATATTGACGACAGATACCATTTGAATATTCTCAGTGATGAAAGTTTTTTAATTGATTTAATACAAGAACAAATGCATCGGTTTGAACCTGATGGAATATGGTACAACATGGATGCTAGTTATCATCATACAGCAGCCAATTTTGGTAAAACTAGTAGGATACAATTAGTAGTTAGACAATTGTTAAGAACAAATAAAATCACAAATCCTATTAAAGTTACGGTAAAACCTAATTCACCAAAATTGTATCATGCCAGATATTTGTTTGATTACTATATTAGCCCTTGGCTTAATTCAGCAAATAAAAATGGATTTATAACTGATTTTGAATTTTTAGGATATGAGGCAACATTTATAATAGAACAAGATCAAATAGAAACTCTTAAAAATTATCTTCCAGAAGGCTTTGTTTTAGAGTGAATCACGCATTGTTCTTTAGCCTCACAGGCAAACGCTGGGAACGTATCTTATGGACACATCGTGTTGCTACATATTTACGTATGAATGATTGGGATGCCGAAGTTGTAGATTTTACAGCATTTTGGTCGTTGGAAGAACTACAAGAGTTAGTACGTAGTAGAACAACAGACAAAACTGTTATGTTTTGTTTTGGCACAGCATTTCTAAATCCTTGGAGTCCGTATCTTAACGAGTTCATTGATTGGCTTAAAAAAGAATATCCCACTGTGTCAGTCGTGGTAGGCGGTAACAACGCCTTAACTACTCCTGCAGAAAGTGTCGACTACTGGGTCGACAGTTATGGAGAGAACGCTGTACTAGCATTGTGTAAACATTTAGTAGGAACACTAGGCACTCCATTAATGACTGATCCTGCGTTCTTTGGCAACAAGAAGGTTATCCGAGGGTTATATCATTACCCAAGTGCTCCATTAGACAGCTACTTAGTAGATTACGAAGAACGCGATTTTATGATGCCCTGGGAATGTCCGCAAATAGAAACAGCACGTGGTTGTATGTTTAATTGTAGTTACTGTAATTTTCCATTACTCGGGCAGTCGAAGGATGTCAGCATTAGCAAAGAAGAATTTAAACAGCAATTACAGTTAGGGTACGAAAAATGGGGTATTAAGAATTGGCGTGTAATGGATGAAACATTTAATGACCGCCCGGAGAAATTAGAAAAGTATGCTGAAGCTGTAGATGAACTAGGATACAATCCTTGGATATGCGGATTTGCTCGTGGCGATTTAGTAGTAAAACATCGTGAGCATTGGGACACATATATTAGATTAGGATTCCTTGGACATAGTATGGGCGTTGAAACATTTAACCGTGATGCCGGAAAACTTGTACGTAAAGGCATGGATCCTGATAAACTACAACAAGGTCTGCTAGACTTCCAAGCATACACAGATATTCATGCTCCAAAACGTTATAGAGCAAACATACAGATGATATGCGGCATACCTGGCGAAACAACAGAGTCATGGCATGCATCATTAGATTGGCTTAACACCAATTGGCTAAGACAAAGTGCCAGCGCACACATTCTTGAAGTGCCGGATTACGATGAATCTCTTACTAATCAAAGTCGGTTTACTAAAGAACTAGTAAGCAATGGACTATTTAAATTAGAAGCAAGACCTAATCCCGGTTATGAAGTTAGCAGAGACAGTAAAGGTAACGTTAAATTTACAAGCACCACACCAAGAGGCGGCGGCGTAGGAAGTACTAGAAATGATATTGTTATTTGGAGTCATGCCGATATGGACTGGTATCAGGCACAAGGACTTGTACAAGAGTTTTATAGTGACGCAGGATTTCAAGGACTACGTGGATGCAATCCGTTCTTGTCAGATAGACTATTTGCCTACTATGAAACAAATTTATATGAAGAAATATACGATTATAAGTTAACCGACATAGACACAAGCGATCAAAAATTTAAAGATCAAGTTCAAGCCTATATTAATAAAAAATTAAATTGGAAAGCACAATGACAGACATTAGCACATGGAAATATTATCACAAATTAAACCCTACAGGAACTCCGTATCCTTCAAATTTACTATATACTCCTAGAGTTAATTCAGAACAAACTGTAATGTGTGCCGAGTATTGTGTTGATCCGGTATATAGACCCAATGAAAGCATAGAAGTAAAAGAGGAACTAGTTGGATGGTTCTTTAATAGAGATGTTAAGTTTCTAACAGACCTATCGGATCTTGCCACTACTCCTAAACTTTACGATGTAGATACTGTTAATAGAAAAATTTTTATGGAATGGAACAAGGAAACATTTAGTCAGATATTGTTCACTCCTGGTCGTAACTTAGATGAAGAAGTGCCTAATTGGAGAGAGCAGATGAAAGCGTTTTTCATATCTACTAAAGAGCGCAAGTTCTGGAAGTTGAGTCTATATCCTAATTGTTTCTTTGTTACCAAAGAAGGACAACTAAAAACTATAGACAATTATGCTGTAGTACCTTATGAGGAACGTTTTATTAAACGTGAGTTAATAGAAGGTATCATAGGTAAAGACGGTGCTTATCGTTTTAACTATTCGACTGATGAAAACGGTTTTATCGACTTCAAAAAGTTTTTTGAAATCACAGTGACTAAACACTTACAAGAAAAGTCTTGGGGCAATACAGTCTTTGCTGAAATATTCCAAGAGGTCTATAATGATTGATTGGAACCAAATCATAGCTAATCTAAAGGACGGCAAAGACATTACTGTTGATCCACGTAGCTGGAATATGAATAATCCTGAATATGCTAAAATGTTAAAATCGTGGCAGGATAATAATTTTAACACCAATAGTGTAAAATGGACCAACTACTACGATACTAAAGAAATTGAAAATGAACTTGCCAGTCGACTACATGTTACTCCTTTACGTAGTTGGATCAGTTGTGTAGAGCCTGGATACATGACTGGGTATCATTATGATATTGATGACAACGAGCAAGAGTATTTAAAACTAGGTGAAATTAAACGCTTCTCAGTTTTTATGAATGACCCTAAAGTAGGACAACTATTCATCTTAGGCAGTAACTATTTTTATAATCAAGAACAAGGAACTATAATATCTTGGCTCAATTATAGAGAATGGCATAATGGCATTAATGGTAGTCTTGCTAACAAGTATATGTTCCACTTGTTAGGTTACTAATAACTTTATCGGCAAACTGCCGATGAGATTCCACACCAGGGTGTCCATCTCTAGCACTGTCTATTATATCAAATTTTACGATATCTAAATTAAATGCTAGCTTGACTATTTCAATCATCTCATCGTCCCACGATGAAAGAATTAATTTAATATTACGAGCTCGAGCAGTCGCTATGATCCATTGTATAGAATCGACAGCCTGCGACAATAAGAACTGATCACTAAAATTGTTTACTAGATTTTTTCGAACAGATTCTAATTCATCTATATCTATAGAATATGCTGGCAATATAGACTGTAGACGATTGGAACTATCGCAATAATGAAATCTAGTAAATGGAGGAAGCATTACAACGGCGGAATCTATATCCCATACATTTACTGCGGCCGAAAATGTTAAGGCTATTCTATGACAACTTGCTCCGGGAATTCCTAGATTAAGATATTGCTGTCTACGAGCAATTATATCAGCATATATTTTATCTTCAGGCAGTCCTTGCCCAAATGCTATACTACATCCAAATGATGCTAATATACGTCGATCTTCTGAATTAGGGTAGTGACCCCTGAATCCGATATCATTTATGTAATAATCGAAATCATCTGGCCAGTCGGCAACTGAATTATTCTTTTCTTCTTCTGAAAAATATTTGACTAAACCAAACTTGCTATATTCATCCAAATATTCTTTATGGTACTGTAGGCAACCAAACTCCAACATGTCCTTGGGTCTTGTTAGCAATGCTGGGCTTTTACTTTGAATAAAATTCTTAAGTTGCTGATTTAACATTTTAGTCGTACATAGTTATCTGTAAAGTATAACGTGTATTATAACCTATGTTGGCAGGACCGTGTATTGTCATAGGATCACTCCACTCATACATGTCACCCGCCTTGTAGTTGGCTATGTATTTGTCATCCCATACAAAAATATGGCCTGGTTCCCAATCTTGTAGAAACATGGTATAGCGTACAAAATTATTAACTTCAGTCAACTGTGGATCTATATGCATGGCTTGAAACTCGCCAGGGTACAGCATTACAAACCACCAGTTAACTTTAGATCTCTTTTCAGGAACATCAGGCAAGATGAATTTGAAGTCTTTCATTTCTGCAGATTTAGGATTTACCTGATGGAAGAAATACTTGTTATTGGAATAACCAGGGCGAGCCATTTCTGTAAATTTCTCCAATAGAAAGTTACCCTTCCATCTGTCAGGTTGCCATACAGGTGTGCGTTCGCCTTGACATTGAGTAAGGTGGTTCATAATGCCCTGTTCTTCAATCCATGATTTGTAATTGCCAATGAATTTCATTAATAACTCTCTAAGTGATCAATTCCTAAAGTTTTACGGAACTCTGATGTAAACTTACCATCAATCCGTAAACCGTAGCTTTGTTCCATTATCTGTTCACCTCCATGCCAGTCTACATCATTCCACCAAGCGGCACGAGTATTGAGATATGTTTTATCTTTAGTTTCTGGATCCCACAAATAAAATGCTTTCTTTGTATTAGGACGAATATGTATAAACTCGTTGCGATGCGGCTTGACTACATTGACACCGTTCTTAGCATCGAGATCTCTATGTTCAAAAGGAATGCCGTCTGCTTCACAGTGGAAGAATATAACACGACCGATATCTTCAAATACTGTGCCAACAAGATTTTCAACCCATGCAACTGTACCTGGAAAATATTCAGCTTCGGGTGTTAACTTGCGTGGTGCTGTGCGATCATCCCAAGACCCTTCTTCCCACAAATAATAATAGATGTAAGGATCATAGGCACCCATGGCCATTTTTAAATAGCGTGTAAATACGTTGCGTTCTTGAAAGTTTTTAAAGTCTTTGGGCATTAACTTTATACCAGCTTGCTTAATAGGATCTGTATCGGGCAAGGCCATAAACTCAGTCATAGCTTCATATATAGGTTTCCAACTTACACGATAACTCATGTTATCAAAAGTAAAGCCTGGAGACATCCAAGTACCTTCCTTAGCGTGATGTCTGGCTAAAGCAAAGCCTGATATGATTTCGGGCTGTAAACTATCAAATGTTGCCATATCTAAGAATGGAGACATATCGATATAGTGATGATTATTAATACCGTGCATTGTGTTGTCTTTAATCGTTTAAGGTTATTTGAAAAGTATATCTTGGATTATATCCTATATTAGCAGGGCCATGTAATGACAACGGATCACTCCACTCATACATATCGCCTGCCTTGTAATTAGCTATGTATTGATCATCTAATACAAATATATGTCCGGGCTCCCAGTCTTGTAAGAATATAGTATATCTAACAAGATTTGATACATCTAACGTATGTGCGTCAACATGCATACATTGAAACTCGCCAGGATTCAATTTTACAAACCACCAATTTACTTCTTTACGAGTTTCTGGCAAGTTTGGTAATTCAAACTTAAATTCTCTCATCTCTGGAGAATGTGGCCCTAACATATAAAAGAACTTATCATCTTTAGAATACCAGGGCTCTGCTAGTTTCTGTATTTTATCTATTACAGGATGACCGGATAATTTTTCTACGGCCGATGATAAAGTACTTGGCTCCCACTGACATGCAGTGAGGAATTTCATTATGGATTGATCTTCAATCCAAGATTTATAGTTGCCAATAAACTTCATTTGTTATTAACGTCCATCATATTTTCTTTGATACTTTTCAGGTACTGTATCATATAAAGGCAAGTTTTTATTCACAGCGCCATCACGCAGTATAACTTGATGTACTAGCGGACTTACTGGTTTACCTGGTAACATGTCGGCCCATGACTCGGTTTGATCTTCTTCCAAGTCAATAGTACGCACATCTGGCCACTGTATAATTTTAACTAGAATGCCATTAATACGCATTGGATAGTGTACACGAATTCCATAAGATGGTTCATATTTGTATTCCCAACCTTTACGTTCACATATAGTTATTACCATATTGACCAGTTCAGATAGATATACTTTTTCTTCACCTGGGTGTCGGCCTATGTCGGTTCCTACACGTACTCTGTAGTTGTGCGGGCTTAATGTCTTACCAAACTCCTGTATTTCATCTAGGCAATACTCTAGTTGCCCAACAGTTTCAAGTGTATAGCTGACATTTTTGATTGGCATGCCTAGCTTCATACAATTATCAATACCTTCCATTTGTTTTTTTCTAACTGTGTGTCCTTGATAATCCGGATGATTTAAACCTATAGTCCAAAACAAATTAGGAATGTCTGCAAATTGTTTAGCATAATCGTAATCGGATAAGTAAACTCCGTTTGTTAAAATCATTATGCTACGCGACTTGCCAGGCAATGATTGTATAGCACGGCATAGCTCAGGTAAGTCTTTTCTAGTAGTAGGTTCTGCACCCATTAAAGCAACAGCATAGCCATCGTCTTCCCATGCTTGAATAATATCTAGTATATTTTCTATACTAGGATCTTTACTCATGTTATCTGGTATTTGATAACAATGCGGGCAATTTAAATTGCAACGATTAGTAATATCTAAACAATATGTTCTATTTGTAGGTCTTGGATATTTATAATTGATATAAAAATCAGCATTAGGTTCTACTAAATGTTCAGACTCACCGTGCCACTTACACTTTTTATTCAGCCATATACTGTTATCTCTTTCAAAGAGTATAGCTGGCACATGCCTGTAGCAATGTTCGCATACAGATGTTGTATCGTGTATTTTATTCATGTCTATATTTTTCAGGTACTGTATCAAACAGCATCTGACCTTTATTAACTGCTTGATCTCGTAGTATAACTTGATGAAGCAACGGACTCATAGGCTTGCCTGGTACAATACTTGCCCATGATTCGCTTTGTACTTCTTCTAAATCGATAGTACGCACATCGCACCACTTAATGAATTTATGCTCAATACCATTTATTCTAACAGAGTAGTGTGTGCGATTGCCATTTATGCAATCAGGTTCCCAAGTCCAGTTGTTATCTTGACAAAACTTTTCTGCTACAGCAACAAGCTCCGACAAATATAATTCATTGAAGTCTCCTTCTGGTACCCGCCCAATTTCAACACCTAACTGTATTCTAGCATTGATGCCAAACTTTTGTACTTCATACATTACATCAGATAATTGTTCTAAGTTAGCTAATGTGTAAGTTAATGTCTTTACATCTAATCCTAATTTAATACAGTTTTCTAACCCTTCCATTTGTTTTGTACGAATTTTCCCACCATTGTAATCAGGATGATTAAGCCCGAACGTCCATTTAAGATTAGGTATGTCTTTAAATCGTTCTACATACTCCCATTTGGATAGATAAACACCGTTAGTGACTATTATAACATTTCTACGTTTAATGGGCAACGCATGAATAGCCAAAACTAAATCAGCTAGATCTTTACGAACTGTAGGTTCGGCTCCTACTAAACTAACAGGCAAACCATTATCGGGCCAGCTCATGACCTCTGATAACAAATAATCTATACTAGGATCTTTGCTATTGTTGTCAGGCATTTGATAACAATGGGGGCAGTCTAAGTTACATCGATTAGTAATATCTAACCAATAGCTACTTGGTCTGCGTTTTTGGTATTGTTGACTTTTATAAAAATCTGTGTTAATATCAAGTATTGCTTCTTGATATCCATGCTTAGGACAAGTTTTCCCCAACATCATTTGGCCATCTTTTTCAAATCGATGAGCTGGTATGTGGCGATAACATGTTTCGCATAATGAAATAGTTTCTGAAGTATTCATGTGGCAAATATTTATTGATAATTACTATACTATGAAATATTATTACAACAATGTCCCGGGTCAAGGCCCTTGCCGAAACAACTTAATCTATACCAGCCTTATATCCGAGGATGAAAAGGTATTCTGCCAATGGTATCATAACGATACAGAATATCATTCCGGAAAAAACCAAGTAGTCGATCCTTCATTAATGAAAGAAAAGTTTCATAGAGAATTACATTACCTTAGCAACATGGCTTGGCATAACCCCGACATGGTTCCAAAAATTAAAGAAGTAAGCATTCCAGAACAAAAAATCTATCTAGAAATAGATGGCCCTGATTTTTGGGAACGTGCAGGATGTGATCAAACAAACTATGATAATGTGTTACCCGACTGGCAAGATCAAATGATTGAAATAATTAAAGCGCATAAGGAACTTGGCTGGCACAAATACAGTATGCATCCTAGTAGTTATTTTGTAGTTGATGGTAAACTTAAAAGCATTAATTACTTTTTTACATATCATAAAGATGAACCTCATATTAGTATCAAAGAAGTTGAAAGCCATATATATTCGACTAGACAAGATGAAATGCGTAAACACTTAAAAAGTTTAGGAATTAAATGGGACAAACCACAACCGTGGGAAGTTATGGATCAACTATGTTGGGCAAGTTTTAGTAATAACTATCCTCAAGAATTTATCGAGCGTGTTAAATGTATACTATAATTCCTTGGACAGAAGATTTAGATCTTACAGATTTTTACAAAGAAGCTGGACGTAAGGGATTTGTAAACAATGCTAGCCAAGAAGCAATGATCGATTGCTTTCGGAATGAAAAACATTGGCGAGTTTGGATTCTATACTATAACGATCGCGCTGTTGGTAGCGTTGCGGCGCATAGTATGAAAGAAGGATATCGTATCTGTGCTAGGACCTGTGTGCTAACACATTTATTACCTACAAATACATTACGAACACGTAGTCAGATTATTAATCATCAACATGTTACGGCACAATATCTTATGCCAGCCTGTATAGAATGGGCACCGCCCTGGGAAGACTTGTATATTACTAGTCATCCCAGCGAAGTAGGAACACAAAGACTAGTGCATACTATATGGGGTCCAAGTCTAGAAAAAACAGGTGTTCTTACACGAGCATTTGAGAAAGAATATCGTGGACACTTGCAGACATTCTGGCGATTGAACACCGATGAGTTTCTAAAACAATTAAGAAACGTAACCAAACACTATTCTATGTAATAAGCGTTCTTGTATTTTTTCAAAGCCCCAGCGTTTATGTATTCCAAACCATTGATCACCGATAACTACATCACCATCGTCCCAGTCATGATGATAACAATATGCATCTTTTACCAAATGATCATGTAAAGGTTTAGCTATTAGTAAACTTTCTTCTCTAGTCATGCCTTCGTATCGTTCTAATTGATAAAATGAATGATAGATTCCAAACTCGCCTGTAGAGTGATTGATTACTACAGGTTGTGGTAAAGGATCTGCATCAATTTCTAATCCGCCAGCTATAGGTCCCCTGAAATCTGCACTGGCATAATATATTCCTTTGAGGTCTTTAATTTGATCTTTAACAGTTTGATCAAGATCTTTATAGGCCACTACGCTGTTGGTATAACTTGTTCTTGAACCTTTTGTTCCTTTTACACCGTATAGCCATACTAACGGTCCACGTTGTTTACCGTGATTGCTGTTAAGAAGATGTGGCTGATTATTATGCCATTCCATATCATCTACATAACCAGCAGTGCCTGGTTTTCCGTGTTCGTTAAGTTCCCCAGTTACTCTTGTTATATGTCCGTTAGGGTCATTAATTAAATCGGCAGTTTCGTTTATAAATTCATCTTGGCCCGGGGCGTACTCGGTAGTAACATTACCAAATTGGTATGCTACCTTTAATTGATCTTTAATAGTCAATGACTGTTTTTTAAAAACAACCAATGTGCTATTTTTAAGCATGTCAGATATTTGTTTAATATCATTATCAGTTGCTGTTCTCAGATCAAAGTCTTCAAATATAATTGTCCACCCGTTATCATGTATATAATAATTCATAATATTTCCTATTTTTTTGCGATAGCTTCTATGCCATCGGTAATTGCTAGTCTAACCATTGCGTTACTGAATTTCCAGCCATCTATATAAAATTGTTTTCTTGGTCCTACGATTTGTTTAGCTATTCGATAGTAATCGATATCAGTATGAACTTCTAATTGTTCGTTTAAGGTATCAAGGTCCAATTCTTCATTAGTGCGGAGATACCAACATTCGTGTTCGCTATCAAACACAAGATCAAAGTCTTGTTCTTTGACTAGGCCTGTAATATCTTCAAGGACTGAATTTAAGAAATAAGAATATACAGTTTTACCGTTTACTCGACAAAGATCTTGGCGACCAAGAAATCTAAAATTATTATCTTCAACTTCAAATCTGTCACCAGTGAAGTGAACTTTACCTGTATAATCTGTAATCTTTAACAAATTATCTTCTATTGTTGTAACTTCTTTGTAAAACGGTGTAGGTACTCCGTAGGTTCTAACATTCCAGTCTTTGTAATTAGACTGATCTATTTCACAATAAAAAACAGGCCCACCTACTTCTTGACTACCAAAAGTTGGAATGATTGTATATCCAAATTCTCCTGCCACCTTATCTAAATATTTTTGTTTAATAGTGCCAATGTAGTGTATTTTCATATTGTTGTGTGTTTTTTTATTAATATCAATTAATTCTGAAAACCACTCCATAGCATCGAAAAAAACAGCAATTCGATTGATTTTTTCTTCTTGTACTTTTTCAACCATAGCCTTGTGTAATAAATCTTCTCGTTCTCCACCATCCCACCCTATTGGAGCATGAAAATGAGATTTACATCTATTTGATAATGGCAAGAAATACACTCCGAGGATTACTCCGTGTTGTAAGTTTTTATCATGCCAGCATTTTTCATCTTCAGATAAATTATATAATTCTGCATTTGAATTCATTAGATTAAAAAAGAATTCATGCGTGTGTTCAATAATTTTAGGAGTAGCAGTTGTTCCGGAGCTAGTTGTTACCATAATAATATCTGTGGATTTGCACCACATAGGAGATAGAATCTCATCTGGATGATAATTATCTAAAACATTACAATTAAGTTTTTTATGTTCAAATTGTGGCTGATCAAAACCTGGAGGATAAATCATATCCCAGCATACAATATCGGCCGAAAGAAAGTCGGGCATTTTTTCCATAGCCAATTTTGTTTTTGGAAAATCTGTAACAACAAATTTCATTCCAAGTTCAGAGCATGCAAACAACCAAATAGGATAATTGGGCCAATATGTAATACACATCATTACCTTCTGTCCTTTTTTGGCATTAAATTCTTTAATTAAATATGTTTTAGCAAGATCAATTTTTTCAGTTAGTTGTTCTCTAGACATGTGAACAAAAAAAATGTTGTCGTTTTGATCTCTGTTCAAAGCAGTTATTTCAAACTCAGGGTTTAATACGTTCCTCGTGATTACTTTCATTTTATCTCCATTAAATGCTATTCTAATTTATGATTACCTATCTCTAATACAGATACATATACAAGCAAGAATATTTATATAAGGTTTTAAGATGGTAGATAAATTCCGAACTAAAAAACAACGACCAATTGTATTTTGTATTTTGGACATCATCGATAATTGTCAAAGTGGTGAATCTAGAGAAGTGTGCGTAAATTTAACTGACTTCTTAATTAACCGTATTGACCGACGAGACTACGACATTTACATCAGTAAAGACGAAGATGAACTATTAGCCGAAGTGTCCAGAAACGGGTATACTCATGCTGTAGTAGTTTCGGCAGGTACAAGTTTGGGATTATCTGAAAGATTATTTGATGCTATTGAGAATCAGTGTAAAGAGGATTTCTTCATCGCCGGGCATATCTTAGATAGAAAAGAGCATTCTTATTATAAAAAAAATGCTTGTTTTGAATTGCATAAACAATTCTATATTATCAACTTAGATCAATACAGAGAACTAGATTGTCCAGTAGTGGGATATGAAGAATGGACAGAGTATCAACAGATTGCTCCGTTGAGAAGTGAAGAGTATTTGTATAATGATCCAGAAATTCCTGCCTGGATAAAGAAAGGTACAGAGATGCACACGTATTCTGTTAAACTCCATGGTTGGAATATCTTAAATATTGCTTTGGAAAACGATAAAAAATTACTAACCTTGAACCAACAGATTAGAGATAGCAAAAAGTATCTGTACTACGAATACGATCATGTGTTCTTGAGTCAGGTTACACAAGTTAAACAAAACCATTTCTTTGCTATGAACTTTTTTGCTGGCTGGAATTCGGATCAACTTAAAGAAAATTTAGAGTTTAAAGGACCAGTAGAGCAATATGCTACAGTTGGTATCGGATTTAATTGGATTAAGAATTTACAACTTGTAGGCTTTACAGAAGATACTCGAATAATTTTTACAGACATTAATTATAATTGTTTGATGTTTATGAAAAAGATGGTAGAAGAATGGGATGGCACGGACTACGCTGAATTCTACTGGACACACAAGCCAATGTTGCCAAACAATCCGCCATACATTTCAGAAAACTATAAAAATCAAATAGCAGAACAATGGCAAAAATTCCTATCGACAATTGATGATTGGGATATGTTATGGAAACAAATTAAGGGTTTAGACTACGATTATATTCTTATAGACTATACAGCTTCATTCAACTTTGATTGGCTAGAAGCAGGTAAGAACACATTATTAAATCTAAGTGACTTGTATAACCACAGTCCGTTTATCGATTCGACTAGTTTAAAATATCGAATTAGTTGTGAAAACAGTTTGTTACAAAAGTTAAAAAATAAAGATCCTAATATAACAGTTATTATAAATTCAAGAGCGGCTGACGGGTTTTGGAAAATTGAAAACAACCAACGTTTTAATAAAGCCGGAGAGTTTGTCTACACTGACATTAAGGAATTAAAAACGCCTAACTGGCATGTAAGAGATTGGAAACATGTAAGCGAGCGGCCTCTTGGAGTGAATTAATGTATTTAGAGAAGTTTGATATAGATGGAATACATCTGGGAATCTATAAAGATGGTCCAGTTGGTATTGGATTGAGTGGAGGTGCAGATAGTGCTGTTTTATTATACATATTGATGTCTAAGATAAAACATACGATACACATCTACAATATGTGGTCAAGCAGTAGGAAATCTGTGTTTGCTAAAAATGTAGACAACGTTATCAAAACTTGTTCACAATTAACAGGCAATACTAATTATCTAGTACACAAAATCCAAGTTGAACCGGATGAATCGATTGAATTTTATTGTACCATGTTGACCGGTGCCTTAGATAAAAAGGAAGTCGATATTATCTATTTAGGAATAACTAATTTTCCACCAGAAGAAATTTATTTAAAATTTAACCAGCAACTAGAAGAATGGCATAATACTTTTAGAAGCGATAAAGTGCTACATCCTTTGTTTGGTATGACAGTTAAAGAAGGCCAGGCTAATACTTCATATTTAGATGAGAGAACGTATATACCATTTCGTAATCATAATAAAAAAGATATAGCAAACATATTTAAAAAATTTAATTTAGAAAAAACATTATTGCCCGTTACTAGAAGTTGCGAAGATGATAATCATCCAGATTCTCATTGCGGTAAATGTTGGTGGTGTCAAGAACGTATTTGGGCGTTTGGAAATCTTGGAGAATAAATGAAAGAATATTATCAATCAGAAGGACGATACCTCAAGTTAGATATAGATCTTCCTTACAACGAAATGTGTGCCGAAGCGTTTGCTTTGATAGATAAATTTACACCACATAGAGGCGGTGAAGATGATACTAATGGTTGGGAGAGTCTAACTATACATGGATTGGGCTGGGACAAACATGAAAACTACAATGCATATGGTTACAAGAAAGGTAAAGATGCAAGTAACGATATGTTCTGGACTGAGATAGCAGATCTGTGTCCTATAACAACTAAATGGCTTAAGGAAGTATTTCCTTGTCGTAAATATGGTCGTGTTAGATTCATGCTTCTACGTGCCGGCGGAAAAATCGCATTGCATAGTGATAGCAGTATAAAGCTGATTGAAAATATCAATATTGCCCTAAACAATCCTACAGGATGTAAATGGATATGGGGCGATGGGGAAGAGATTATAATGGAGCCCGGTGGTGTATATGCTATGAATCTACACTACCATCATTCTGTTATAAACAATAGTAATGAAGATCGTATGCACATGATCATTGCCAGGCATGACGCTTTAGATGAATGGAAACAACTAGTAGAAGATGCTGCCAATAAACAAGGCGTAACTGGTAACTATATAACAATAGACGAATTGCCTTAATTACGTATGAAGGCAATCATAAATGCCAGGCTTATTCTATCTGATAATTCTGTGTTAGTTTTAACACCATGAGATAACCAACCAGGAAATAAAAGCAACTTGCCTATTTCTGGTTTATGTTCATGTCTTTTTGTAAATTTTTGATAGCATAGAGAAGATACTGCCGGGCTGACGGGAGTCTCAAAAAATATGTCGCCATCGCGTTCATTAGTTTGATAATAGTAACATCCGGCAATATCGTATTCACCGTGAGTATGTATGTGAGTATGCCCGCCAGTTGAATTTTTTACAATCCAAGATTTTATCTTGTACTCTTTTTTTTGAAAGCCAATTTCTATACAGTATTGTTCAAGATGTTTATCGATAGATTCTTCTAAATTGTTCATTTGCATTTTAGAAATTATGTTGTCCTCAACATTTGTAGTTTCAAAAGTCTTACCCCAGCTGTAATAAGTGTCAGAGTCATCGTATTGTACTTTTGGTAAAGCATTGGATATTTCTAGTTGAACTGCATCTTTGTTTTCTAAAAAACAACTGTATATAGGTGTTGGAAATAAATTTTCAATCATACCGGTATACCAATTTTTTCCTTAAACTCATCTGAGAATCTGCCATTAATTCTTAATGTATAAGTAGGACGCTGAATAGGTATACCTCCGTGCCAGTCTCGTTCGTTCCAATAAGCAACTCTAGTATTCATAAAAGTACGTTCTTGTGTTTCGGTATTTAAAATATAAAACGGTCTATCAGTATCAGTTTTAATATGGATAAACTCTGGTACAAAAGGTCTTCCTTTTTCATCAGGAGTCTCGCCGTCCTCTTTAGGGTCGTAATGTTCCCAAGGGATACCGCCAGCATCCACGGATATCAAGTTTGAACTGTATAAACTTTTGAATATTCCAGAAGTTACAAAACTTTGAATCCATTTAAGCAATCCTGGAAAATGGCCGGATACTTCTCCCACGACATTATTTTCTTCGAGTACTGGAAACAACCGATAAAAACAATATGCACCAAATGCATTTTTTAAATAATCGGTGAGTTGATTATAAGTTAATCCTTTTCCGGCTATTTTCATTGGATCATCTTCCGGTAGTGAATTCCACATGCTAACTACTTCGTATAACGGATTCACTTTTATGCCTTGTGCATTCGGATGAATAGTACCTTCTGGGATTTGTTGTATACCATTGACACTTAGATGAAAAGCGGTGGCTATTCCTCTACAGATTTCTGGTCGTAAAGAATCAAACTCTGTTAAGTCAATGTATTTTTCTAAATTTATATATGTTTGTCCGTGTATCATAACTCTATTTATTAGCTATGATTTGAGACCAATTGTATATTAGATTAATTGTCTAATTGTTTCCAAGTAGTACCATTATAACCATAGAAATGGTTGTTGCTACTATCAAATATAATCATTCCGGCAGACGGAGTAGGGTAAGCAACTGAGCTATTATAACTTCCTGTTTGAAATACTGGAGCACTGAAAGTGCCATTATAATTGAATATTGCAATATTCTCCCCGCCGCTATTATTATTCACTACAAGTGCTATGGCAGCCCCAGGATTACTATTAGACATAGTAGCACCGTTATCATACTTTGCAATAATAGATGCAATTTGTTGATAGTTAGAACCCTGATATCCTCCAAACCCCAAAACTGTCGCATAGTCGCCAGCTTGACTATTAACAGGGGCTGTTACAGTACCCCTTGAAGAATATATATTAACTTGTGGACAATTCGGGCCACTTCCGTCAACATTTACACCTTTAAATTGTACAATTT
>Ga0007809_10000134_pt1 | contig 28749 bp, 22 predicted proteins | sample CryBogCBE02Aug07_FD_60383 | JGI IMG/M metagenome (GOLD analysis project Ga0007809, IMG submission 60383) | Freshwater microbial communities from Crystal Bog, Wisconsin, USA - CBE02Aug07 | ecosystem: Environmental > Aquatic > Freshwater > Lake | place: Crystal Bog, Wisconsin, USA | collected...
CAGTAACAGGTACTGGATTAGTATTCCATTTACAAAATGCTCGCGTTAGTCAAGCAAGCGACATTGCCACATTACCATTTGTAAACTCTTTAGTACCCGGAGCAATTGTTTGGACAGATGACGACGGGACTGGGCATTGGAAGACCTTACAAAAACAAAGTCCGTTTACCATTAATTCAACAATCGTTCCGGGATATAATCCAACATTCCGTTACGGTGTTGCTGTAGACCAAGCAACTGATAATTCAGAAGCACTAGTCGGAGCGCCAAACTTACAGCAAGGAGCAGGTTCTATACTAGTTTATTCTAGAGGAAGAACTACTGATTATGATTTTATCACGTCACTGACTTTAACAGCAAGAGGAACCGCTGGCTACGGAAATATGATTTCTATTGGTAACAATAATTGGGCAGTAGCCGGAGCCAGTGCCAGTTTGGCAAACCTAGGATACGCTGTAACCATATATCATAACTCAGTTGGGGCGTACTCTCAACTTCAATTGTTGGTACCAGATAGTCAAGACCCTAATAATATTTTACCAGCTAGATTTGCTGAATCTGGCATAATCAGCTCTGACGAAAATTGGATGTATTTAGGAGCGCCAGGCATTAATTCTGTCTTTGCTTATCAAAGGGTTATACATATTGCTCAGTCGATAACGTACACAGTATCTAGCTCAACTAATCAATATCAGTATTCTAATGCCGTACAAATTAATTATCATTTACCCGGTCAACTGATTGTTATATTAGATGGCATATACTTAGTTTATAATAGAGATTATACTATTGATAAAGATTATGTATTTTTAAATGTTGCGCTGGTTGATCAAACGTTGATTATTAAAAACCGACGAGCACTACAATTAGATTATAATGATTATGCAAATGTAACGCAACATACTACTTCAGGCAATGGATATAGTGCTGTATTTGATGTAAAAAATACTCATGGAATTTATGCTGTTACTCTTAGTGAGCCAGGATATTTTTATGCAGTTGACGATGTTATTACAATCGCAGGAACTCGACTTGGTGCGGCTTCTCCCGCTAATGATATAACCATTGTTGTTACTGCTGTTAATTTTGGAGCAATTACATCATTCACTGTGACTGGCACAGCTATACAAAATACCACAGGATCGTATAATATAGGTAACTTGTTATATACTGTTACTAGCATTTATAGTTTTACTATAACTGTAAATCAACAAATACAACGTCCTTACTTAGACTATACTTTTGACACGGTTACTCAAACTATATTGTTCAACAACGCATCTCTGCCGTCCGCAGGATCTAATATAACGGTGTCGGCAGGAAGTTATTGGCAATACGTCAGTACCATTACATCTGCTAATTCAATTCCAGGCGATGATTTCGGAGCTACTGTATCTACCACTACAGATGGTCGTCAGATAATAATAGGAGCACCTAATGCCACTGTGAATAATATAGTTAACGCAGGAACAACTTATATATTTGACAGAGCAGTAGTACGTTTTTCAGTATCAAATACAGCACAAATGACGTACACGGTACCAGGAAATATATTACAAATTCCGGGTGTACTGGTAAACTCTGTAGCATTAACTAATACTGCTTTAACTCCAACTGGTCAATTTACTTTAGTTGGAAATAACATTGTGTTTTCTAATATAGCATTTAATTATGGTGATATAATTGAAATTGAAACTAATCAAATACAGCAAATACAGCAGATTATTTCAGCAACACCAAGTTATGAAGCGGCTTATGGTAAATCATTGGCTACTAATGCATTAAACAATGGTATATACGTAGGAGCACCGTTTGACAGTACTTACGTACCACAAGCTGGATCAGTAGATTATTTGATTAATCAATCTAGAGTATATGGGATCACAACATCATTGATTGCCAATCCTGTGTTAACACCGTCGGGTACGATTCGGGTTAATAATTATATTGTCACTGTGCCGGCTATGCCTATGAATAATGTTTTAGGACTAGCTGATGCTATTAATGCTGTCAATATACCTAACGTAACAGCAACTACTTCTGCTGATTTAACGTTTGCCACAGACGGTGTATCAAAAGTTTATTATGTCGGATCGTTGTATTCAAATGCCAGCTCGTATAACACAGTAGTTTATATTAATGAACAACAAGCACTAGCAGGAATTGATTACACGTATGATCCTATTACACAACAACTATATCTTTTAGACATACTTCCGGTAGGAAATACAATAAAGGTAATCTCTGGTAAACTAATCATAACGGTTAAAAATACCAAGTCTGCTACTGCTAATAACATGCTTACTGTATTGCCTGGATTGAGCAATTCTGTATTCTCACAGTTAGGCTTCGAAACGTTTACTTTAGCACAACAAATAGTAAGCCCGGCTCCGGCAGTGTATGCTCAGTTTGGTAGTTCTATAGCAATTAATACCAACTCTGTTAATTTAATAGTAGGTGCTAAAAATGGTAATGTTTATGAAACTACTACTTTTGATGGTAGCAAAACTTATTTCGACGAACACAGCACTGGTATTTTTAACCCTATTAATAATAGTGGTGTAGTTTATAGTTATGATTATTTTCCTAGTAGCACAACCAATATCAACAACCCAGGAAAATTTGTATTCGGTCAACAACTTTATAACAAGAATCTTCAACTAGGATATGAATTTGGTACAGCGGTTAGTTATATAAACGGGGTGGCATTGGTAACAGCAACTGGCGGATCAGTGACTAATGTTGATGGAATCCCATCAATCACAGTACTAGATAATCCTAGTAACACACCAGCATGGCAAGTTATACGATCACAACAACCTGTGGTTGATATATCTAAAATTGACAGTGTGTTTGCTTACGATGGTGGACAAGCTAGCGGGGTTAACACTACTGCCAACGCAGGAAAACAAACGTATTTCGATTTTTTCGATCCACTACAAGGTAAGATATTAGGGATTGTTAACAGCAATATTGACTATACAGGAGCCGTTGATCCTGCTCAATACAACAATGGATCTGTACATAACAATGGTAATGTATGGGGCAAAGATCACGTTGGCGAAATGTGGTGGGATACAAATACGGTTCGTTTTATTGATCCGAATCAAGATGATATTGTATACTCAAGTCGCAGATGGGGAACGACTTTTCCTGGAAGCAGTATAGATGTATATCAATGGGTAGAAAGTTTAACAACACCTGCTGGGTATACCGGGCCAGGTACACCGTTGAGTACAATTAGTTACAGCATAAATTCTCAACTAGGACAAAATAATATTTTTCAAACATTGTATTATTTCTGGGTAAAGGGAATAACGACAATATCAACGGATTCTGGCAAAACACTGAGTGCTAGTGCTATTTCAAATTATATTATTGATCCTCGTAGTAGTGGATTACCTTACATTGCCGGACTCAACGCTTCTACTATTGCTATCTACAACGCACAAAATATATTAAACTCAACTGATACTATTTTAAGTATAGGATTTGATCGTCAACTAACTGATGGTGCGGTTCATCAAGAGTATCAGCTTATCAGTGATGGCATAACAGATTCGTTTTTAAATGATCAACTATATCGAAAATTTCAAGATAGTCTTTGCGGAGTTGATACAGCAGGTAACCTAGTGCCTGATCCTTTGCTAAGTCCAGGCATGCGATATGGCGTTCAAGTCAGACCTAGACAAAGTATGTTTGCTGACAGATTTATAGCATTGCAAAATTATTTAGAAAGAGCAAATGCTATTTTGCTACAGTATCCAATCGCAGAAACACGTAGTTTTAATCTGCTTAATTCTGTTGAAACTATACCATCAGTTGGAACCAGAGCTTGGGATGTAGAAGTCGCCAATTTAGAAATCTTAAGTTATCAAAATCTTAGTGTTGTTCCGGTAGGATACAAATTTTTAGTTCTTAATGACAGTAGTCAAAATGGCTCTTGGACAATTTATCAAGTGCAATTAGATAAAACGTTGTCACTGATTCGAATACAAAGTTATGACACTAAATTATATTGGTATAAAGCAAACTGGTATCAAACTGGCTATAACAGCAGTATTGCTCCGTTGGCAGCAGTACAAAATTACGGCCAGCTGGTAACCTTGAGTTACAATATAGTACCAGTCGGTGCCAGTGTACGTGTTATTAATAACGGAATAGGATTATGGGAAATTTATCTTCGAACCGGAACCGATCCTGTTAAAGATTGGACCCGTGTTGGTTTAGAAGACGGAACCATACAATTTTCCGAAGAACTGTGGAATTATTCATTAGGTAAGTTTGGCTTCGATGGAGAAGTATTTGACTCGCAGTATTTTGATAAATCTCCGCAAACCGAAACTCGTTATATAATTCAAGCATTAAATGAAGAAATTTATATCGACGATTTACTGAGCGAACGTAATAGCAGTTTAATTTTAATGTTTAACTATGTGTATAGTGAATTCACTAACCCAGATTGGTTAGTAAAAACCAGCTATGTCAATATCGACCATAACATTCGTTCTTTGTTGCCTTATCCTACGTATGTCGAAGACAATCAAGATTTTGTGACAGAGTATTTTCAAGAAGTAAAACCATATCACGTTCAAACACGACAAATTAATTTGATATACGATGGTATTGATGTATTTTCGGGTGACATGACTGATTATGATATACCAGCCTACTGGAATACTTCGTTAACTGTACCACAATTTACTAGCCCAATTTTAACACCGTATGATACAGCAGTAACTCCTCATTATTCTATTGCCAGTGATACTATTGCTGGATCACCTGTGTGGGCAACACCGAGTTTATATAGCCAGTGGTATAATAATTACTCTTATAGTGTAGTTAATGTTGAAATTATTAACTCTGGTGCTGGTTATACATTTACTCCAACTATTACTACTAGTGGAAATTGCGAGATAACAGTGGTTGTGAATAGCACAGGTGAATTATCCGCTGTTACCATTGTTAATCCAGGCAATGGATATACAACAACTCCTATAGTTACAATATCTAGTGGCGGTTTGCCAGATAATTGTATTACTTGGGAGTCTAATTTAACAGTCAGCGCAGGAAATTATATCATCACACGCACCAATAACATTTACTTGGTACTCAATGATGGCATGTTGGGATTGATAGAACCGTTAGACACCAATAGCGTTAGTAATGGCACTGTGTCTTTAACTTATAAAGGCACTAGAGCAACTATTGTTGCTCGTTTAGGAAATTCTCCAGTTAGAGAATTTAAAACCACCATTAAATATGACCGCTATGAATATCGATCAGGCATATCTGAATGGAAAGCTGGTACTCATTATGTCTTAGGAGACAAAGTAAGTTATAATGGAGCGGTATGGAAAGCTACTGTCACGGGATCTAGCGCAACATTTGATACTACTAACTGGACTAGTGTTGCTGCAAGCGAATTAAGCGGCATCGATCGTACATTATTTCACTATGCCCCAGGCTCATCTACACCAGGCTTATCCTTGCCATTACTAATCAATGGCATTGACTACCCTGGAGTACATGTACAAGCTCCTAGATTTAATCAAAATACTGGATTTGACCGTGGCAACTATGACATCAACCCCTATGATAATATTTCAATCGATGATAACGGACAGCCAACTTATGATCTTGGAATATTAGACACTATATTTAAAAGTGCTTACCGTGATGTATATTTAGGCACACGAGCTACTGACATAAATGTGTCAGGCGGTGCGTACATTGATGAATATTCCAGTCACGCGCCGGAAGAATTGGTACCGGGCATAGAATTTGATACCTTGGATATGCGTGTGTACACCAATCCAGGAGCAGGCTGGTTGAATCAAGGACATGGTTTCCCCCAGAATTTACAAAGAGTAGTGTACGACGCAACTTCACTGACAATTAGTTTTGCTAGTAACTTGTGGTATCCTACTACTTTGAATATTGTTAACGAAACAAAAAATATTTTATTAGCTGAGGGAGTTGATTATACTGTTGATTGGGTTAACAAAGTTATTACTATGTTAACTCCTGCTAGAATAAAAGTTGTCGACAAAGATTTATTGGCAATTTATGTATATGAAATAGGTGGTGGCAATCAAGTATTCAAAAATGCCTACATTGGGACAGACGCAAACAATCAAATTACAGTTCCTTTGTATCTTGATACAATTCAAGAATTTGTTATTTTTGTCAATGGTGTTTACTTACCACGTATGACATACGGATCTGAAAATTTTGATACACAAGGATTTGATTCAGGTGACACTACAGATGATTCAGGATCATTTGATTATAATCTTTGGAATTACAGCCCAGTACAAGGTGAATATCAATCTACAATTATTAGATTTAAAAATCATTATACAAAAGCTGACTATATTACAGTAGTTGCCATAGCACCAGCAATAATCCAAAGCAAAGAAACATATCATTCTTGGAGTATTCCTGTAACAGAAGTTATTACTGCTAACTCAGTTGATTTAAGTTATCTTATTGAAAGCAGTATGATTTATACTAACCCAGTAAATGCCATCGTTACTATAGCCGGAAAAAGAGCTCGACCACCAGCAGGTGCTGTTTATACAGGCGACGGTGTTAGCCAAGAATTCATGCTTCCACAACGATTAGGATTCAACCAGCGTACTATAACCAATGATGATGTTGTTGTTTATGTTAACAGCATAAAACAAGATTCTTCATCTTATATTATTAATCCCATAATTACCGGAACATCGTTAACTTTTATAACAGCACCAGCATTAGATAAGGTTATTTACATTGCGGTTACACGTGATGCTCAGTTTATCATTGATCCAGAATCTAAGATTTTAGACATTAATCCTAATGGTGGGTTGTTACCTACAGATGATGCGTTAATTACAATAACATCATTCAATGACATTAATGAGCAACAATTGTTGACGCAAGTATTCGTTGGTCCTGTAACAGAGGGAGACTTAATAACCCAAGGGTTTGACTCAACACCTTTTGACACCGGAGATTACACGCAGGAATTAGGTTCTTTTAGTTATACCATTGACAATACTCCACTACCAGAAGGATTTGCTAGTGTTCCTTTTGATACCGGAGTAATTACAAATGCTGCCGGAACATTTGACTTTGCTACTAAGATAGTAGCAACAATAAATGATTTAGACTTGAAAAGAACAGTACAAAATATTGATAGATTATATGTGTCATTAAATGGAAAGTTATTAAATTCTTATATAGATTATACAGTTGACGGATCATTATTAACATTAACTTCTGGATTACTTAGTCCAACTGATACCGTAGTTATAACGCAAATGACAGATATTGTAGTTCCAGAGCCCTTGGAATTCCGTTTATTCCAAGACATGCGCGGAGTACAAGCAACTTACCGTATGTCAAAAGCATCAACTACCATGCTTACTTCTTTATTATCTGAAATAGATGATGTAATGTATCTAACCGATGTAACGGCATTGTCAAAACCAGACTTTGCAAATAATCTTTGGGGTATTGTAACCATTGACAGCGAAAGAATAATGTACAGAGATATAGATTATGATAATAACAGTGTCAGCGGATTATTGCGCGGCACAGCAGGAACTGCGGTCACTAACCATGATGTAAATTCTTTGGTATATAATATGGGCGAGGTTAATTTGTTACCTTCTAATTTACAAAATTACGCGGTAAGTAACCATGCGTTAGGTGACGGAATCGAAACACAATTTACTGCCGTAGATATTAGATTAGGAACAGCTGATACTGTAGTATGGACACAGACAAATTCTTACTCCGCTGGAACAATAGTTAAATCGGCAAATAAAAATTATCGAGCAAAAAAATCAACACCAAGACATATTTTGTTAAACAATATAGCATATTGGCAGCCACTTGATGTTGCTGTACAGGTTTTTGTAGGAGGAATTCTACAGTTTGGAAACTACTCTGTGGTCAACGAAGATCCTGTGGTTATTCAATTTAACACGGCACCTAAAGCAGGATCTGAGATATTAGTACTTGTAAATCGCGGAATATCATGGTATACACCTGCGGAAAACACATATTTACAGCTAGATGAGTCAGCATCAGCTAGGTTTTTTAAAGGTGAATAAGTCTTTCGGCGCTCAAAAACTGAATAAATAAACTATAAGATTATGGAAAATACTAAACCTGAAGTACCTGTCAACCCTGAAAAAAAGCCAAATGAAACCGGCGCAGTGAATGTTGACGGATTTTTAAAGATATTTGACCCAAACACTAAGAAAGTGTTTACCGAGCAAAAAGCATGAGAAAAGATTAACCATGACATTAGAAAATATTAAGTCTTTCATTAAAGGACATATTAAAATCACAGATCGTAATACTGGTGAAGTGCTTATTGATAAGAGCAACGCCATCAACTATGAAACCATTTCTATTGCTATGGCTAATACACTGTCAGATCACGGAGCAGGTTGGATTTACAGCATGGCTTTTGGTAACGGCGGGTCTGCGGTAGATTCTACCGGAGTTATTACCTACTTACCACCAAATGTCAATGGACAAAACGCCAGCTTATATAACCAAACATATTCTAAAGTAGTTGATGCTAATTCTGCTTCAAATTTAGATCCTACTAATAACAAAATGACGGTTTTACATACTTCCGGTAATTCTTATACTGATATTGTAGTAACTTGCTTATTAGATTACGGTGAACCAGCTGGACAACAAGCCTTTGATAACAGCACTAATTTCAATGGAGATTATGTTTTTGACGAATTAGGGCTTCAGTGCTGGAATGGATCTGCTGACGATTTATATTTTATTACTCACGTGATTTTCCACCCAGTTCAAAAATCACTAAATCGTCAAATTCAAATAGACTATACTATTAGAATTATGACTTTAACTTCATTAAGTGCAACATAAATAATACAGAAATAGGAAATTAATATGGCATATACAATAACTCTTGCTAACGGTAATACACTTACTACTATAGCTGACGGTGGTCTGAACACAACGTCGACATCGCTGGCTTTGATTGGCAAAAATTATGCTCAATACGGGCAATTTTTAAACACTAATTTTATACGTTTGCTGGAAAATTCAGCAAACGCAACACAACCAGGCACTCCGTTGGTTGGTCAATTATGGTATAACACGGTTGCTAATGCGTTAGAAGTTTACAATGGAGCAGTATTCAAAGCAATAGGTGGTTCACAAGCACTAGCGACTGCTCCAGCGGGACCAAGTCAAGGAGACTTATGGTTTGACACCAGTGTGTCTCAATTGAAAGTATGGTCTGGAACAAATTGGTTGGTGGTTGGCCCATTGTATAGTAGCGCTACTGGTATGACAGGTGCTTTGCCGGCTACCATTGTTGATACCAATGGTGTATCACATGTTATTGTAGAATTATATGTTAATAATAGTGTAGCAGGTATTGTATCTACAGATGCAGTGTTTACACCAAGTCCAAGTATTTCAGGATTTAGCACAATCAGTCCTGGTATTAACCTAGCAATAGTAGCAGGCAGTAATACTTTACGTTTTAATGGTCAAGCCACTGATTCTTTAGCACTTCAAGGCTCAGACATAACTGAGTTTATGCGATCTAAATCTAATACTGCTACTACAGGAACTTTATCTGTTATCAATAACAAAGGATTAACAGTTGGAGTTAATGGCGATTTTAATGTAGGTGTAGTAGGAACTAGTGTAAATATAGTCAACAATACAAACAACGGAAATTTAAATCTCGGAGCAAATATTGGGGGAACACCTACGACCGCGTTGGCTATCAATGGCGGAACCGGTGCTATAACAGTTGGTAATGGTAACATTTACAACGGCGGGACAAGTGCTGTAGGTAATATCGGATCAATTACCATGCCTTTCAACACAGTTTTTGCTAAAGCAACATCGTCACTTTATGCTGACGTTGCTGAAAGATTTGCCTCTGATGCTGATTATATGCCTGGCACAGTGGTTGAGTTAGGTGGGTCTGCTGAAGTTACTTGTGCTTTAACAGAATTAAGCGATAAGGTATTTGGTGTTATCAGTACAAAGGCTGCTCATTTGATGAATTCAGGAGCAGGAGATAATGCCACTCATCCGCCGATTGCTGTAGCTGGGCGTGTTCCTGTACGTGTTATTGGTCAGATTACCAAAGGAGATAGACTTGTATGCGCTGGTCACGGATTGGCTAGAGCGGCTAGAGCTAACGAAGCAAACGCATTCAATGTTATTGGACGTTCTTTAGAAGATAAACCAACCGATACTGAAGGTACCGTTGTAGCTGTAGTATCAATTAAATAAGGTAGGTATTTAGAATGACTTATCAAACAGGCGGATTAATTCAAACGTCAGATTACAATGGTTTTATTAACAATAATGCCAGTGCTAACATCAACGCAATATGGAATACAGCCTACGGCCAAAATGCATTGACTGCGGTTGCAACTGGTGATATTATAAGTGCGTCTAAATGGGCTGCCTTATTTAACACAGTTAATTCCATTGCTAATCATCAAGGTACTACTGTTGCTAGTAGAATTAATCCTGCTTCTGGCAGTTTGATTCAAGCATTAACCAATGTTGGTACAGATATTACTAATTGTACCAGTAATATTTTAAATGCCGCAACATCTGGTACACCATACTCAGCTTGGACTGGGACTACTAGTAAAACAGCGGCCACTGGATCAGGAACAAGTTCATGGTCGATAACATTTACCAGTACAATAACATTTAATAGTGCTAGTGCTGCCAGTAACTTTTTTAATGCCGGCGGACTAATTAAACTTCAGTTTAGCAAAACTTCTACTGGCACTACTGCTGATACTTCTTGGAACAGTTTTATCGGAAGTAGTGGTAGCCCAACAGGGGTAGTTGCTAACGCTGTTTTCTTTTCAAGTGCCGGGGCAATAAAAACTATTGCAGGCACACAATATACAGGAACAACAACGCAAGGAGGCACAGGTACTCCGGCTACATTGGCAAGATCAGTAGGATACGCTCAATTAACTGCTTCACCACAAACAATATATCAACAACTTGATCCGGCGGCCCCGTATACTGGTTATTATGTAAAAGTAACAGCTCAGTCAACCGGCACTACGCTTACTTTTGTTACAACATGGTTTTCTACGGGCGGAGTAATCAGTGGCGGATCAGCAACTAGCGCATCTACATTCGGAACAGCGCCGACTACATTAGTAACCTATATTCCCCCTGAAACAACTTATTTGTCTAACACCTGGGGAACTCCAACTATCACCTCTTCGGTAGCATAGTCAATATAGCCAAAATAGTTTACTATTCTTTCATAATATAGTAAACTATGTTATGGATTCTAATATTTTAATTGCCCATAGTCGTTCGAGATTTGATCACGCAGTATCTAAACGAATTTTAAAAGAAAAATATCAAAATAAATTGATTTTTACATATAACGAAGGATTATGGGAAGCAGGACCTATGCTTGTGTCTACCTTACTTTCGTGTTCTAAATCAGAATCAGTTATTCTTGACTTATATGGAAACCCTACTAAAATCACTACTTCAGAATTATTGAATAAAGCACAAGAACATTGGCAAATGTGTATGGAATTATGGTTAGAAGAATACACAAAGTTGATTAATCAAAGATGAAATCTGGTGTATTAATTTTTGCTTACAACAACGAGCACATTGACTACATTAAAATGGCAGAATGGTCTGCAAAAAACATACATCGACATTTAGACTTGCCTGTTTGCTTGGTATCTAACAAACCAATAGTAAGCAATTCTTTTGAAAAAGTTATCGTGATTGATGTTAACGGAGTTGATGTTAGACATTTTAGTGATTATGGTGAAACAGTTACATGGTACAACGGTAATCGATCGGATGTTTATGACATAACTCCTTGGGATAAAACACTAGTGTTGGATGCTGATTATGTTGTAGCATCTTCGCAATTAAAAATGTTATTTGACATGAATCAAGATTTTATTGCACACAAAACAGCTTATGATATTACTGGGTTAAATGACTTTACTGGGTTAAATAATTTTGGTCGACATAAAATGCCAATGTGGTGGGCAACGGTAATGTTATTCCAAAAAAACACCACATCAAAATTAATTTTTGACAGTATGAAGATGGTGAGAGATAATTGGCGTCATTATTTAAACTTATATGCTATAAGCAATGACACTTACCGTAATGATTATGCTTTGTCTATAGCTTTAGGTATTGTAAACGGGCATGATATTAATTATCCATCTATTCCTTGGGGGCTAGCAAGCTTAACCCCTGAGCATGTATTAACCCAAATGGACGTTGATAAATATCGAGTGGACTTTTTAACTACAGATCAAAAACCTAAATGGATTATAATTAATCAAGATTTTCACGCAATGGGCAAGAAACATCTAGGAGACATCATTGTCAAATAATAAGGGCTATTTGATTCTTGCGGTTAATAACGATACTATAGACTATGTTAAATGTGCTAGTACATTAGCAAAAACTATTCGCGAGTGGCACCCGTGTGTTAAAATTTGTTTGCTTACTGATAAAAAAATTACAAATCCTATTTTTGACATTATAAAAATCTTACCGCATGGTGATATTGCTGTCAATAATAATTGGAAATTGAGTAATGATTGGCAAGCATACGAAGCTAGTCCGTTTGATGAAACAATAAAACTTGAAGCTGACATGTGGGCAGCCAGTCCTATAGATCATTGGTGGGAACTGTTTGGTACGCGAAACTTGGTTATTAGTCAAGGTGCCAGAGATTTTTATGACAATTGCTCCAATTCAAGATTTTATAGAGGTGTATTTGATGCCAATGAATTACCAGATGTATACAATGCCATTACTTACTGGCGTAAAAGCAGTATATCACAGGAATTTTTTATACTAGTTCGTGAGATTTTTGAACAGTGGGATACTTATAAAAAATTGTTGATTTATCCAGATAAAAATCCAACAACAGATGTAGTTTATGCTATGGCAGCAAATATAATAGGAATTGAAAAAGTTACCTTGCCTAAGAATTTCGGACCTAAAATAGTACATATGAAACAACGTATAATTCCTACAGTAACCGATGATTGGACAAAAGAAATTGTATTTGAGCACACAGAACCTGGAATCAGAATCAATACCGTAGCACAGTGGGGATTTGTGCACTACCATGTCAAAGATTGTGTAAATAATGGATAAAAGCACAGAAAATTTTTGGGCAGCTTTAGAAGCGACGGAATTTGTTCCACCGCAGATATTTTACAGACTATACTATGATGATAATGGCTTACCATTGGTTTACACGATGGAACAATTACCTGGTAATTATATAGACATAGATCATAAAATATATGAAGAAGCATCAATGAATGTACGTGTTGTAAATGGTGAAATAATTAAACTTGAAATTAAAATACAAGCACTAACAAAACTATATATAAGTGATAGAGGGACACCTTGTGCTTTAAATGATGTTAGTATTGTTGTAAAAGAAACAGACCCGCATATTAAATGGAGATTAGAATGTCGAACGTAAAAAAACTTTGGTTAGCAGATTTAGACTGTATATATTTAACTTATGATGAGCCTAAAAAAGATGAGTTTTGGGTAAAAATTAAAAATATGATTCCTTGGGCCAAACGAGTTGACGGAGTAAAAGGTAGTGATGCGGCACACAAAGCAGCCGCCGCCGCATCAACTACTGAAAGATTTACTTTGATCGATGGAGATCATTTACCAGATCCTGCTTTTTTTGATCTTGCTTTGGAATTTCCTACGGTAGAATATGAACGTGCGGTAATGCGATGGCGTGCCAAAAATGCGGTTAATGGTTTAATGTATGGCAATGGTGGCATCAGTTCTTGGACTAGAACTTTTGTCAACAACATGCGCACTCATGAAAACACAGATGGTACCACAGAAAATGATGTAGAATTTTGTTTTTATCCAGACTACTGGGCTATGTATGATTGTTATGGAGTCACGTATCCTAATGCTAGCCCATTCCACGCTTGGCGCGCAGGATTCCGTGAAGGAGTTAAAATGTGTTTAGACAGAGGCGGCAAACCTCCTATGGATGGCTTTAAAAGTAGAATTCATCACCGCAATTTAGACAATTTGACCATATGGCACAACGTAGGCAGAGATGCCGAAAACGGTATTTGGGCGATTTTGGGTGCCAGAATGGGAACCTACATGCTTATGCTTAATCCTACATGGGACCATAAAGAAGTCCAAGACTTTGATTGTCTCAAGGCAATCTATGCTACTATTGACGGTCAAACCCCTGAAGTACTTGCTGGAAGAATAGGAACAGAATTAGCCGAACAACTTGATTTGCCAATGATAATGCTTCAAGAAGAAGAAAGCAAATTCTTCAAACATCACTATACTAGCTATTGGTTTAATGAAGGCCTAATGATTAAGGAAATTGATGTTATTCGCAGACAAGAAGGTTGGTGATTATTTCACCCCGATAACCATAAACCGTGTAAATTGCCAATCAGGGTAGACAAAATCTAAACTACCTTGGTAGGCAATTTTACTCAGTGGATAGTGCGAAATAAAATCATCTAAACTCTCGGAATATATGACATGATCGTCGTGCGGCATATTATTGCCTTGTAATATTACTCTAGTGCCATCTGGTATATTATCAAACCAATCCATAGTATCAAAATGTTCGGTACTGGTGTTAATGATTAAATCAGGATTTCCAGGTATAAATCCATTACAATCAGCGGTAAAGGCTTTAAATTTCCATTGTTTAAATACCCAGTTGTCGTTTATCTTATCAGCTACTGCTTCACATTCGGGTTCAAGATCATAACTTTCGATTTTACTAACATCGAAATTACCTCTGCTTAACAGCAAAAAACTAAGCACTCCGTACCACCCACCATAAATGTGTGTGAGATTTGAGGCCCATCCGAGACTTTCCAATTCTTTACAAAGCCAAATTTTACTGTCAATTTGACCGTTGCTAAATGCGTCGGTATCAATTAATATGTTCATTCTAATATTTCTCCGTTAACATACTTATCTATGACAAACGTATTAAATTAATTTACGACATTTTTCCTTATCAAGTAAAAACTTTAACACCATAATAACGCTCAAAGTCTTGGGCATCATGGTGATTATTTACCATTGGTTGTCCTTTTATATTTAAACTTGTGTTGAGTAGCATTGGACATCCTGTTTGAGCGTACCATAATTCTAGGAGTTTTCTAAATTCAGATCCGTTATTAGGAACAGTTTGTACACGACTAGTGCCATCCTTGTGAATGATAGCAGGAAATAAGTCAGGTACTTTACACCGAGCAATAACTTGCATGTATCTACTATTAGACCAGCCAGCAGGCATATCAAAATAATCGCCAACTAACTCTTCTAAAATTGCTGGCGCAAATGGTCTAAATTCTTGACGTTGTTTAATTGCGTTTACTTTATCCTTTATATCTTTACCGCGCGGATCCGCTATCAAACTTCGATTTCCAAGAGCCCTTGGTCCAAATTCTGCTCGACCCTTGGCTATTCCGCAAATCTTGTCAGAAAGTAGATAATCCACTATTATTTTATTATCGGTACTAGATCCCATGTCATAGCCTAAAAATGGAGTAAACTGATCTTGTGTTATTTTCCATTCGGGATGTTTTGCCAATACTGCTCCCATAGCACTACCGGCATCACCGGGATTGGGCATGATCCAAGTATTGTCAAAATATTTCCCTGTCGATCCATTAGCAGAACAGTTCAGGGCACATCCACCCATGAGAACAAGATTCTTACTTTTAATTAATCCTCGTGATTTAACCAATAAGCTGTTTAAATAATTTTCATATACTACTTGAACACCTGCGGCAATTTCAAAATTATCTTCGTCAGTTAAGTCAGGTCGCCAATCTCTCGCTCCTCTATGACAATTGCGAGTAAATTTTAAGTTGTTGTAATTGTCAACGAAATCATTATCTATATCTTCTGCTAGATTTTTAGTATCCCCGTATGCGCTCATACCCATCAAAATGTATTCATCTTCGTTGGGTTTTAATCCTATACGTTGTGTCATGGCAGAATAAAATAACCCAATGGAATGTGGATAGCACAGACTCCATTTCTTTTTAAGATTATTACCTTTAGCTTCCCAAATTGATGCAGTATCCCATTCTCCTATAGCATCTATTACAATAACACACGCATTATCAAATCCGCTTGTAAAATAACCGCCGGCTGCATGACTTAAATGATGATCAACATAAGTTATGGGAGAGTTTATGTCGTATTTTGCTAGATAAAGTTTTATATTGTTATCTTTACCCTTCCAGCCTTGACCGGCGTATAATTGTCTTAGTGTTTTGCGCAAAGGACGTTCATACCAGTACACACGATCAGGATTGCCGTACTGTTTAGCATGTAGTACAAGTTGAGTACATAAGTCTTTGTCATTCTTTTTCCCGCTGAATCTTTCGCTATGGCTAGCAAAAACAATCTTACCGTTATTAAACACGGCGATGGCTGCATCATGACTATTTGCTGATATACCCCATATAATCATTATATTTTTCCTTTAATCCTATCGGCTGATTAGATAAGTGACTAATCCACCATTTCTATAGTTGAATAAGGCTGCTATTGCTACATTATTCATAAAAGTCGGAGTACATTTACTAATTTTATAGCCATGTAACATTTTTTTTACTTGATTATATGTAAAAGACTGTGAATACGGATTTAACTCTTGATCTTTATATAATATCTCACTATTATAATCAATATTTACAAATTTTTTTGTTAATCTACCATAAGGATGATAAAGACCAAGTATCATTTTGCCATTGTCTGTTAAACTGTCTAATAATTTTTTAATTATAGTATGGCATTCGGGTACATGATGTAAAACTCCTTGGCAAATGATTAGATCAAATTTTTTATCTGTGTTATATTCTACAATATCTGCATTTAGAAAATTTACATTATTAATATTGTTGTTTTTGGCAAAATCCTTGGCATAATCTACAGCATTTGAAAAATCTAGTCCTGTAACAGAACACTTACTGTTACGCAAGGCAAATAAGTTTGATATAAGTCCAGTTCCGCAACCAACATCAAGAATATTCATCCCATTGACTATTTCTCGATTAATAAATTCTAAATAATGATTTTCTATGGAATCACCGTAACTTTTTAAAGCATCGATTGTATACGTACCTGGAAAACATAAGTCGTCGTAAAATTCTTTAACTTCTTGTAACATATTTTATTTAAATTTTTCGTATATTTTTTGTCTACGCTCAACTACTGCATGGTAATGATCTTTTGACCAATTTTTGTAATAATCAGTTTTCAACAAAGCTTTGTGGGCATCCAAAACATCTGACAATTTATTCACGATTACAATAAAATACTCGTCAGTTCTGCCGTACTGAACATAAAGATCTTGTTTGACTAAATTTTTATTCAGGCGATTTATTAAAAAGTGTAAATGAAAATACCATCGCATTTTCATTGGAAATGCCATTACACGTATATTAAATTTATTTTGAATAATTAAATCTTCTATCTGATATTTAATAAATTTGTATGGGCTACCTGTTGAATACGCAACTATATCTACCAAACCTTTTAGTCTGGCAGATTTGGCATAAGGACATGGAGGGAATTTATAGTCATAGAATTCATTATTGGTTTCTATGTATTCAATCATCCATTTTAAAATATTTTGTTTGACTTTATTTTCCATATTAAAAATATATATAAGGATCTTTCTTTTTTAATTCTTTAATTTTTTTGTTAATCTTTTTTCTATAAAGATACCATTGCCATGGTTTTTTTAACAAATTTATAATAGCTTTTATCATTTTTTTGACCTTTCGTAATAGTAATCCCAAGGTTTCTTATGCGGCACAGGAGCTAAATTATTAATGCCCCAATCTTGCCAACCTTCGCCATTCAAAGCACGTCGAACATAAGCTGCAAATAATATATTTATTTCATCGGTGAAATGGTGGTTTACTGTCTTCTTTTCAGTATAATATGACCAAATATTAAATCTTGGTTGATTAGGAAAAAGGCTTTTTGTTTGAAGAAGTACAAATTCGTGACAACGAGTAACTTTGACATTTCCGTATGATGATAAATAATCATTAGCAGGTATAAAAATTGTATCTGGTCTAAGTCTTTTCACACTGTCAATCATAAGTGTAGCATACATACCGTCAACTTCATCATTTTGTATGTGCTTGTAATAATCGTAAAATATTTTAGCACGATCGTATTTCTCTTGTGATATAGACCTATCGTTCAACATTTTTTCGGCGACCTCGTAACTATTAATTTCACTATAATGATCTGCTCTTGTAAATGAAGGAACTACAAATATAATTTTATCATACTTTGTATAATTATCTAAAAAACTATTATAAACCCAAAGTAAAGAAATTCCGCCCTTTGCAAAAACATCGGTTGACTCACCTAATAAACAAGTCCAACTTGATTGTGGATTTTCTGATAACGCACCTACACACGCATACGATTCCCCAAAAATTCCAATTGACATCCTATACCCCTTTCATTTCTTTTTATAATAATAATCCCAAGAATTACTATGTGATATAGCTGGTATATTATTAATGCCCCAATCTTGCCAACCTTCACCTGATAAAGCACGTCTTACATGTTCAGCAAAGAGTTGATTAATTTCTAAAGTAAGATGATTACTGCAATTTTGTTCAAGCATATTACTACTGAGTTGATTATTGTCGTGATTTGAAAAATGGGGCTGATCAGGAAATAAACTACGAGCCTGTAACAGAGTATATTCGAAACATTTAGAACCTTTAGGCATACCAGACCAATTGAAAGTCCCCCAGTATCCCATAGGAATTAGTATTGTATCTGGTCTTACATGTAATATTCCCTCCATGATTAACGAAGAATAAGTGTTTAAAGCTTTCTTTTGGTTCTGGTCCATAGTATTGAATAAAATCCAATCTCGCATTGCTCGGACACGCGGTTTATTCCATGTAACACTCTGATCTACCTTACCAATAAATGTATTCCAGAATCCATCATTTAATATATTATCTGCGATGTCAATACTTGTGATAAAATGACCTTGCCAATCGTTTTCGTTTCCTACATTATCCATTCGATCAGGATTAGTCATTATAAACACGATTCTATCATATTTTTCATGATGTTGTAGGAATTGTCTATAACTACATAACTGTGCTGATCCAGCAATTCCGTGACTAATAGCAGAGTCTCTTAGGAAGTTTATCCATGATTCGTTAGAGCATTTTCCATTTTTGCTACCGCAGTTAGGATCAGTGTAACTATCTCCAAATATACCAATCATTTTTTTTTTTACCTATAAATGAACGGATCGCGTTTTTGCGAATACTTAAGATGCTTTGCTAAATTCTTTTTGTTTTTATACCAACGCCAAGGATTTTTTATAAATTGCATTATATTTAACATGTTAATTTTCCAAATTAAAATTATTATTGTAGATAAGTTTTTTTATTTTTTTTTGTTACAAACAAATTTCTACTTCCTATTTGCTACTGACAGAATCAGCTAGTGCCGGATTTTAGTATTTCTTCATTAAACCAAGGTAAATACATTTGTGTATCGTATCCTCTGTACTTATCTGTTTTGAATATCATATTCTGTTATTTTTTCAATTTCTGGTATTGAAGCATTTCTCCGTTGGTATTAGCAGAGAAATGCTTCCATACTAAAAGACAGTACGTGCTACTCATTCTAATGCTTCGTTTAATTCTTCTAATATACTTTTAAGATGCGGTACCATTTCTAAAACATTCAATTTACGTTCTTTGGATAAATTTAAAGTTCTAGTTTTAAATTCTTGCCAGGAACCAGATGGATTATCCATTACTCTATCAATAGATACTTTAAATATATTTTCATGATGAGCATCCCAGTTACCGTCAATAGTTTCGGCACATTTTTCTAGTTTTTTTATAAGATTTGATTTAAGCTGTGCCGGTATAATAGATAATGATTGCCAAGCAGGACCCCAGATCCAATCATAGGATACATTAACATTTGGATGTCGGCTTTTCATATAAATCACAAACTCATCTAAATTCCATATATTGTAAATATTAATTAAATGCTTTGCTCTTATATGATATTTTTTTGGTTGATCGCCCCACCATTCTTTAAATTGATCAAATGTCTCTTCTATGTCATTAAATTTTGTAGGCCATCGATACCATTCATTGACAGTGTTTGTACCGTCGATACTAACTTCAATCATTACGTGTTTGCATTTATCCATTAATGATTTTAGTTCAGCATTAGGTAACATAGTGCCATTTGTTGCTACTATTAATGACAAGTTAGAAATATCTGTTCTTTTTATAAGATTTATAAATTGAGCTTGTTCCATAAATGGCTCGCCGCCTATGATTTTAAGCCATTTAACATCACTTACATCAATATTATCCATGTCATGTTTTTGATTAATAAGCGGTTTAATATCAATTAATCTTGAATGTTTATAATCCTCTGTGGCCCATTTGGTTGAATATTCTTTTCGACAACTAACACATGCTAGATTACACAAATTACTAAATGCCATTTCTAAATACTTTAGCTTATGTGGTGCTGATGAAGTGGGTACAAAGTCAGCGGGAGTCATCATTTGTCTCATACTTTTTAAATTGCTTTTTTCTTCAGTATAACATTTTTCACATTCAGTAACTTCTTCGCCAGACAACATTTTTTCTCGAAGAGATTGCCACTCTTCACCGCTTCTAAAATTATTATCATTGCCATTTTTAAAAATATCAAGTTTTTCATTTAATCGATATCGACAACAAGGTAATACTTGCCCTATGGGACGGTACGCCGCACCTTCCCAAGGATAAACGCAAATGGTTTTGTTCATACTATTTCCCAACCGATTATTTTATTACATGATTCTACTACTCTTACTATTTCTTCGTCAGACAGTTTCTCACCGTCAATGTTATCTAAATCACCTAAGTGTAAAAACCCTAGTGCTAGTCTAGGATCGCCTAATTCATAAGGCCATTTAATGCCGCTATCGTAGTAAAATTGTTTAAATTTATTGAAATTTTGTTCGTTTGTTGAATTTTCTGTATGAAATATACAATAGTGTATGGCACCAAGCAATGTTTGAGGTAAAATGTGATCCGTTGGCACTTGTAGATCATTGGCGTTTCTTATTTCCCAAGGATGCCGGCCAATTTGCGGATAACCCATTAATAACTGTCCAACTTTTCGTTCCATAGTAAAATAAGCATAGTCTTCTAATATCATTTCTTCTTTTTTATGAAAATTACAAAGCATCAAATGTAATCTATCATTAAATTTTACTCGACTGATATCTTCAATATGATGGATTATATCATTGTATCTTTCGAGTTGCTTTCTGTGAATAGGATCAGGGTCATCCTTGTGTTCAGGGAAATGAGTGTGAAACGTATTCACACTCCATTGAATATCGTTATAATTCCATGAAAACAATATTTTTTCCGGTAGCCATTCATTTAAAATATCTATTAGTTGAAATAACTCAGTTACATAAGGACTTACATCTTTATATTGGCCACACCATACTTCTTTTTTCTCTCTCAAATTACTTATATTTGTGTTTGCCATCATATTAGCAAATACTTGAGCTGGTCTATGATGTTGCAACTTATACGATAAAATGTGAGTACTTGTATCATTGCCAATTGTTAAATTATAATAGTTTTTCATAGTAGTCATATATTATTTATCTAGCACTAACGAAAATACTTCTTTTAAGAAAGGAATTGATTTTTTATAGTCTATATTTCTATGTGAATCTGTAACATTTATAGTATTGTATAATATTTCTAATTGTTTATAAGATTCTGTATAATTAGGTTTATCATTTAATTGCTCTATAAGTAAATCAGTTTTTATTTTTAGATCAGGAAACAATTTTAAGATTGTTGAATTTTTTTGATAATCTTTAATCTTTTCGATTAGCGCTGGTCTTAATTCTGCAGGAATCCAATCTATCCTAAGCTCGAGCGGATAATTAAGTAAATTGATATTATAAGGCCATTCTTTATAATAAGGAAATACATGTGCTTGTGCTTCTAGCCAATTTAACAAATCTGTTATGTAAGCTATATTTAGGATGTTTACTGTTGCGTTTACTAAAATTTTTACATTAGGGTGTACCATGTAAGATCTAGCTTCTTCAAAATTTGACTCTATAGTAGCCCAGTCAGACGGAAATCTTGCGTATTCTTGTACATCTCCGATGCCATCAATGCTGGCGATCAATTCGAATTTTTTAAATTCTGGCATCACAGCAAAGAATTTTTTACTTAAGTTAGTAAAATTACTGCTGATAAAAACAGTTATATTTTTAGCATAATCTTTTTCAACGCAGTAGTCTAATATCTTTTGAACAATAGGATTTAATGTAGGTTCACCGCCAGCAAAACTAAGAACTTCTAGATGCGGGAGCAATACAAGTAAACTTTCCCAAAATTCTTCAGATTCGGCCCATTGATACTCGCTTATATTAGGTAATTGATACTCGGCGTATTTTCCTTCCCACGCACCAACTTTCCCAATATTTATTTTGTTTAAGCGTCCGTTAACAAGAAGAATACCATCATATTTCTTACCTAATTCATTTAATTCCTTTTCTATTTGCGAAGAATCATAAGCACTACACATATAACACTTTAAATTACACAAATTGCCAGGTTTTAATTCTATTCGTGTTGGATAATGATTAGCCACTCCTTTGTTGTCAATAGTATCTTTGACTATTTTTAAATAATCACGATTATTAGAGTATTCGTTGACACTACGAGCCCTCATACTAGCAGGACCATCTCTGTAACAAATCTCACATCCGATATCTTTTTTTCCTTGAGCTAATTTATTTCGAAGATTAACAACTTCGTCAGTATTCCAAAAATTTTGAATAGGATGTTCGGTGGTTATTCTCGTCAAATCTGACATCGGAGCATGAGCACTATAATAACAGCAGGGTAATACTGAACCATTTGGTCTAGTGCTTAATTCTAGAAAGGGGTAAAAACAAAATGTATTGCTATTAATAATTTCTTTTCGTAAAGTGTCAAGTTCGTCCATATTTTAGTTTCCTTCTTTGTTTATTTCAATGTTAACTACTTTTCTAAAAGTAGAAAATACTTCCTCATTCCATTTTTGCTTTGTTTTGCTATTCGGAACTTTCCAATTATCTATATTACTATCGAATTTTAAAAACTCATCATCTATTATAACTTCGCCGAGTATAAACCGACCTAATGCCATTTCTGATAATTTATCAAGAGGAACTTTAGCTTTAGTTTCATCGGGTAAAGAATTATAGAATGTTTCAAATCTTTGCATATTACTAATACAGACTGGATTTCCATTAAAACATAACCAAGTTTCGGCAGCATATCTAATTTGCGGTCTAATTTCTTCTCGATTAATTAAATCTAAGTCTCTATCAAAAACAGCAGCCAACCAGTCTTTACCTAAAGTATTATAGCCCAGATACAATTCTCCCCATTGAAAATTATTTTTAAGATAAATTTTATCAATAGGTTGTACATCTTCGAAAATTGTTTGAGGAAAATAATCTAATAAAATGGTCATGTCGGGAAATTTTGAAGCATCATTATCTAAGGCTGTTTCATATGAATGTATATCTTCATTAAGCCTTAAGAAATTTATATGTATATTTTCTTTGAAAATACTCCTATCGGCTTCAATTCTATCACCGTATTTCTCAAACATAAAATGTAAATCGTTTAATTGTGTTTTATTTAAAACACTATCAACATACTCTGGTAATTGAATATCATAAACAGAATTAATGGCTTTTATTGTCTTTGTGATATTTTTATGAAGTCTGGGTATATCTAAATATGAAGAGTTGAATAGAGAAGTATGTATGTACTTCTCTTTGTCTTTTTTATTTGCCAATAACATATTTATCCATTTTTTTGATATACCTGTGTAATATATATTATAAGATATTTTACGTTCCTCTGAATTAGCATCTTCGAACGTTATTGTGCATTTTATTAGTGGTTTCAGTTTTTTCAATTTATTACTTCTTTAAAAAATGTGCTATCTGTTAATCTTAATTCATCGATTTTTTCAATGTATTCTAGAGTCTGATTAAACATAAAACTATGATCTTCTGAATTCATAAATTCTACCAATGATTTAAATTTTTGTATATGCGGATTAGTTGAGTGCTCTTCTGCGTAAGCCATTAATCTTTTTGTAATTTTTTCCTTGGCACTTTTGGGCAAAACTTTGGCAGAAAGATATTGCGGATAATGTAATACACCCGGATGAAATACACGAGAATGCGATTTAACACTTACTTTTTTATAGTTTTGCGCTAAGATCCAATCAGCAAAATCTGGTAAATTATAGATGTTTAATGCTTGTACTGTACACAATATTTTTGGATCAATAATTGTGTGACTTTCATCGTATAGCTTTAAATTCTTTTCAATAGTTGCCCATTCGGCAGGATATCGAATATAATCATTTACTATACCTAATCCATCGATACTAATCATAACTTCAACTCGTTTAAAACTAGCCCATAAATCTACAACTTCTTGATCCCATATTGTTCCATTAGTATGATATCTTAGTTCAATATTTTTACTATAACCTAAATTTACCAGCTGTTCGATGATTTCTTTATGCTCCTTAATATACAAAGGTTCGCCTCCGCCAAATATCATATGCTTTATATTTTCTGCGTTATCATAAAAATCTTGCAAAAACTCAGGACTTTTATACCAGTCAAACCTATTAGGCGAATAATCATCGATTTTGTGTTGCCAATCGTGTTTAGAATCTGTTTTCAATTCTTTAGCTAAAATTTTAGCATGTTTAACCCATTTGCTACTATCAACAGGACGACACATAACGCATTGTAAATTACAAGTGTTTCCTAATCTAAAGTCTAGCGTAATAACATCGTGTGTAACACTGCCATCTAATTGTGTATTGTCAATCAATGTTTGTACATAATCAGTGCCTAACTTCTTATCCCATACTTTGTTCTCAACTAACCGATGACTATTTATACCTACTTTTTCTTCTCGATAACAATGACTACAGTTACTTACTTGCTCGCCTTTTAACATTTTAAGTCGAGCATCCTTGAACATGTTGCCATTCCATACTTGTTTTAGAGTCAATTCATTTAAATTTTCTACTTCTTTTCCTGGCTGAGCAATACAACACAATAAAGCTGTTCCGTCAGTATAAGTTGCAATATGCGTCCAAGGTAAAATACAAAAAGTTTTAGATATTGTGTTAGATTCCATTGATTAACTCCGATAAAGTGATACCTAAATCTGCTATGTCTTGCTCTCTAGCACGATCTAAACTTAATGTGTAAACTTTTAAAGATTCTAATTGCTTTTCCCAATCTTTAGCTCTGTCCAATTGTAGTAACCCGATAATTCCTTTGGTACTATTTTTTGTAAGATGGTTTGTTGACTCGTTAAATTTTAATTTACTGTAATTTTCCAAATCTGTTGCTACTTTGTGTCTTATATCATCTGGTAATATAGTCACTGATAATTGATGAGGATGAACATTAATTAAAAAGTCAACAAATACGTTGTTATTATATTTTATATTCAACTCTTCAATCCAGTCTAACAAATCAATAAGATTGAATATATTATAGACTTGAACCGTTGGAGTAACGCCTAAAGTCACGTTAGGCATTTGAGCTAATTTTTCAATGTTTTCACTTATTTGAGACCATTTGCTTGGTGCTCTAATGTATTCATTAACTACGCCAACCCCGTCGAGACTAGCGTTTATGTTTACGTTTTTAAATTGGCTTATTAATTTTAGGAAATTTTTATTAATATTAGTACAATTTGTGTTGAAGAATAAAGTTATATCGGTTCTGCCTTGATCTATACATGCCTGCATAAATTTAAAATTATTATTAATCAGAGTGGGTTCGCCTCCAGTCATATAAACCTTATGTAAACTTGGTATTAAGGATATAACTTGATCCCACAATATATCTTGATCAAACCATTCTTGTACATCCATTATTTTAGTATTAAATTTACCAAAAGTAGACGCCCACACGGCTTTGTACTCAGAATCTGTTTGTTCTAATTCAATATGTTCCTTAGCTATTTGACTACTATTGTACGGATTGCACATTCGGCATTTTAAATTACACAAATTGCCTAATCTTAAATCTAAGTAAGCAATATTTTCTTTTAATACTCCGTTGGATAATAATGCATCGTTTATCAATTGTTGCATATGTTCTTCACCCAAGGTATAAGACCATTCGTTATTAGCATGTTCTCTATTACTAACACGTCCGCTAGCTTCTTGCAGATAACAAGTAGAACAGCCCTCGACCTTTCCACCTGTCAACATAGCTGTGCGTATATCACGCATGTCCTGGCTATTCCAAGCTTCTTTGATAATTTGATCTTTGATTGTAAAAAAACCACCTTCGGGCTTTTTAATTTTATTCAATGCGCCTTTAACCATACAGCAATATCTCACTGTGGCATCTGTATTAACCATAATACTTACAAACGGTATTGCGCAGAAGGTGGGCATATCATCTTCTAGCTTTTTAATAAAATCAGTCATCTAATTCCTTTTAATAATTATATTTATGCGATTTTAATGCGTTATCTATATATTTAATTTTTTATATATTTTCTTAAGCCACTCAAAATCGTTGATATTCCGCAACGCATCTGGGTTGTCGGCATTTTCTTCGCCATATTTTCTGCCAGCCAATGCTCCGGCTATGGCATAAGTTCCGTAACGTTTATCAGCACCTACTGTACACCAAATATTTAATCTCTCTTCGGTCTCAGCATCCACTTGTTGATTGATAATTTTGCTTGCTAATTTCACACACTCTCTAAAGCCACCACGCCAAGCACTGAAAGGACTGCTATTAAATGTTGTGATATTGCTTATTTCATCAACAGACTTGAATTTTTTACTGATACTGGTGGTTATATCTGTAGTAAGCAAACTCATTCCTTGCGTTAATTTTCGTGGCAATAATTTAACGCCGCCATATCCGTAAATTAGTCCATTAACGGGATTTTTACTATTCCACACATGGACACAATCTCTGTCAAAAAAGCTTGGTTGAAAGGAAAAATCCCAATCTTCCATTAAAAAGGAATCACCGTCTACAACATAAAATAAATCAGTTTCGGCTAACTCGGCAGCCTGTTTATGCGCATTAGCTATGCCTTTTACACCTTTTACTCGTTTAGCATGAGGAGCTAACCATACGCATCTTTCCCAATTTTGATCAGCATTTTCTTCCTGGTAACTTATAAAGATAACATCTAATTGTTTGGGCATGACAACTCTGACATTTCCGACTTCTTTAACCCCTTTAGATTTAATAGGTGTTATTTTGGCAGCCCATACTTTATCTTTACTGTCATGTAACGAAGGGTCTAGTAACCAGATATTTTGATAGTTAAGATCATACCAAGGAATATCTTCATCGATTTCATAAATTAATTCAGGTAAGGCAGGATTGTACGTTATTTTGGGTCTAATATAGCCCATGTCCTTTTCAGTACGAACGACACCGTCTAGCATTTTGCTTTTAACTGCCCATACTTTATCTTTCGTAGGATTGAATTTAGGATCAATGTACCAAACATGTTGATAGTCAAGATCATACCAAGGAATAGAATTGTCCATGTCGTAAACAAGTTTCGGCAAATCACTATTGTATACAAAAGATATTTTTGGTTTTACATAACCCATATCTTTTATTTGTGTTGGTGCTGTATTTGCTAATTTTAGTTTGGCGGCCCATACTTTATCCTTAGTAGGATTGAACTTTGGATCGATATACCAAACGTACTCATATTCAAAATCATACCAAGGAATATTATATTCAATATTAATTTCAGGAAGTTCTTTGTTATATTCGATTTCAATATCGGGGCTAATATAACCCATGTCTTTTTCTTGTTCTGGAGTTGTATTTGCTAATTTTAGTTTGGCGGCCCATACTTTATCCTTAGTAGGATTGAATTTAGGGTCAAGGTACCACACATATTCGTATTCAAGATCATACCAAGGAATAGCATACTGTAGTTTTACTGGCGGCAATTCGGGATTGTACTCTATGCTAACAGGAGGATTAGCATACCCCATGTTTTTTACACCCTTTACTTTGTCAATATCACCTTTCCATATTCTAACTGCCCACACTTCGTCTTGGGTAGGATTGAATCTTGGGTTAATATACCAAACATGTTCATAATCTAAATTATACCAAGGTATTGTAGAATCAAATTCAATGTGTGGTAATACCGGATTATATTCTATATTAATACCAATAGGGCTTACTGTGCCCATTTCTTTAAGACCTTTATTTCTGACGCCAAGCATCTTTAATTTGACGGCCCATACTTTCTCATTAGACGCATTGAATTTATCATCTATATACCAAACATATTGATAATTCAATTCATACCAAGGAATTTTAAAATCAAGATCATACTCAATGCCTGGCATATCAGGATTATAATCTATTCTTAGCTTAGGACTTATTGAGCCCATATCTTTAAGACCTTCGATTTTAGTGCCAAGCATATGTAATTTGATAGCCCATACTTGTTCATCTGTAGGATTGAATTTATCATCTATATACCAAACATATTGATAATTCAGTTCATACCAAGGAATTTT
>Ga0007809_10000137_pt1 | contig 28414 bp, 28 predicted proteins | sample CryBogCBE02Aug07_FD_60383 | JGI IMG/M metagenome (GOLD analysis project Ga0007809, IMG submission 60383) | Freshwater microbial communities from Crystal Bog, Wisconsin, USA - CBE02Aug07 | ecosystem: Environmental > Aquatic > Freshwater > Lake | place: Crystal Bog, Wisconsin, USA | collected...
ACCATTGAACACGCAGCAGGCCCTCAGCGAGGGCTGCGCCCATGCGGCCACCGCCGAGAATAATCAAACGAAAGGTCATAGGTTCACGCTAGTTGAGCCCGTTTAGGTTCAGCAACGAACGAGCGCGGACGCTCGAATGGCGTGCACCAGAGACACCAGCGCACGGGCCGCGCTCGACCAGGTGTAGCGCTGGGCCAGCAGGGCTGCGTTGTTCGAGAGCGCGTGGTGCTCGTCCGCTCGCATAACTGCAGTCACCGCAGTCGCCCACTGTGACGGGTCGCGCGTCTCCACCAAAGCGCCGTTGACGCCGTCTTGGACGAGCGTTAACAGACCGCCCACCGCACTGGCAACAACCGGGGTGCCGCATGACGAAGACTCGAGAGCCACCAGACCGAAACTCTCGGAACGTGAGGGCACCAGTGTGACGTTGGCCGCACGCATCCACGTCGACAGGGCAACGTGCGACTGCGGGGCCACGAACAGGACCCGGTCGATAACACCCGCCTCGGCCACGCGCGCGTGCAGTCGTGACAACGTCGTCGGACCATCAGGTCCCGAAGGGCCACCGATGATGGCGAGCGAGGTATCGCCCCCCTGATCGCGCAGAGCGATCAGGGTCTCCAGTGCCAATTCGACCCCCTTGAGCGCCTGCAGTCGACCAACGTAGAGCAAGAGGTCGGTCGCACTGCTGAGACCGAGGGCTTGGCGCGCTGCCGGCCGATCGCCGGGGGAAAAGAAGGCTCGTTCGACCCCGAGCGGCACAATATGAACACGTGCGGGGTCGGCGTTGTAAAAGGTCGCGAACTGCTCCGCTTCAACATCACAGCTGGCGAGTACGGCGTCGGCGCAGGCGAAGATGGTCTGCTCCTCCAGCGCTCGCATGGCCGATTCACCCTCGAAGTGGTCAGCCTTCACTCGCTCGAGCGTGTGGAACGTCACCACCAAAGGAATGTCGCGCTCGTGCTTGAGGGTATGTCCCACCATGGCGCTGAGCCAGTAGTTGGCGTGAATGGCGTCGGGGTCACCCATCTGGTCGAAAATGGCGGCCACGCCACTAGTGAACTCGTCGAGGTAGTCGAGGAGCTCGAAACGATCGAGGGGCCGAAGTGGGCCTGCCTGCACGTAGTGAACGGTGTAGCCCGGCTCAACGTGGACGGTGTCGGCGACGTAGGGGTTATCCCGACGAGTGAAGGCGTGCACGTCGTGACCTTGGCGCGCCGCTGCTGTGGCAATTTCTCTGGTATAGACGTTGGCGCCGCCGGCCGAGGATGTGCCGGGCTGACTCTGCGGGTCGGTGTGAAAGAGAATCTCCGCAATACGAGTCACAGCGCGAGCCTAGCGCCGAAACCCGACAAATCAAGTCGGCATTTAAGATTCTCGACCGGTGTCTCGCACGAGATAGCGCACCTGACGAGCGGGAATGAGGCCAAAGGTTCGAGAATCCGTGGAAAAAGAGGGGTTGTCGCCCCGAATATCGAGCAGTCGTCCCTGCCGCGCGACACATCGCTTGAGTAACAGTCGCTCCGGCTCCCGGGGATCAGGCACCACGACCACATCCCCGACGCGCACGCCACGCCAACGTCGGACCGCGAGCAGCGTCGCACCGTCGGGGAAGGTGGGCATCATGGACGCTCCCTCCACGACGATTCGACGCAAAAAGAAGGACACGACTCGGCGCATGGGTGCATGGTAGGCGACGAGCGTGACTATTCTGACCATGGAATAACAAACGTTTGACCTCGACTCGAAAGGTGACCAATGTCGCTTCGTTCCCTCCTCACCCACCTGGTAGCCACCAGCCCCGCATTGACGGTGTCGGCTCACTGCGACCTCCCTTGCGGCGTCTACGACCCCGCCCAGGCCCGCATCGACGCACAGTCGGTGAAGGCTTGCATGGAGAAGTACGCCGCCTCGAGCGACGCAGACTTCAAGACCCGCGCCCTCATCATCAAGGAAGAGCGTTGCGAGGCCGTCAAGCACCACCTGTGGGTCCTCTGGACTGACTACTTCAAGCCCGAGCACCTCGCCGCTCACCCCGACCTCCACGACCTGTTCTGGAAGGCCTCCAAGAGCGCTGGCGAAGCCAAGAAGACCAACGATGTCGCCGTCGCCGACCGCCTGTTGGCCGAAATCGACCAGATTGCTGACATTTTCTGGGCCACCAAAAAGTAACGCGCAACAACGGCAAGACCCCCAGCGGCCCTCGGTCGCTGGGGGTCTTTCGTTTTTGTCAGCTCGGCCAACGCCTCACTTAAGTCGCGCGTGAAAACACGCCACGGTCTACTCCAGAGGCGGCTTACAGGCGTACACGATCCCTCGCTCCGCAGGCGCAGCAGGTTTACTTGTACGCCTTCCTTGCGCCATACGTTGCCTGCGCCACGGTGAACTTATCGCCGTAGGCACTATCGAGTTGCGAAATCAGACCGTTCAGGGAGAAAGACGAGATGCTCAAATACTCTTTGGCTGCTCGGACGGCTTGGGCGTTCCAGTTAGCGCCACAGTGTTGTGCCGCGTAGGTAGCTTCCGCGACAGAGAACTGACCGCCGTACGGGCTGTCCAACTGCCCGACGAGCCCCTTAAATGAAAACGCCTTGAAACTCAGGTAGCTCTTCGCCTGCGCCAGTGCCTCAATGTCACCTCTGGTGGGACCAGCAGGTGCCGGTGCCGCAACGCTTAACGCCATTGAGGCCACGAGGGCCCCACCGGCGGTGACTCGGACGAATGACTGGAAAATGTTCTTGAACACGGTCTTTACCCTTTTCTCAGAAACCTTGCCCAGCATACTTCGTTTAAGTACTACATCGAGTTCAGTCATTGCGCCCAGCTCGCAGCCCCTGGCCTCATCGTTGGAGAGCCGACGGCGTCGTTGCGTTAGTTCCTGAAAACGCATGAGCGATTCAAACAAAGAGTTGACGCCCCGTGCACCGTGCAACGTACGTGAGCTTCACGCCGAATAATTTTGACCGCAACATTTTAAACACCCCTACAACGTGAGGTGCTCGGTTCGGCGCTCAGGCTAATTCGGGGTGAGCGGGGCAATTCGCCAGCAGTGGTGCTGCAATGAGATCAGACTCGGGAATGGGCGTCTCGCAGACTTGGCAGAGCCGGTACGTGCCAGTGCGCAAGCGCTCGAGTGCCCGCTCAACGTCTCGCAACGTAGCGTCGATAGCGCTTACGCTCTCGTTCGTGATTTCCGACATACGACCAGCGTAGTGGTTAGCCCTTTCGGGCTTCGGCGAACATCGTGCGCGTCCGCAGGTAGTACCGAATTGACGTAATGCTCAAGGTGAGGCAGGCCCCCGCCAGCGAGACCTTCCCCACCACTTGGAGCGCGGACGGAATGACAATGCCGGCGTTGTAGGCGTAGCGAGTCGCCAATTTGGCTGGCGCAACGCAACTACAAAGGATGAGCGTCGCCAGTCCCACCGTTGAAGCAGAAGCTGTTGCTGTGCTGGACGGGGAACTTAACGGGGTCCGAGCCAGAACAACGATATTTGCAGCGCCGAGCACGGCGAGCACCGCGGCCATCACCGTTGAGGCCAGCGGGGGCGAATAGTGCTGCAAAAGGTGCAGTTCACTCACGACGGCGTAGTATCCCAGACTTCCTAACAGGCTGAGCGAGAACACCACACGAGCGAGGGGATGGATCATGATCCACTTGCGAAGAGATGACGATGCCATTCGACAATCGTAGGACGGGGGACGCGCCGATTTCGGATTGTCGGCCACTTCCATGATGTAGTCTTACATCATGTTGCGCACGCAAATATCGCTGACGGTCGAGGAACGACGCCTTCTGGATGATGAGTCGAAGAGAACGGGTCGGTCAATAGCGTCGCTCATCCGAATCGCAGTTAACCAGACCTACGGCACGGACCGATCGGCCGACGATGATATCGCCCTTCTCCGGCAATGCTTTGGCGCCTGGGGTCCTTCAACGGAATCGGGCGAAGAGTACGTCAATCGCCTTCGCTCAGGGTCCCGGCTTGACGCACTGCGTTCATGAATTTCCTCATTGACACGTCAATTCTCGTTGATTTCCTTCGTCAGAACAACGACGCCATAGAACTGCTGGAATCGGCTCGCCAAGATGGTCCGCTCCATGTCAGCGAAATCACACGAGTTGAGCTTCTTGCCGGCATGCGCACGCACGAAGAGCGACCAACGCGTCTCTTACTCTCACTCCTGAACTGGATAGCCGTCGATGACGAGATCGCGGAGGTGGCGGGAGCCTACGGTCGCGAGTGGTTGCCGCGTCACAAGGGGATCGACGTTGCCGACCTCATTATTGCCGCTACCGCATCGGTGCGAGATCTGCAACTTCTCACACTCAACGTCAAACATTTTCCGATGTTTCCAAACCTCAAACGGCCGTACTGAACTCATTAATTTTTCAGCCGACGTCACGAGGTCACGACGGCAATCGCGCCGTACTGGCATTCTCGGTCCCAACCTGAGCGACATTAGGAGAGATAAACAACGCACCTGTCATGGCGAGGACGCTGGTGGCGTCACGTTCGCTTCCTGCCCTCCACTTGACACAAACGCCACATATCCGTGAAACCCCAAAACGGTACCAAGGGGCTCTTTTCGGAGCACTTCGGCAATCGCATAGTCGCGCACGTTGCACCACGGCTTTCGCGTGGAATGCCCACGAAAGGTCTTGGGCTAACCTAGAGCGTCCGGTGACCAAGCAATTCGTCACCCGTCGGGCCGCTAGCTCATCGGGAAGAGCAGGAGACTTTTAATCTCAAGGTGCTGGGATCGAGACCCAGGCGGCCCACTTATTTCGGTCGAATTTTGACAGCAGTGACGCGTTACTAATTGTCTACTTTTCGGACAATTCGTCAAACACCGCCACATTGCGAAACGTAGCCAGCGCACCTCGTCTTGCGATCAATCAACACAGCGCAACTCCACTTCACAGAGCCTGATGTCACAGGCCTCTTTTAAGGTCGATGTATGAAAAAACACATCGAACTCACCGGCTACGGAGCCGGACGCGACACCACCGTCGGATCACTGACCGGCAACCTGATTGAACTCCTCAGCGCCATGCGAGCCGATGGTCGCTCGCTCATCGCCCTGGCCGAATTTAGCGACGTCCGCTACGTGCAGTTCTACGTGGACGACGACGGTGACGTTACCGGCGAAGTCATCTCGAACCTCAACATTGGTGACGCGATTGCCCTTCAGCCTGAGGATGAAGACGCTCTCCGAGCGTTGGGATTCAACGAGCCGGCCTACGGACCGAATCCCAACTGGTGGATCCGCACCTCAACGACTGAAGACTTCACAGCAATGACTGCGACCATGAACGCGGCGATCTACAACGTCTTACGCGAAGCGCCAAGCAACGTGGTGACAGTCTCAACCTGGCCAGCTTCAAAATCGGCCGGCATGACAACGGACGAAGCTCGAGCAACCTTTCGTGTCCACGCTCGAGAAGGTCAGGGAGACGCCCTTGACTTCTGATGCAGTCATTCTCCCCTTTCGCAAAAGGGGTTCCGTCGTCAATGCCGCCCCCGTGCAGAAGCGCGGGTACGTCGTCAAAGGCCGCTACGAACGGCACCGTCGCAAAATAAACATTTGGGCGTGGGATGACAACGACGCAGTCGATGCCGCCACCACTTTATTGAGCTGGCACGCCTACAACAGTGGTCCGTTTACCCAGCTGGTGTGGCAAAAAGGTGAGATACAACTCTTCGCCGTCGACGACAACCGCTTCATTTCAACCATCACCGTTCGCCCCCACCCACTGGCCATTGTTACGCCAACTGGTAACTGAAAGAAGGATGACTAATGAGTAGTCTCACCGCCACCGTGGTTCTCGGTAACCGCCACACCTTTGACGGAGACATCAATCCGCTTCACCAGATTGAGGTCTACGAAGGATCAACCATCGCCTTCCAAGTCCGTTCGTTCGACGATGTCGAGCCCACCCGCACCTGGCTGGGTATCTACCCCGAGCGCGCCCGTGACACCCTCTTCGCCGTCATGACGTTGCTGCTCCCCGACTTCGAGCACCACCCACTAGCGAACGCCACCACGGTGGACAGCGAGGCGATTGACGAGTCTGACCTACATGCGCTCGCGGCGGTGGCGGCCAGCACCTGGTCATTTGCCGTTGATGCCACGCTTCGCGATGGCAGCATCCTCCGGACTGAGGACTTCGCCCAACTAGCGGCCGCATCGGTGATTGTGTTCACCCCCACGTACATCCGCCAACCACTCCAACTACCAGAGGGAGACCACTAATGACGTCTGACGAAAGAGAACTACGCGCCTGGCACCGTCGACTCTGCCCAGTCACCGACTGGCTCACCATCTCAGGTGATCTGCAGAATGATGAAGAAGGAGCATTGACCCAGATTCGTGAATGGCAAGCCGCGGGCATCACGGACGTCGTTGACCTTCGCCAGGAATGGTCCGATGAGGATGTCATCTACCACCATGCGCCCGCCATTCACTACCACTACCTCGGCACCCACGACAACGGGGGCGCCCAGAGTGACGCCTGGTTCGACGCCGGTATCGCCGTGCTTCACGAGGCGCGAGCCGCCGGCGACCCACGACTCCTCGTGCACTGCCACATGGGCATCAACCGTGGTCCGTCAATGGCCTACGCGATGCTGCTCGAAGATGGGTGGGACGTCGTCGAGGCGCTCGAGGTACTGCGTCAGGCTCGTCCCATTGCGGCCATTGCCTACGCCCGCGACGCACTCCGCGCTCATTACCGACGCCACGGCCTCGATCCGGCTGGGTTTGCTGCCGACCTCGAGCGTCAGCGTGCCTGGTTCTCCGACAACCACATTGATGTCGCGAAGGTCATTCGTCTAATCCGTCAGCCAGCATCGGCCTAAGCGCCGTCTTCAGCCTGTGGTTAATTCACCGAGCCCACGACACATCGGCTTCGGACCGGCATTGACGTTGCCGTAGCGGTGCGCCGTCACCGCCACACTCTGTTCTAAGAGCCACCGCGGCGCTTCCACGTCGCCCCGCTGGGCGAGTGGTCGACAGTCGAGTGACACTTCATGCGCGAGGGCTTCGGCATACGGCGCGGTTTCGTTACTCAGCCACCGTACGGCGGACGCTGCCGGGAGGCGCGTTAGTAGTTCGATCGTCGTTTCCACAATGACGCCCGGCACCCCGGTCAATGGCGTCGGCGCACTGAAGGTCACCGGGATCGTGACAGTTTTCGCTATCTCGGCCACTATCACTGCGGTCTCCTCGTCGGTTACTCGAACCGTCATTGTCGCTAGTGGCCGTCGGTAGCGCTGATAGTTCCGTTCCACCGTGAGTCCGGCGCGGTCAACGGCCTGCGAGCCCGTGTGGCGCCACCATTCATTAACGCCCTCCAGCGCCTCTTGGTGGTTCACCATTGTGTGCCACGACCGCAGTGCGGCGACGTAGAGATTTCCCCCGGCCTTTGCGCCATTTCCGACACGAGATCGCTTCCAGCCACCGAAGGGCTGGCGATTCACCACCGCCCCCGTGGTTCCTCGATTCAGGTAGAGATTGCCCGCTTCACACATCTCAAGCCAGCGCTCGCACTCGGCCTGATCGAGTGATTGAAATCCGGCAGTGAGCCCATAGGCCGTGTCGTTTTGCCACGCGAAAGCCGTTTCGAGATCCGGGGCGACCATGACTGCCAGCACGGGGCCAAACCATTCCGTACGGTGGCTCCACGAACCCGGCTGAACGCCAACTTTGACGCCCGGTGACCACAGGCATCCGGCCTCATCGAGCTGCTGTGGAGCGACGAGCCACTCTTCGCCCGCGTCCAAGGTCGTGAGTGCTCGCCGCAGTGAGCCCTCCGGTGGGCGAATGAGAGGGCCCACAACAGTTGAAAAATCGTAAGACGGGCCCACTCGTAGCGACGTCACCGCGTCGACGAGCTGTCTTCTAAAGCTGGGGTTGGCGTAGACCGAGGCGTCGACGATAGCGACACTCGCCGCACTGCATTTCTGCCCGGCGTGACCAAAGGCAGATTGAACGAGATCCCTTACCGCCAGATCGATATCGGCGAAGGCCGAAATAATCATCGAGTTTTTGCCACTAGTTTCGGCCAAAAGGTTGAGGGATGGCTTCCAACCATGGAAGAGTTCGGCCGTCTCGAACGCGCCGGTGAGTATCACGGCACCGACGCCGTCGTGCGTAATGAGCGCTTTTCCAACCTCATCATCACGGGTCGACACAAACTGCAGCGCATCGCGCGGCACGCCCGCCTCCCAGCACAAGGAAGCAAAGTCCCATGCTGTCGCCACCGTTTCGGGCGCCGGTTTCAACACCACCGTATTACCGGCCGCTAGAGCCGCGCAGACGCCACCAGCCGTAATGGCTAGTGGAAAATTCCACGGCGGAATAACAGCCACCACACCAAGGGGCGTGGAGTCGTCATCGGTGCAGTGCTGCGCGTAAAAGACAGCGAAGTCAATTGCCTCGCTGACTTCAGGATCAGCTTCAGCCACTGTTTTTCCTGCATCTCGCGCCATCGTGGCGATGAGGTAGGCTCGCCGCTGCGCCAACAGGAACCCGACGCGCTCGAGGACATCTCGACGTAGGTCACTCGATGCGCGACGCCACGAGGAGGCGACAGCGGCGGTAATCGCATCATCAATATCTGTTAGTTCAGCAATGGCGTAGTCGTACCAAGTTTCGTTGTTCGCTGACGGATCACGCCCGATTTCTCGGTTCTCTCGCCACCGCTCTTGGCCCGCAATCATCAGTGGAAAAGACCGAGTACTTGTCCGCACCGTGGCGATTGCCGACTGTACCTGGGAACGAAATTGCGGGTCACTCGGATCAGCGTCGCTGGCATTGTCGAATCCAGCCGACGCTGTGGTGCGCTGTTCGACCCGGTGACGCCGTGACAACGTGGACACGGAGTGCCGCTCACTCAGCGACGTTTCGAACCGTGCACGTTGTTCGTCAAACACTTTCGGATCATCGGCGACGAAGAAGGAGGCGCTGAGGTAATTCTCCGGTGCGGTGTTCTCATCCAACCGGCGAACAAGATACGCCACGGCGGCAGCGAAGTCGTCCTGATTGGTCACGGGTGCATACAGGAGCACCGGCTGACCACTCGAGACCAACGCCCGCACTTCCGCATTGGCCATGCCCTCGAGCATTTCGACATCCATCTGCCGCTGAACACCTCGGTGGGCCGCCACACGACGCGCCCACGTCACGTCGAAGAGATTGTGGCTCGCGACACCAATACGGAGTGCGTCAGCGAGCTCTGGGCGAAGGGCCAGATCGAGCAAGCGAAGGTAGCTGGCGTCCACATCCGCCTTGCTGCCGTACGGCGCGGCGGTCCATCCGTGAAGTTCCGCCTCTACGCGCTCCATCGCGAGATTGGCGCCCTTGACCAACCGAATCTTGATAGCCCCGCCCGTGCGGGCGTGGCGAACTCGAGTCCAGTCACACAAGGCAACAAATGCGTCGTGAGCATCGGGAAGATAGGCCTGAAGAACAATGCCGGCCTCCATCGTCTCGAACTCGGGTTCGTCGAGCACGGTCCGAAAAACGGTGGTCGTCATCAGCAGATCCCGAAACTCTTCCATGTCGAGATTCACAAAGACGTCGTGAGCCTGGGCCGTGCGATAGATCTCGCGTAACTCTGGCGCAACGCGCCCGAGGGAACCTTCGAGATCAATCGTGATGAGCTGCGCCACGACGGCGGAGAGCTTAACTGAGACGTAGCTCACGTCGGGTCTCGTCATCATTTCCAACACGCGACGAAGTCGCTCAGTGGCCTCCGCGTTTCCCAGCACAGCCTCGCCCAGGACATTGATATTTAGGCCAACCCCATTCGAACGTCGCTCGACAATCCGAGGCTGTAATTTCGTCGATTCGGCGGGCAAAATCAGGAGGGACGACTGGGCTCGCACCTGCTGATGGACGAGCGCCAATGCGAGTCGTGGGGCCAGATACGACAGAGCGGCGACGAGATGAAGACCGAGATAATTGATGGTGCCGAACCCATCGCGATGCGCCCCTCGAACGGCCCGCCGGAGCGAACGAGCCCCGGCGCGAGGGTCACTGACCCGCATCACCTCGTCGGTAAGGGCAATCGTGACATCAATGGCGCTGGCGTCGCGAAGGAGACCACGAAACTGACGTCGACTGGCTCGCTCACGGTGGGTGCGCAGCCGATCGGATGCAGCTAGCAACTGACGAACTTCGTCAATAACGCCGGGTGTTAGCGATGAAAGTGACTGATCGGTGCAATCCGGTACCACGTAATTCCCCCACGGCATTGTGGTCACGTCGTTGTGCTCACGTCAGTATCGTAGTGATTTCCTGCATGCTTCTGCTCCATCGTTCGACTCGTGTTACACGCGCTTCGTACTGTGGGACACTCGCACTTCTCACCACGCAGTTAGGAGCCCAATGTCGAAGCGGTCAAGCAATCCCATGCAGACGGAATGGGCCGGTCGACACCGGCTCTGGAAGGTCTTCAACTCGCAGAGCGCCGGCTTCACTGACGCGCGCAAGATCAGCGACTACTCCCGGGTCCAAGGTCTTTTTTCAACGCTCGACGGCGTCTCACTACTCGGGTGGTTCCAGTACGGGCGCGAACTGACCGCGCTCTACCAGTCTGGCAACGCCCTGATTTTGCTCGAGCGCTTCGTCAATGACGAAGAGGGTAGTGAAGGAGCCGTGGCCTGCGTTGGCGCCCCCACCTGGGACGAAGTCGTTGACGTGGTCGCATCACTGTTGGCACTCGACGACGAGGTTGACGTCGCGGCCGCTGGCGAGTCAGGAGCGCCCAATGCCTAGGTTGACCCAAAACCCTCTGAGTTACGCCCACGAGGCGATGAATGAAGCCATGAACAATCATGGTCAGTACTCCTACGTTGCCGACGCCGTCGACCTCGAGGCCATGCGCCTGCTATTTCATTCGCGTGGTGACGTGATCCTCCGCCAACGGATGTCCGACCTTGATAACGACCTGGTCTCGATCTTCGAGCACCAGCCCACCGAAACACGGTTTCTCCTCCGCGAGTGGACGTGCACCGACACCAACTGCGACACCGCGCACGGACGCCTCATCATCAGCGCACTCTCCATGGACGCACTCTCCATCGCGCTCGACCTTCTCGCCAATGACGATCACGAACTCGACAACTACATGGACTTCATGGCCGAAAACCGGTACGTCAATTACGACGACGATGACTTCCATCAGGGGGAACACGAATGAAAAGGAAGAAAAAGATCTGGAGTTGGGGCTGGAAGCGTCGCGTCCTCGTGGTCACGGGCATCCTCACGGCCCTAACGGCCTTCCTCTGTCAGGGCTTTGACATGATGCCGCAAAGCTCGCTCGCCACCTTTCCACTCTCGGCAATCAGCGCTCTCACTCACAACGTGATGTACTTCTACACCCACTACTACGGCATCGGTATCGGCCTCGCCGTCGGTTCGTTTGCCGGCGCCCTGGGCGATCGACTGCCGAAGCGGTGGTGGGTGACGATACCCCTCTGGGTGGCGGTCTGGTTCGTGATCCCACCTGTCCTCAATCTCACGTACCTCATCGCCAACGGAGCAGACAACGCCGTGCAGGGGTGGTGGATCGGCATCGCCATTGACTGGTTGATTATGCAGCCAGTGTTTTGGTTCGCCTGGGCCCTCATTTCGCTCACGGTGGATCTAGTGAGCGACATTCGCATTGCGCCGCGGGCCATCTACCGCGAATGTCGATCACTCTTTCTGCGGGGCAAGCACCGTCGTCGTCGCTTCGTCTAAGGGGCTGTCACACCCCCTTCGTACCATGGAACTGTCGGTGATGGTCATCGACAGCGAAGGGAATTCATGACGACGTACGACATCATTGGCGACATTCACGGCGAGGCCGGCAAGCTCCGAGGCCTCCTCAACACACTGGGTTACGAACCCGACGCCAATGGCGTATTCCGTCACGAGACCAACACCGCCGTCTTCGTCGGCGACTTCATCGACCGCGGCAGCCAGCAGTGGGATGTCTACCAAATTGTCCGCACCATGGTGGAACAGGGCGCGGCCCTCGCCGTGGCCGGGAACCACGAGTACAACGCGATTGGCTACGCCACCCTGCACCCCGACGGCACGGACTACCTCCGGCCCCACGATGGAGAGTGGGGGCCAAAGAATCGCAAGCAGCACGAGGAGTTCTTGCGGCAGATTCCGTTTGGCACCCCCGAGCACCGCGAGATAATTGCCTGGTTCACGACGCTCCCCCTCTTCCTCGAGCTCGACGACCTCCGCGTCGTCCACGCCTGCTGGCACCAGCCATCGATTGACGCGCTGAAGGCGGCCGGTCTCGCTGGTGGACTCACCACCCTTGAGATGATCTACGCCGCCTACGACGTCTTCGGCACGAACCGCGCGCTGAATGCCGCCGTCGAGATGGTGTTGAAGGGCCCCGAAATTCCGGTTGCCGAGTACGGCGGCTTCTACGACAAGGATGGCAACTACCGGACCGACGCTCGACTGCGCTGGTGGTTGTCGGGCGAAACCCGGCTTCGAGTACTCGCCGACATCCCCTTGAACAAGCAGGGAGAACTGCAGCTTCCGGACATCGAACTGGATCTCGACCCCACCCTGCTCTACCCGGCCACGGCCCAGCCCGTCTTCTTCGGTCACTACTGGCGCACTGGCGAACCGGTTCTCCTGGGTGCTCGTGCTGTCTGCGTTGACTACAGCGCGGCCCGCGAGGGACAGCCCCTCATGGCCTACCGCTACCGCGCCGGTGACGACCTGACGCAGTTGGACTTCGTGAGCTTCTGCGCCGCCTAGTTCGTCGCGGGACGCAAGACACCATCAACCCGCTGAGGGATTCCCAGGGGGTTTGCGTCGTGCAACGTCTCAGGTAGCCATACTTCGGGGACACCCTGATAGGACATGGGACGAAGCCACCGTCGAATCGCCGTCGCACCAACTGAGGTGTGCAATGACGACGTCGCGGCGGGAAGTGGACCTCCATGGTGCATCGACCACGACACCCCAACACCCGTCGGATACGCGTTCACGATGACACGCCCCGCCTTCGCCCGACCTGCGGCGAGCAAACGAGAAGCGTCAGGGTCGTCGACGCCAACCTGGACCGTAAAGGTCAGCGCGGGTTCGAGGAGCGCGATAGTGGCGAGCAACTCTTCAATGTTCTCGTAACGAACAATGATGGCAACTGCTCCGAAATACTCGGTAGTCAACGCCGCGTGCGACGTGATCACGACCTCACACGTCGCTTCGAAGAGTGCGGCGAATGAACCGGCATTGGCACTCGAGCGCCCCGACATCGCGAGAGACCGAAGACCCGGGACTTGCCCGAGGGAGACAACCCCCTCTTCGAAGCGGTCACGAATCTCCGTGGTCAACATGGTGGCGCCGGCACCCTTACCGAGTGTGTCGACTGCCGAGGCCACAACAGCATCACCATCGGCAGAAGACGGTACGAAGAGCAGTCCCGGTTTCGTACAAAACTGGCCAGACCCGAGCGTCACCGAGCCCACCAAACCCTCGCCAATCGTCGACGCACGATCGGCTGCAGCGGCAGGGGTGACGACCAGTGGGTTGACACTACCCAGTTCACCGTAGAAGGGAATGGGTACCGTACGAGCCTGCGCTCGATCAAAGAGGGAGCGACCCGCGCCGTACGAACCGGTGAAGCCCACGGCAGCAACGTCGCGGTGCTCGACCAGGGCAATGCCGGCGTCGAAGCCGAAGACGAGGGCGAGCGTTCCCGCTGGCGCGCCCACCGAGTCGGCACCTTGGCGCATGGCCTCGAAGGTGACCCGTGAGGTCAACGGGTGAGCAGGGTGTGCTTTGATAACGACCGGGCAGCCGGCCGCGAGGGCCGACGCCGTATCGCCACCCGGCACTGAGAAGGCGAGAGGGAAGTTGGAGGCACCAAAGACACCAACGACGCCAAGTGGCTCAAGTTGACGACGCAGGTCGGGCAGTGGACCCATCGGCGAGTCGTAGGGGTGGTCAATCGAGGCTTCGAGAAATCCTCCGTCGCGCACGACGCCCGCGAAGAATCGGAACTGGAAACACGTGCGACGCAACTCACCAGTGAGTCGAGCTTCACCGAGTGCCGTTTCTTCATCAGCTGTGGCAATTATCGCTGCACTCACGGCCTCGAGGGCGTCGGCGATAGCGTCGAGCATCGAAGCCCGCCACGACAGGGGTCGCGTCGCGAGCTCTGCCGCGGCCAGTGCCGCCAATGAGCACACGTGGTCGAGCGACTCCACAGAAGTCTCGACAATGTCCGTCGTGCGCTGCTCACCGGTAATCGGATTGGTACTAATGACGTTCACGTCACTCCTTAGGGTCTGCTTGTTGTGTGGGCGATGTGTCACGCGCCGGTGCGCAAGGAGGCACCAGACGTGGCGTCGAAGAAATGGAGATTGTCGGGATTGAGAGTGAAATGAACTCGCTCATGTACCGTAATTGACGCTTTTGCGCCACAGCGAGCCACGACACGCTTGGAGTGAGCAGATGGGCCAGTCTCCGCCACAATGGCGTCGTCACCACCAAAGCTGATGTGGGCCAGAATCTCTGAGCCCAACGCCTCACGGAGGGTCACCGTGGCGCCAAAACTTCCTGCCGTACCCTCAGTGGCCACGACCAAATCCTCCGGTCGAACCCCAAGGAGCACCGACCGGTCAGCGAGATTGTTCAACCGGTGCGACGCACGGTAGGAGTCAGGCACGACGACCGACTGATCACCGAAGTAGGCCCGAAGCACGCCCCCCTCCTCTTGCAGGGTGGCGTTAAGAATGTTCATCGGAGGTGAACCGATGAACCCAGCCACGAACGCGTTCGCTGGAGCGTCGTAAAGCTCTTGTGGCGTGGCGACCTGCTGCAGGACACCGGCACGCATGACCGCAACTCGGTCGCCCATAGTCATCGCCTCCGTCTGGTCGTGCGTCACGTAGATAGTGGCCACACCGAGGAGTCGTTGAATACGCGAAATTTCCGAGCGCATCTCAACTCGTAATTGAGCGTCGAGGTTCGAGAGCGGTTCGTCCATCAAGAACGCCTGTGGCTCACGCACAATGGCGCGACCCATAGCGACTCGCTGGCGTTGCCCTCCCGAGAGCGCCTTTGGCCGACGGTCCAAGTACTCGGTTAGACGCAGAATTTTGGCGGCCTCTTCGACGCGTCGACGAATCTCGTCCTTGGGTACGTTACGAATTTTGAGAGCGAAGCCCATGTTCTGAGCCACCGTCATCTGTGGGTAGAGGGCGTAGTTCTGAAAGACCATCGCAATATCGCGGTCCTTTGGCAACACGTTATTCACGACTCGCCCACCAATCGAGATGGTGCCGTCAGAGATTTCCTCGAGGCCGGCAATCATACGAAGGGCCGTTGTCTTGCCACAACCGGAAGGCCCCACGAGCACCATGAGCTCACCGTCGGCTACTTGGAGCGAGAGCTCCTGCACGGCGGTGTTACCTCCGGGGTAGGTCTTGACCACTCGGTCAAACACAATGTCAGCCACGTTGCACTCCTCGATTCGTTGTCATCGATCTATTCCCATCGTGAGTCCCCGCACCAAGAAGCGCTGGAACACGAGGTACACCAACATCGCTGGGGCCGCCGATACCAGTGAGCCCGCCATCAGCAACGGAATTGACGTGGTGTGGCCCGCCGCCAACGCGGCGAGGCCCACGGTGATGGTGCGTTCGTTGTTGTTTTGTAAGAAGAGCAGTCCAACAAGGAGGTCATCCCAGATCTGAATGAACTGCAGGACCGTCACCGTGGCGATAGCGGGGAGAGCCATCGGTAAAGCCAGGCGCCACAGCACGCCAAAGTACCCGAGCCCATCGACAATGCCCGCCTCGACGAGTTCATCGGGAATCCGACGGAAATACGTGGTGAAAAGGAAAATTGAGAATGGCGTCCCGAGGGCGGCGTAGACGACCACCGCACCTAGGTAGTTATTGGTTAAACCCGTCTTGGCGATATTAACGAACTCAGGAATCAAAATGGCCTGGAGGGGCACCATCATGGCGGAGACGATGGCGAGAAATACCACGTTGCCACCGCGAAACTGCAATTTGGCGAAGGAGAATCCCGCCATGATGCCCACGACCAAAATGATAAAAATCGACAACGTGCACACCACGGTCGAATTCCACAGCTCTTGCCACACCGGAATATTGGCGTTGATCTCCTGCCAGGTCTGTGTCGAAACGCCGTGGCCAATGAGATATTGGGCGTTGGTCTTGAAGCTGATGATGACCATGATGGCGAAGGGGTACAACATGACAATCGCCAGCGCGACCATGGCCGCAAAAATTGCGGCGCGACCGAGTCGCTTCGTCTTGGGCGCACTCACGGTCAAGGTGCTCACGAGTCTCGATCCCCGATAAGACGCAGCTGGACAATGCCCACGACCGCGGTGATGACGAACAGGATGATGCCGTAGAGGGCAGCTGTCCCGAACTGACTCTGATTAAAGCCGGTTTGGTAGACGAGGAACTCCATCGTGGTCGTGGCGTAGCCTGGCCCACCGTTGGTCATAACAAAAATCAGTGAGAAGAGCGCGGAGAACGCCGAGATGACGGTCATCACGAAGGCCAACTGGAGAAAGCGACTGAGATGAGGCAGCGTGATGTGGCGGAAAATGCGCCAACCGCCAGCGCCGTCGATGCGCGCAGCCTCCTCGAGCGAGGGGTCGAGAGTGGCCAGCCCCGTGAGGAAGAGCATTGTGTTCGTGCCGATCATCGAGAAAATAAAGGTGATGCCAAGCGCAATCAGTGCCTGGTTCTCCTGACCCAGCATGTTGGTGTGGATGTTGGAAAAACCGATATCGCTGAGCAGAGAGTTCATGGTGCCGTTGTAAGCGAAGAAGTGCTCGGCCACGAGGCCAATGACCACCCACGAGATGGCGGTAGGAAGAAAGTAAATCGAACGGAAGAGTCGCCAGCCGGCGACACGCTGGTGCAGCATGACGGCCGCGGCCAGCGGAATGGCCAGGGCGAAGGGTACCGAGAGCAGTAGTTCAGCATTGTTCCTAAGTGCCTGCCACATCGTGGGGTTATGGAAGGCCTGCGACCAAGCTGACGGACCAACCCAGTTGGTGGTAAGCCCATCCCAGTTTGTGAAGGAGTAGTACACCGCTTGGCAGATCGGGTACAAAATCAGCAGACCTACGAGGACCAGCGCAGGCACCACGAGCACCATGCCAACACGACGACGACGACGCGTCAGCAGCGACGGCCGTGGTCCACTGTTCGACAGTCGTGGCGCAAGACTCGTAAGACTCATGGACGTCCTTTGGGCAAAGAAACCACTCGCCGGTCGGCGCCACGTGGCGCCGACCGGCGAGCAGTCGGGGAATTAACCGGCGTACTGCGCACCACGCTGCGACGATGGCAGGGCGTTCAGCACCTGGGCCATCTTGGCCAGCGCAGCCATGGGAGTTGTCTGACCGTCGAGCACGGTAGTGAGCTCGGTTGAACCAGCGTTGACAACATTGACCTGAATCGCATTGTCAAGCATTGGGTAGACCGCCATGTGCTGCTTCGTAACGAAGTTGAGCATCTGCTGATTAACCGGGTTCGAGGTCGTGGTACCAGCAATGTCGGGAATCAGACCCGCGGCGTTGATGATCTTTGCGGCCTCGGGAGTCGTCATGAAGGTCTCAAACTTCATGTCGGCTGCCTGGTTGGGCGAGTACTTCATGACGCTGATACCGTCACCGGGGAACTGCACGACACCGTTGATGGGCTTCGTCGAGAATGGGGGCACAAAAGCCGCCACGTTCGATCCCATGGTCTTGGTGTACTGCTGGGTGTCCCAGGTGCCATCCATCAACATGGCGGCTTTACCATTTTCAAAGTCCTGAATGTTGTTGGTCTTGGTCAAGACATCGGGGTTCGTGCAGCCGGCGCTCTTGAGCTTGGCCCACTGCGTCAGTGCCGCGACGTTGGCCGGCGAAGTCCACTTGATCGAGCCGTTGTAGAGGCCCTTCCACTGAGCGACTGAGTAGTTACCAATCATCATGTAACTCATGTCGTACCAGGGGTAGAACTCGGCTCCGAGCGCCTGGCCACCGTTACCGTACGTGAAGGGCGTCACGCCGATCTTCTTCAACGCGCTGCACGCCGAGGCGAGCTGCGACCAGTCAGTGGGTACCGACGTGATACCGGCCTTCTTAAACAGGGCCTTGTTGTAGAAACCGATGTAGAACTGTGACTCCAGCGGCATCACCAGTGGATTACTCGTCCCCGTCAGGCCCGGCGTCATCCAGTTCAGACTCTCCATCTTGGCCAGCGAGGCGGCTGGGACGCCACCCTTGAGGTTCGAAAGGAAGCTTGAGTATTGCAGAGCATAGAGGCCGGTCCACATCACGGCCATGTCAGGACCATTGCGGGTAATCGCGCGCGACTGCAGCAAGGAGAAGTAGTTCGAGGCGGGCTCGGACACCACGTTGATCTTGATGCTCGGGTTGGCGGCCGTAAAGGCGGTGGCCAGATTCTTCAAAGCAACGGCGTTCTGTTCCGTACCGTAGTTTTCCCAAATGGTGAGCGTCGTCGTCGCACTACCCCACGACGGTGTCGCCACGATGGCTGATGCACTTAGGGCGACGCCCGCCAGCAACGCGGCCGCGCCTTTCTTCCTCAATAGGTTCATTTCGATCCCCTCGTTAATGACACACGACCACCACCGTGGTAGCCGTTCCCTCCCTTGATGGTCCGCAGCAGATACCGCATTCCTCAAGACCTCCCCACGACGGGCTCGACGAGCCGCGGTGGCACCCCTGGCGTTCCAGCCAGGAAATCAAAATCGCATCCCGCCGGTGCCTGCAGCACGTGCGAGCGGTAAAAACCCAAATAGCCACGTTCGGCGGGAACGACGGCCAACATCTCGCTGGCGCGTCGAGCGAGTTCCTCGTCTTCAACCTCGAGGTGTACCGTTCCCGCGTCAGCGTCCACACTGATGACATCACCGTCCCGAATTAAACCTATGGGGCCGCCAACGGCCGCCTCGGGTGCGGCGTGAAGAAAGACCGTGCCAAAGCTCGTCCCGCTCATTCGGGCGTCCGTGAGACGCACCATGTCGGTGATACCCTTTGCCACCACGCTGGCGGGGAGCGAGATCATGCCCCATTCGGGCATTCCAGGACCGCCAATCGGACCGGCGCCGCAAAGCACCAGTACGGCGTTAGGGTCGATGTCCTCGGTACTGAGAGCGAAGGCTTCCGCTTCTTCGGCCGATCGCAACACAATGGCCGGGCCCCGATGGCGCAGCAATGATGGCGTCGCCGCCGATCGCTTGATAACGGCCCCATCGGGCGCGACATTGCCGTAGACAACACGGAGCGTGCCGTGAGGATCAAGAGCCGTCTCCAGGGAGCGAATAATCTCGCCGGCCGGAGCAGCAACCGCCGCTACGTCCGCGGTTGAGGCGCCGGTCGCCGTCAATACCGTTTGATCGAGCATGTCGCCGAGTGAACGCCACACGCTCGGAGTGCCACCAGCGGCGTCGAAGTCTTCCATGAGTCCGCGGCCCGATGGCTCGATGTCGACGATGACTGGAACACTACGTCCGGCGGCGTCGAAGTCGGAAAGTGACAGGTCGACGCCAAGTCGTCCCGCCATAGCGGTGAGGTGAATAACGGCGTTCGTTGATCCACCGATAGCACTGAGTACCTTGGCGGCGTTGGTAAAGCCGGCTTTGCCAATCTGCGCCGGTCGCACGCCGTCGCGCACCATCGCCACGATCCGCTCGCCAACGAGATGTGCAACGTCAAGGTGACGTGGATCACCAGCCGGCATCGACGTGGACTGCGGCCACGCCACGCCGAGGGTTTCACACAGAATGCCCATGGTCGACGCCGTACCCATCGTGTTGCAGGTTCCTCGCCCCAGCGTGAGGGCCGTCTCGAACTCCTGCCACTCCTCGTCACTCATCGTGCCCGCCCGACGCTCATCCCAGGCTCGCCACAGGTCAGTTCCGGTGCCGACGCGGCGCCCCCGGTAGCGGGCCACTGGACGCGGACCGGACATCACGAGCAACGTCGGCAGGTTGGTACTGAAAGCTCCCATTAGGCCAGCCGGTACCGACTTGTCGCAGGCCGCGAGCACGATCACGCCATCAACTGGCTGACTGCGTAAGGATTCCTCAACCTCCATTGCCACCAAGTTTCGGTAGAGCATGGCGGCGGGCTTCATTATGTCTTCACCGAGGCTCATGACCGGGAACTCAACGGCCACGCCACCGGCCGCTTCGATACCCGCACGGAGCGTAGGAACCAAGTCACGCAGCGGTTGATTGCAGGGGTTGAGGTCGCTGGACGAGTTCGCGAGGCCAATCACTGGTGTACTGGCGTCGGGAGCTGGGTTGCCACCCATGGCGAAGGCCACGCGGGCGTCGAGCGCCACGTCATTGTCCTTTCCAAACCATGCGCGCGAACGGAAGGTCACTTGACAGGTACTCCAATGCCCGCGGCGCCCGGGGACGACATGGTAATGAGCTCATCGCTGCGGCTGACCCACTCCATCGAAATTGCGGCTCGGCGGACCTTCTCTCGGACGTTATCGACAACGTCGCTCATCACCTGGTGACCGGCGGGGTAGACGGCGCGGGCATTGCGCAGACCGTACTTCGCGTACAGGGGCGCACCCGCCAAAACGAGCTCGACGACTTCGTGACCACGGACCATACCACCCAAGCCATCGGGTGCTTCGACGTAGAGATCGATGGGAATCGGGTCCGTGGCGCGGAGTTCGGTGATCTCCTCGAGCGTCAGGTCAGAGGGCACGTTGATGGTTGTCATACCGAGCTGGGCTAGTTGGCGAAAGCTCACCGGATTCGATGGGGCGAGGACGGCGGAACACTTGTACACAATGTCCGTGGGAAGTTCACCTCGCTTGGTGAGTGTGGCGAGAATTTCCATCAGCCCAGTGTCCGCGATGAGGAATCCGCGAATACCGCAGTCGACCGCCCGAAGTAAATCCTCCACGCTGTAACGCAGTTGGTGTAGTCCACGAAGATGACCCGAGAGGGCGCGGCCATCCGATGAACGGACGGTGCCACCGACCCCGAACTCCTCGCGGGGGCCCATAAAGAGATTCACCTCAATGCCACGGTCGGCGCCCATTGTGGCCATCTCACGAAGCTCCGCTTCGCTGAGCAACATGGCGCCGCTACCTTGCGAGACTCGGTGAATCACGATGCCGTGACGGTCTGCTTCAGCGATAGCGGCGGCCATCGCCGTCGGATTCTCAACCGAAGGGATTTCAATACGTAGTTGGGCGCCGTCGGGAAAACGGGCCTCGGAGCGAGCAACGGGCGTCACGTGGTGACCAAGTACATTCTCCAACATGGCATTCGCTCGAGGAGTGCCGGCTCCTTGCAATGGCTGCGCTGTTGTCATGATGCCCTTCTTTCACTCAGGTCCAGCACGCCAGGGGACGATGTTGCCCCCCACCGTGGCCACTTCGATGCGGTGAGGCAGGTCAGTGTTGCTCCCACCAAAAAGGTATCCTCAATTTTTGCCCCACCGGCAACGCTCGGATTGAACGCCACCGCGCAGCCCTCGGGGACTGGCTCGCGCCACCACGGACTGTCAGTCGCTTCGGGGTGGAGTTCGAACTCGCGCTGACCGTAGCCAATGGGGCCGCCCTGAAAGTGTTCACGCCAGGCGTCGGGCTGCCCGACCGCGGCGTAGCCCCGTCCCAGTGCTTCGTAGACATCGCCCCACGTCGCACCCGGTACGACAGCCCGGTGCACGTACTCCTGCACCTCGGCACAGGCATCGAGTTGCGAGTGAGGCACATCGCCACTGGCGGTCGCTAATCGGGTGAGCGCGACGTGGAGGCCGAAGGCACGGGCCACAACGACCACCATCAAGGAATCGTTGATCACGTCTCCGCACATCATGGGATGACGGAATCTGGCGAGACGCTCGTCCCCACCAACAATCAAGCACACGGCATCAGCCCCGGCACTCTCGAGGGGTCCAACGACCGCCGCCGCTATCTCGCGGTCACGACTTTTCCCTGGCTGCCATGCACGGACCGACCCTTCGACCGCCTCGGTAGCGACGGCCGCAAGGGCGGTGAGACACCGCTGTTCAGCGGCGCCCAACGCCAGTCGCGCTGAGACGAGCGCCACCGTAGCGTCAACCCCCCAGCCGGCGACGTCCGTCGCGACACGACCATGAACCAAAGAGGAGGCAATGCGGTACTGGCTGCCGAGTTCCCACCACGGCGCGGACATCACGGCAAAACCCAATTCATCTAAGGGGTAGTCGTGTTCGAGTCGTGCAACCTCGACAGAGCTGGCGACAAGGGTCGTAGCCGCCGGGGTAAAGACCACCCAAATGGGGTCGGTCGGGGCGACCCGATCAATTGGCGTGGAAATCGCCCCCGTGGCCCAGGCCACCGTACTCGGCGAACTCAGGACGATTGTGTCGACTTGGAGACGAGTAGCGACGTCGAGCAAACGGGCGCGTGCGTGCGCCACCCTTTGCTGCCTCAGTTCCCCCATGTTCGGAATCACAGAACCTCGTTCGTTATTATTGAACGTCATCTAAGCAGTGAATAGCCTCTACGTCAACTATCAGGGCGGTCTTTCTCAATAATTGCTACTGTGTGCGCTGATGCCGAACACTTTTACAGAAGACGACTACCCCGTTAAAAGTGTGGGGCGAGCCCTCGAGTTGCTTGAAGCTGTCGCCAGTGCCGGGGAAAGTGGCATGTCGCTGACGGAACTCGCCACGGCCATCGGTATGGCAAAAAGCTCTACGAGCGCTGCGGCCCGAACGCTCGCCATGTTCGGTCTGCTGCACGTTGAGCAACCTGGCCCGCGCTACCACTTGGGGTTCACCCTGCTCCGATTTGGTGACCTTGTTTCTCGGCAAACCTCGATGGCCAAGATAGTTCTTCCGTATCTCCACGAGATCACCGAGCGCACGGGATTAACGGCACGCTACGCCGTGAACGATGACGGGTACCCCGTTTTTATCGAACGGGTTGATGGCCGGGGCGCTGTTCGTTTTCATGCACCGCTCGGGCAACGAGAACAGCCTCACGCCACGGCGGCTGGAAAGGTCATTCTCGCGTACATGAAAGCCGCCGACGTCGATCGCGTTCTCAGCGCCACCGGACTTACCCGACACACGTCGTCGACGATCACCAACCGAGAAGAATTCGCGAACGAGTTGGACCGTGTTCGCTTAGTGGGCTTCGGCATCGACAACGAGGAGGAGTCCGAAGGGATTCTCTGCGTAGGTGCGCCGATTTTTGATCACCACCGCTCCTGTATTGGGGCATTATCGGTGACGGGTCTCAAAGCAGACTTGAGCGATGGTGCAGTCGGCGAACTTGGCAGCGTGGTTCGTGACTACGCCAATCGCATCAGTACCATCATGAGTGGAGGTCGCCCGTGAAAGCACTTGTCGTTCACCAGCCCAATGACGTACAACTCAGTGACGTCACAACACCGAGTGCCGGCCCGGGAGAAGTACTTCTCGCTCCCCTGGTCTCAGGGTTGTGCGGCACCGACCTCGAAATCATCAATGGCACCATCGACCCTGCGTACGTCCACTACCCAGTGACGCTCGGTCACGAGTGGGTCGCCCGTCGGGAGAGCGATAGTCGACTGGTCGTTGTCGAGGGCATCATTCCCTGTGGCAGCTGTGACGAGTGTCAACGCGGCGCAACGAATCGCTGCCGCGTCTACGACGAAATCGGCTTCACTCGCCATGGCGCCCTCAGTGAGTTCATCACTGTACCTGAGCAACTCATCCACGAACTTGACGCTGCGGTCTCCGTCTTCGACGCTGCCCTGGTCGAGCCCATGGCCGTCGTGTGGCGAGCGCTCACCCGGCTACCCCTCGCTGCGGGACTGCGCTGTCTCGTGGTGGGAGATGGTTCCGTTGCCCTCCTGGCGGTCCTCCTGTTACAGCGCTTCTCCCCTTCCAGCGTGACCGTTCTGGGACTTCGAGAAGCGCAGGCCCCTCTCGCCTACAAGGCGGGAGCGGCATCATTCATCACCACGCTCAACGACGAGCGTTACGACCTCGTCGTTGAAGCAGCGGGCCAAGGGGCCGCTATTGCGAGTGCGTTCTCGGCGGTCGCCCGCGGAGGTCAGATTGTACTGCTGGGATTGCCCGCCCAAGGCACCACCGTCGCCATCGCCCCAGACGACTTGGTCAACAATGACATCATCGTGCAGGCGAGTTTCTCCTACACTCGCCGTGCGTGGGCCGAGGTAGTGGCCATGCTGAACGATGGTCTCGTGCGACCCGCATTCTTAATTACGCACCACTTTCGACTTGACCAATGGCGAGAGGCTTTGACCACCTTGGCTACTCCGGCCGCTGACGAGCCGCGAGGCAAAGTCGTACTCACCACCGAACTAGGTGCCTAGCCAGACTTGTTCGTGAAGTGACCGCCCTCAACCAACGAGAGCGAGAAGAATGGAAGCATGAGCGAACGCGAGATGCCGTACGAAGTTGTCACCACCAACGAACGACTGGTCGAGCTACTCGCGCTCCACGCCGGTGAAGATCGCTACGCCTTCGACACCGAGTTTGACAACCGGCGTACGTACTACGCCCGTTTGGCATTGGTGCAGATTGCCTGGCCCTCGTTCATTATGTTGGTGGACCCCTTCAGCGTCGACGTTCGACTCCTCGAACCGTTGTTCAACTCAGACGCCACGGCCATTGCCCACGCCGCCATCAACGACCTCACGGTGCTCGATCACACCTTGGGGGTGCGGCCCCGTCGACTCTTCGACACGCAGGTCGCCGCTCAACTCGTCGGGCTTCGAGGCACCTCCTTAGCCTTTCTCGCCTCGGAACTGCTGAGCTTGACTCTCGACAAGACCGAGCAGACGAGTGACTGGACGGTCCGGCCGCTCAGTGCGGCCGCCGAAATCTACGCCGTCAACGACGTGGCCCACTTATTCGATATCGCTGACGAACTCTTCAGCGACCTCACGGCACTCGGTCGCGTCACCGCTTTCGACGAAGAGTGTGACGCGTTGCTCGCCACCACCGCTCGGGAAACCAACCCGCAGCAGTCCTGGTGGAACCTCCACAACCGCGAGCAGATTCCCCGGGACGATCTCCTCGTGGTCCAGTATCTCGCCGCGGTGCGCGAAGAGTTGGCCGAAATGCTCAACATCACCCGTCGCTACCTGGTCTCTGACGAGACCCTGATTGCCATGGGGGCGTCTCGACCTCGGAACGCGCAAGCGGTCGGTCGCATGCTCGGTCGACGGGTGGATGAATCCTTCGTTGGTCAGTTTCTCCAGGCCATCCTCGACGCCGAGGCCGGCCACGGCCCCGCCCTGGAACTACCCGGTGATGAACGAGGTGACGATCTTCGAGCGTTGGTCTCCGTGTTGCAAGCGCTCGTCTGGCAGACGGCGACGGCGATGTCCCTCGAACCCTCATTCCTTGCCTCGAAGAATGACATCCTGGCCCGCCTGGCCGGTCGACCGAGCAAACTCGATCGGGGCTGGCGTAACGAGGTCATCACCGCGATGATTGACGCGGTCACGGATGGCAGCTTCGCCGTCGCGTGGCGAGACGGCGCCCTGCAACTCGTCGAACTACCCGACTGATTCCTCCACAATGGGACGCAGGTCTCGCCGCACCGATCCAGCGAACACGTAGCCAATCAGGCCAATAATCACTACGACCACGAGCGTGCCCACCGTGAACAGTTCGAAACGGAGTCCCGAGACACCCCAGCTGTCTTGGAATGAGTAGGACTCCCCGAAGATGCCGTAGAGGACGCTCGGAGCAATGGTGGAGACGGCGCCCACGATGAGAAACAGCAACACGACGCCCGACAGCAGGTAGAACCCCACCGTGCCACCGGGCACGGTGTAGGGGCGGTGGCGATCGGGGAACTTGCGCCGCAGCACCATGATCGCCGGCACGATGACGAGGTAGGAGAAGAGCAGCGTCGATACCGCCGTGTTGAGTACCACGCCAAAAATAGAGGCCGAGGTACCGTTCACGATCAACATCGCCGCGGCGGTGAAGAGGGATCCAATGATGCCCGAGGTGATGTTGACCCGCAATGGCGTGCCGAAACGTTCGTTGAAGGCGCCGAAGTACCCATTGAAGTAGGTGCCGTCAGCGGCGGCCATGGCCTGGGTGCGGTCCGTCGAGATCATCCAGGACGACCCCAGGTTGATGACGGCAATAACGAATAAGACGGCCGCGATCTTGATCATCACACCACTGAGTGGTCCGTAGACGCCGTGGAAGACAATCGACAGAGCACTCATGTAGCCCGAGAGACCACTCGTTTGGCTAGCGGGAAGTACCAGCACAATGGCGAGTACGGGCAGCAGGTAGCCCAGTGCCGTAATGATCGTGCCGGAGCGAATCGCGGGCCCGGTGTCGTGGGCTGCGTCGAACATTTCCTCCGAGGCCGAATTCGGCGCTTCGAAGCCCACGTAGGAAAAGAGCATGACCGGAGCGGCGTAAAGGAAGTTCGAGATACTGGGACGCAGGAGTTCCCAGTGCTGCGGGGCGAAACCGTGGAGTAGGCCGTACACGCCGGTCGTCACGACGAGGAGCCCCAGCACCGCCATCTTGGCCCACGCACCAACGTTGACGAAGATCTTGCCCGTCTTTAGCGACATCACCGCCAGCAGTACTGCCACCCAGACATACCCGAGCTTGAAGGCCCAGTCGAAAACACTCCCCGACGGAATGTGAACGACGAACGTCGAGAAGGTGCCGGTGGCAATAAAGGCGAGGGAGCCGCCCAGCCAAATCGGTGTCGTCACCCAGTACATCACGGACGTCACGCCACCGAGCAAGCGACCAAAGGCGAACTTGGTCCATTGGTACGGACCACCCTCTTCGGGAAAGGCCGAACCCGTTTCGGCAAAGAGCATCGCGTACGGCACCATGAAGATGAGGACGAGTATGACGCCCCAACTGACCGAGCCGAGACCGCCCGAGGCCATGGAACCAATCGTGTCCATGGAAATAACGGCGGCCACAATAAAGAGGACGATGTCCATCCGGCGAAGCGATTTTATAAAGCGCTTCTCCTGCGCCGCCGCTAAGCCAGTTTGATTGATACGTACGTCGCTCATCATTGCCCCCATTGATTGAAGGTCATTGTAGTGAGTGCTTAGGTCTGGGGCGGAAAATCGCCCTCGAGGGAACGACGTTGGCGAGTCGTAATCATGACGACGGCGCCGACACCAACGAGGACTCCGAATAACTGCGTCGGGCTTAGGGGTTGGTGCAAAATCGGCACTGCGGCTACCGAGGCGACCAGTGGATTAAGACACCCGATCGCCGAGGAAATCGAGGCCGCCAAGAACCGCTGGGCGTAGTTCAAAATGATGTGCCCCGTCGAGGGGATAATGGCCAACAGCACAATCCAGCGCCAGTCGGCGGCGTGGGAACGCAGAATGTTCTCCCCCGAAAGGAGCCACACGGGGATCATGAAGACGCCGGACAACACCAGCGCGCAGGTCGTGAATTCCAGCGCGTCGTGGGTTTCACGGGTGCGCTTGCCCGTGAGCCAATAGCCCGTCCACATCAGCATGGCCCCCACGGCGAACAGGTCCCCTTCGAGCGCGTTGGGACCTTTGGCCCCCGGCCCCAGCACCGCGATGGTCACCCCGGCAATGGCGACCACGATCCAGACAATGTCACTGCGACGGAGTTGTTCGTTGAACATCCGACGAGCGGCCACCATTACGAGCGCCGGCTGAATGGCGCCGAGCACGGTGGCGTCCACGACACTCGTCAGCTTGAGGGCACAAAAGAAGAGGTAAAAATCGGCGGCTAAGAAGGCCGAGGGAATGACCGACGCGCGAATCGTGTCCCAGTGCAGCCGACGACGAGACAGAGCGAGCACCACCATCAGGAAAACGCCGCCGAGCCAGAGACGCCAGCAGGTGAGTACCAGCCCCGACATGCCGTAGGTCAAGGTGGCGAAGACGCCACCGAAACCGGTCATGCAACTCCCCACGACGGCGGCCCCGAGACCCCGCGTCACCACGCCTGTCGAGTGTTCCGTCACAGTGCTCAACGCTAGTGGCGCAGGACCTTGGCTGACCGTCAGTCGTGCGAGGATGGAGCATGACCGAATCATCGTCCGTCGAAAGCAGTCTCACGCCATTCGCCTTCCGCGCGGTGTGTGGCGTCTTTGTCACCATTGGTGGCACGGCCGCCCTCTTTGGCCCGCTGCTGAGCGCCATCGCCACCCGCTTTCACACCACCTTGCCAGTGGCCGGCACCAGCCTCAGTATTTACTTCGCCGGGGCTCTGCTCGGTATGGTGCTCGGTTGGTACCTCGTACACCACTACGAAGGACGCATCGCTGCAGTGAGTGGACTGCTGACGATGACCGTCGGGGGCATCGGCGTCTCGGTCGCGGCATCGGCCCACCAGTGGGCACTTTTTCTCCTGGCCTCCGCCGTC
>Ga0007809_10000143_pt1 | contig 28023 bp, 28 predicted proteins | sample CryBogCBE02Aug07_FD_60383 | JGI IMG/M metagenome (GOLD analysis project Ga0007809, IMG submission 60383) | Freshwater microbial communities from Crystal Bog, Wisconsin, USA - CBE02Aug07 | ecosystem: Environmental > Aquatic > Freshwater > Lake | place: Crystal Bog, Wisconsin, USA | collected...
GTTGGCGCCAACACTCAGGTCATCTATAATAATTCCGGATCCGCGAACGGGTCTCTCGCGCTCACCTTCAACAATACCAGCAACACGCTTGCCGTCAACGGCTCGGTGGCTACTAGCTTCTTCAAGGCAAATACCGGAAACGTATCCGCGCCGTCGATCACCTTCACTGCAAATACTGATACCGGACTCTACAATCCTGCTACTGGAACTCTGGCCATCACGGCAGGTGGGGTCCAGCAGCTGATTGCCAACAGCACCGGCACGTACGTCAACGCCCTGTCGATGAGCTCTGTCACCATCAACAACGTCGGCCAGATGTACGCAAACACCTATACATTTACGGGCTCGACCATTACTGCGGTGGACAGCTTCTCGGCTTCTACCTATCGCTCCGCTGAGTACCTGATAGAGGCCTCTAACTCTACTCCAGCATATCAGATGTCGAAGCTTCTGGTATTCTTCAACGGCTCTACTGCATATTCCACCGAGTACGGTCAGCTCACGAATGCCGGCCAGTTAGTTAACTTCTCGGTAGATCTTAATGGTGGAAATGTCAGATTGCTAGGAACTCCGGTAAACTCCGGCGATTCTACCGTGGTAGTGAAGCTAGTTAGAACAACCCTAATTTTATAAATACTTAAAATTAGGGGAACTCTTAATGTCCACCAAGGCTAATATCACCATAGATCAGGGTTCTGACTTCTCCACTAATATCGTTTTAGTGGACTCGAATGGTATTGGCTTGGATCTAACTGGATATACCGGTGCCTCTGAGATGAAGAAGTGGTATACCTCGGCCAACGGGGTTAACTTTGGAGTAGCGGTTGCAAACGGCATTGTTACACTCTCTATGAACTCTGCCACTACGACCACACTCGATCCCGGCAGATACGTTTATGATGTTATCTTAACAAATCCTACTACCATGTTGACGACAAGGGTGGTCGAGGGTCTCGTAAGCGTCACTGCGGGAGTAACAAGAAATGTCTGATCCAGTCTATCTAGTAAATCCGTTCTCGAACTATCCAACCTCGACGATCACGCTCAAGAGCAATCTTCCATCATTCGCTCCAAGTACCGTCAGCCTTCAGGGTCTTTCCGACGTCATATCGGTCAGCCCACTGCCGGACGGCGCAATTCCAGTGTGGGATTCAAATGAGCAAAAGTTTGTGATCAAGAGTCAGTACCCGCAAGACGGCGGAACATTTTAAGGAATAGATGGATGGCTACGAGCGGCGTAATACAGATCAAGAGAAGTAATACATCAGTTACTCCGGCAAACACGCTGTTTGATGGAGAGCTCGCTTTCTCGTACCCAAGTAATACCCTATTCATTGGCTCTCAGCAGGCTCAAGGAGCAGTAGCCGAGAAGATAGCAGGTACCAAGTACTCATATCTAGACAACGTTCCGTCGCCCGGAGTCGTGGCTCCGAACGCCGCTATCACCACAGACGCCAACGGTTACTTTACAAATGCCTTCACCGGCGCTCTGACTATCTCTACTTCGGCTCACAATCCTACAGCCCCTCAGATAGTTTCTATAAGCAATGCCTACAGCGCTGTAAATCTAGGATCAACCAGCACCGGTCTCGGCACCGAGCTCGTTACCTCATATGCCATAAAGCAGTACATCGATGGCAAGGCTCCAACTGCAGCCAGCGGCGGCTCTAATACTCAGATTCAGTTCAACGACAGCGGCGTCATATCCGGTAGTAACGGGTTTGTCTTCAACAAGACGACCAACACTGTAAGCATCGCGAACACCCTCTACGTCGGCGGCGGCGCACTTACAATCACCCCATCAGCAGTCGGCATAACGGCAAACGCTTCTGTCTCAGTTAACATAGCAGCGAACACATTGTCCCTGTCGACCCCGCTTCCATTCAGCAGCGGTGGCTTGGGTATAAATACAATAAACAATCAGGATCTATTGGTTGGCAATACTACGAACGGGATTAGCAAGCTGTCTCTAGGTAGCAATGGGCAGATTCTACAGTCTAATGGCACCGCTCTAGTGTATGCAGCTATAGACTGTGGTACTTTCTAAGAAGGCATTAAAGAATGGCGACTAGGATACAGATCAAGAGAACTATCGTCGCGGGCAGCGTTCCCTCGACTAATCCTGCTGATCCGAGCTACATTGCCGCCGGTGAGTTCGCGATAAACCTCACTGACAAGAAGCTATACACCTCAAATGGTACTAGCGTATTTCAAGTCGGTACTTCTCTGACGTATTCTAACACTGCTCCCACCAATCCCGGGATTGGTGATATGTGGTACAATCCTAATACAAATATTCTTCAGATATATTCAGGCGCCACAGGCGCTACTGGTTTCGTCACTTTTAATGTCGGTGCTACCGGCGCGACCGGTCCTCTAGGTCCTCTGGGCGCTACTGGTGTAACTGGACCGAAAGGTGCAACTGGCTCTACCGGACCGATTGGTTCTACTGGTGCTACCGGTCCCATTGGATCGACAGGCGCTACGGGTATTATAGGTCCCATCGGTGTTACCGGTCCAGTAGGTGGCACAGGTCCTATTGGATCAACCGGTGCTACTGGCGTCATAGGACCTATAGGTGCAACTGGATTCTTTGGTGCTACCGGTGTAACTGGTCCTCTAGGTGCTACAGGTGCTACAGGCCCTAGAGGTGCTACAGGTCCATCGGGTCTCACTGGTGTGACCGGACCAATTGGTGCTCAAGGCGCAACGGGTCTTGGAGCTACTGGTGCTACAGGTATCGGCGCTACTGGTGCTACAGGTCCTACAGGTGTCTGGGGTTCGACTGGTGTTACGGGTCCTCAGGGTGCAACTGGTATTGTAGGACCTCAGGGAACTACGGGTGCTACCGGTCTCGGTGCCACAGGTGCTACCGGTCCTCAGGGCGCAGGTGGCGTCCCATCGGCTCGCGACGTCTTTACTGGTCTCGGAGCTACCGGCTTTAATCCTAAGTTCATCGGTCCTCTTACTAGATCCGGACTCGCTCCAAATAACGTCATAGTTATGGTGGCGGGACAGATTCAGCTTCCTCCAGGAGCTTCTGGTGCCGGCACACAGGCCGACTACAACATCGTCTATAACCTACCTGCAGTCGGCCCTAACAGAGCTGGTGACTATCTACTGTTCACCACGGCTCCCGCAGCAGGTCAGCAGATTCAAGTCATGTACTTCGATCCGGGTCCCACTGGAGCGACCGGACCTACGGGTCCTAAGGGAGCTACTGGTGTAACTGGTCCAGTTGGTGTTACCGGACCTATGGGAGCTACAGGCTTTACAGGTATTCAAGGCGCGACCGGCGTAACCGGTCCAGTCGGCCCGACGGGTGCTTCTGGATCTGGAGCTACGGGCGCAACAGGTATCATCGGTCCTCAGGGAGCGACGGGCCCCGCAGGCGGTCCAACCGGCGCGACAGGTATCGGGGCAACTGGACCGACTGGTGCTACAGGCTCATTTGGTTCAACCGGCGCGACAGGTATCGGGGCAACTGGACCGACTGGTGCTACAGGCTCATTTGGTTCAACAGGCGCTACAGGTATCGGCGCGACTGGTGCTACTGGTCCTGGTGGCGTGGGCGCAACTGGCGCTACAGGTTCTGGCGCTACTGGTCTTACAGGTGCTACCGGCGCAATGGGAGCGACTGGACCATCTGGTGGTCCAACGGGTGCTACTGGTATCAAGGGATCGACAGGCTCTACTGGACCTCAGGGTGCTACCGGTGTAACGGGTAATCAGGGCTCTACCGGTATTACTGGACCGACTGGCGCTACGGGTGCTCAAGGACCTTCAGGTATAACTGGATCCACTGGTCCAGCGGGTGCTCAGGGCTCGACGGGTATCGGCTCTACTGGCGCGACTGGACCTGCAGGCTTAACGGGTGCGACCGGTCCAGCAGGTGGTCCGACGGGTGCTACTGGTCCTCAGGGTTCAACTGGTATCGTAGGTCCTCAGGGATCGACCGGCGCGACAGGTATCGGTGCTACAGGCGTCATCGGCGCGACGGGTGTAACAGGTTCTCGCGGCTCGACCGGTGCTACTGGTCCAGCTGGTCCTCAGTCTATCATTCCGGGTAATACAGGTCCGACTGGTCCTACAGGCGCTACTGGCCCACAAGGACCAACTGGCCCGCAGGGTGCTGCAGGTCAATCGATTCAGATCGTCGGCACTGTAGCTAGCTCATCTGCTCTTCCAGGTGCTTCTGGCTTTGCTGGATTCCAAGGCTACCTGACTGCAGACACTGGACATCTATGGGTATCAAACGGCACTACTTGGACGGACATCGGTCTCGTGCAGGGACCGAAAGGTAACACGGGTCCTACAGGTCCTACCGGCATTCAGGGACCATCTGGATCTACTGGTCCGGGCGGCGTCCCGATTGGAAAGAACTTCTTCGGCTACAACGAGGGCGTCGGGTCTGGCTTGGTTCAGTTTACACTGACTCTGCCCATCGGCTACACCACAGTCGACTCCACTAAGATACAGGTATTCTACAACGGCGGCTCGATCCCGTACACACCTATCGTCATCGACTCTGCAGGCGATACTACTCGCTCGTACGCTCTCTACGGCAACGTGCTGTTCATCAACGGTACGCCTCCTGCAGTCGGCGACTACATCGAAGTCGTGTTCTTCGGCGGCGGCCCAGCTGGTACTACAGGCGCTACTGGTCCGATCGGCCCGACAGGTCCTCAGGGCCCGATCGGCGCAACTGGTCTCCTAGGACCTTCAGGCGTCACCGGTCCAACCGGCCCGACCGGCATTCAAGGCCCATCTGGTGCCACCGGCCCGCTCGGACCTTCTGGATCGACCGGACCTACTGGCCCGCAGGGAACAACGGGACCTCTCGGCTCCACTGGTGCTACAGGTCCTCTGGGAGCGACCGGTCCCCGCGGCGCTACCGGTCCTCAGGGAGCGACCGGCCCTCTGGCATACAGCTACGCTTACATGACGTTCAGGCAGACAGGCAGTATATCTGGATCGGTTCCTGCTTCGGTCAGATGGTATCCGATCACCAACTGCTACCTAGACGTAGTAGATGCGTACACTGCGACCTCACCCGGCGCTACGGGCTTGGCATTCAAGCTCTATAAGTATCAGGACAATACCGCTACTTACGCCGAAGTTGCAGCTAACTCTTCATCAAACCTCTTCTTCATTCCATACGGAAATAATAGATCTACCCCTCAGACGCTGCTGAACGCTCCGGTGCCGATGACGTCTTATGACTACCTGCAGTTCTCGATTCAGTATGGTACCGGTCAGGACGTCGCTCTTAGGGTAAGATACTACATTACCGGTCCATAAATAATTCTTTAGTCGGAGATACAGTACATGGCTAGTAAGACAAACTTGAGCACCAACTTAGACTATGTGTCTTGGTCTTCTGGTGACGGTGCGATTGCAATCTTCGCGCAGATCGACGCGTCACTCAAGGCTCACGGTTGGTCGCAGGCATCTTCGGTCAACGGCGCCAACGGCAACACCTATGATCCGACATATGCTTCTCCCGGCACTCACGACTTCAGACGAGTGTACAGCGCATCGCTCACTGCCACGAATGCCAGCACCAACCCAAGTGGTCCATTCTATGGTTCTGGTCTCTCGACTAAGTACGTCATGGTCAGGATAGTCAACCAAGTTCCAGATGGTACAGCTGTTTATGGCTATCAGTCTCAGACAAACGTCTGGTTTATCCAACTGATTCCATTTATCTCTTGGAACAGCGGTAACGATACCGGCACGACTCAGGCCGGTCAGGCGCTTTCTGCTACATCTGGTCTGAACGGAGCTTATGATAGCTCAAACCCAAATAACGTTGGACAGGGTGGTTGGTCGTCTTGTTTTCCTTACACTTGGATTTCTACAACCGTAAGTGGATTCTTATACATAGCAGCATCTGCAAAGTGGATCTGCATGTGGCCATACTTTGTAAATAGCACGATCTTCAACGGTCCAAGAAATAACGTTCTCATGTACGGTGAGATTGCTGAAGACTTTGCTTCTTATACCGGCGTCGCGCCTGTCTATGTGACTACTCTTCAGAAACTGGCACACGCGTCCGGAGCTACAAATGAGCCAGCATTATATGTGAGTGGTTCTTCTAGCTATGCTACGCCCCCGCAGCAGCCTCAGTTCATAATGCCGGCTACTCCAGCGAGCACTACCGGTTATACCGGACTCTCTAACACCATTAGAAGTGGCTATCAGGCTATGGGTACTACAAGAGTGATGCTCGGTCACTACGGTTGGTTTGGCTGGGAGGGGGCTAACTACAATTACGATGCAAGTAGTACGTATTCATATCAAAGCTATTATGCCTACCCTCAATACTTTGGAGGGGCTCCAGTTCCAATTGTGCCTGAAATGAGGAATGCTTCATATGGTTGGGGTAAGCACGGAATATCTAAGCAGAACGATCCTCCGAACGGTAACTATACCAACCCGGTATATAGACCAACTCGAGCTCAGTCATACGGACAGTATGCATTGAATACTACAAACTTGAAGGGAATAGAGCCAATATTCGGCGGCGGTGGTCTAGGAGCCGGTTCCGGCGTGGGTACCGGCTCATACTCTGGTTACGTGGCAAATCCATATCCAATGTACTGGGTACTTGGAAGGGCATTTGGTCTCAAGTTTGTCGGACAATTGACATCAGCATCCACTCTCGATACAGTGTCAATGACGGTTGACAGCAATGGTTTCTATGTCAGAACCGGTGGGACGGCTACCGATCACATCTTGATCGGCTTTGGACCAATGGGGTCAGACTATGCCCATAGTGCCCCTGCAGCTTCAGCAGATCTGTTCTTCGCGCTGCCTAAGTAACAGAAGAGAGACTGAGATATGTCAAATGAGTCTACTAACTCTCTAGGTACTTCTCAGGGAACTGCAGATGCGAGTGATTTTAATAAACCGGCTACTATAAACTTCTACTCTGCATTTGGGACAAGTAGTACACCTACGGTAACAAATGAATTTTATAACTTAGTTGTAAATACACCGTCTATAGCTCAAGGAACCGCTTCAGGTGTTGACTACGGCGGCCTGAAAGTAGCATCCAACCCATCTTACCAACTAGTTGAGGGATAAACTAATGTCTGCAAATTATGATGATCTAGCAATTTTTCATGACCCACTTGACATGTGGTACTTTACAGGCGTGCCTAACATGGAAGCAGCGCTAGAATACATGCACGCGCACGCTCAGGGAAACTTCACCCACTCGGCTATCTTCACGCCAAATGAAGATGGCGTCGGCACCCGCGCAGACGAGAATACAGTCTGGTTCATGTTCGTAGATCACGATCTGCCGACTCAGTACTTCACCAAGTACACACTCACGGCAGAAGGCATCACCAAGAGAGACGCGATGCGGGCAGAAAAAGCCGCTGCCATTCAGGCAGCGATTGATGGACTGAAGAACCTTCCACCTATTTCAAATACAGGTCAGTGATACTCTCTGCTTCAATAACAGTTGACAGCAGTAGATTCTAGATATATAATACATCTATGGTTTAATTGATAGAGGTTCGTTATGAGATTCCACATCCTAGGTGTGCCGCACACTGTTACCAATAAAGACTACGTCGCCTGTGCCTACACGCAGAAGGTCCTTAAGTTCGGAAAGATGATGAAGGCCCGCGGGCACGAGATCATTCACTACGGCCACGAGGACAGCGAGCTGGTGTGCGACGAGCACGTGACGGTCATCACCAACAAGGACCTGGACGAGTCATACGGCAGCCACGACTGGCGCAAGAACTTCTTTAAGTTCGCGATGGAAGACCACGCGTACCAGACATTCTTCAAGAACGGCATCGAGGAAGTCGGCAAGCGCAAGCAGAAGAATGACTTCATCCTCCCATTCTGGGGTCAGGGAGTCAGGCCCCTCTGCGACGCCCACCCAGACCTCATCTGCGTCGAACCCGGAATCGGCTACGCCGACGGACACTGGGCTCGCTGGAGGGTGTACGAGTCTCACTCGATCATGAACGCTGTCAACGGTCTCGACAAGGTGCGCTACTGCACTCAAGACTGGTACCACGTGGTCATTCCAAACTACTTTGATCTATCTGACTTTGAGTACTCCGACAAGAAAGATGACTACATCCTGTATCTCGGCCGAGTCTACTCCGGCAAGGGAGTTCACATCGCCATTCAGGTCGCAGAGAAGGCAGGAAAGAAGCTGGTCATCGCCGGTCAGGGAAGCCTTGCCGAGATGGGCTTCGACGTCATCCCACCGAACGTAGAGGTCGTCGGCTACGCTGATCAGGAGACCAGAAAGAAGCTCATGTCCAAGGCATCTGCACTCTTCATTGCCAGCATGTACGGCGAGCCTTTCGGAGGGGTGCAGATCGAGGCTATGCTCTCGGGCACTCCGGTCATCAGCACCGACTGGGGAGCGTTTGCCGAGTATAACGTACACGGCTACACTGGATTTCGCTGCCATACTTTTCAGGACTTCATCGAGGCATTCAACAGGGTCGGCGAGATTAAGCCTGAGAACTGTAGGAAGTGGGCAGAGAACTTCTCGCTCGAGAACGTCGGTGTCATGTACGAGAAGTACTTCCGAGACGTGCTCAATGTCTACGATGGTCAGGGCTGGTACGACGAGAACAGCGGCAACCTCGACTGGCTCAAGTACGACCTCCCTAGTCTGTAATTCTGCATTCCCTCTTCCTATAAATAGGAAAAAACTGCTGGGGAGAGGGAACCGCGGAAAATGTCAGATAAAGATTTCGTCGTAAAGAACGGCATAGTAGTAAACACCAACCTGATCTACGCTACAGGCGGAAAGGTTGGTATCAATAACACTACTCCCGACTCAGCCCTCACCCTCACCGGCAACGCTAACTTGCAGGGCAACGTCGCCGTTCTCAATACTATAACAGTCGGCGCTACCGGCCCAGCAACTATCAACTCTACTTTCTTCAGCGCTACGGCCAACAACGCCAATAACCTAGGCGGCGCCCCATATACTGCCTATGCGAACTCGACCGGTAACTTTACGTTCAACGGCGCCATTGGGTTTAACTCTTCAGTATATTATAATAACGTGGCCCTATATGCCGGCGGCACACCCGGCAGTTTTGGCCAAGTTCTTTCTTCGGATGGAACTAAGGTATTCTGGACCCCGATCACGACTCTGGGTATCAGCTCCGCTGTCAACTTTAAGTTCTTAGACGACCAGTTCACCGGCGACGGCAGCACTAGGATATTCAATCTATCTACCGGTACCACGACAAACAACGCGATCGTGGTGGTCAACGGCGCTGAGATCGTGCCGACAACCGCGTACAACATCATCAACAATATTCTTACTTTTACCTCGGCGCCCGCTCTAAATGCAAAGATCGACGTCAGGTACCCGATCTTCGCCGGCGCGGGCGGGCTGTACACGGGCTACTACGTCTTCAAATTCACTGCGACGAACGGTCAGACCACATTCAGCGGCAATGACAACACCAACAAGCTTCTAGCTTACTCCGTCGGCAACATCACGGTCTTCAAGAACGGCACCAAAGTTCTAGAGGGAGCTTATACGGCCACCGACGGATCTTCAGTGGTGCTTGGGTCTGGAGCGACCGCTGGTGACGTCATAGAAATAGTATCGTTCTCTTCCATCGTAGTCGAGGGTGACTCCACCTTCAACAACGTTTACTACAATGGAAACACAGCGGCTACCTCGTCTAGAACTACGACCTCTACGACTACCGGTCAGCAGCAGATAGATGCATTTCCAATAACATCTTATAGATCAGCTCAGTACTTCGTGCAAGTTACGGACGTCACCAATCAAAACTTTCACGCACAGAATATTACACTCGTTCATAATGGATCTTCTGTATTCATGAATGAATACGGGGCAGTGTACTCAAATGGTTCGTCTCTGGCGACATTTGACTCAACTATAACATCTGGCATTCTTTATCTAAACTTTACTCCAGTGACGGCCAGCAGCATAGTAAGAGTGTATAGGACTGCGCTAGCAGTCTAATTCATTCGGCCATACGGAGGAAAGGGAACTCATGGCTACTAAATCAGATTTTATAGTTAGATCTGGGATACAGATCTCAAATAATGCCACGATCGCGAATACAGTTTACGTCGGCGGCATTACCATAAACTCATCTTCTATCTCGGTCAGCGGCAACACCATCAACGCGACTGACTACACCGGTACTGCAAACAACGCAAAGTATCTCGGAAGCGTTGCTAGTAACTACTACGTAAATACCACTGGGAACTATATCCTGAACGGGGCGATAACCTTTGGGAGTCAGGGAACGTTCTTCAACAACGCTGCCGGCTCGTTCGCTACATTCTCATACAACGGTCAGCCGACCGGTGACATAGGTGCAGCGTCTGGCACTAACGCCGGCGGTGCGGGAACTGACTTTGCTATCGCCTCCTACGGCGGCAACGTTATTATCAGCACCAACTATCGTCAGAGAGTCACTGTAACTTCTGCTGGTCTCGTAGGCATAGGTAAGACGCCGACTACCGCTCTCGATGTGAACGGCACGATAACTGCAACTGGTCTGGGAATCATCGGTGACATAACCGCGTACAGACAGGCAGCCCCTACTACCGGAGCCATCTACCTAGGCAACGCCGGAACTCGCTATCTCTACTGCGATGGCACCAATTACTTCTTGCCGGCTGGAAAGCTTTCGGTAAATGGTAAGAACGTCGCCATAGAAGACAACGGAACTTATGCCCTGAATATTTCGGGATCTGCTTCTACCTTGAAGCGCTCCGATGGGAATGCCATGACCTTCAACTGGACCGGTCAAACTGGTCAGCCCTCATGGCTCTGGGGCTCAAACGACGGCATAAATCAGTACGTCTATAATCCAAGTAACTTCAGCGTCTACGGTGCATCTCAGCTCAATCAAAGTCCGAGTGATTCGAGAGTTACTCTCGGCCAGCCGGCCGGCATCATGGGCGCTTATAAGAGCATGGCGATGTCTCAAGACGGCGGCGCTACTTTCGGAAGCTTTATATGCAAGGCCAGCGGAGGCGGCGACGGTAACTTGGCGGGCATGACATTCTGGAATGACGCCTATGCTATCAAGCTCGGTATCAGGGCAGATGGCTACTTTGGTCTCGGAGGCTGGTCGCGTCCAGCTTGGTCTTGGTATTCTGACCCGTCGGGAAATATGGTCGCTGCCGGTGACGTCGCGGCATACTCCGACCCTCGCCTCAAAGAAGACTTTAAGGTAATAGAGAATCCACTCGGTATTCTAGAAAAGTTAGACGGCGGTACTTTCAAGTGGAAAGAAGGTATCAAGCATACGGCGGTCAAGGCGGGAAAGATGGACTACGGGATCTTGGCAGATCAGGTAGAGGCAGTGATGCCGGAGATCGTCGGTGATTCAATAGATATTGAAGACGTTAAATATAAGGTGGTGGCGTACGACAAGCTAGTTCCAGTACTGATCGAGGCCATCAAGGAACTTAAGGCTAGAGTTGAAGAGTTGGAGTCTTCTAAATGACGATTAAGTCATCAGGCGTTATCTTTATGTCTGATATAAATGCCGAGCTCGGTCTGGCGAGAACGACTGCTATAGACTTAAATCAATCTATCGTCAGGTCTCTGCTTGGCGTAAGCAGCGGCACTATACATCTATCTGCTGCGTACGGTAAGTCTGTATACGTTCCGCCGCCCGGTGGTGAGAGCGGCGGCACTCCGGGCACCGACGGCGGAACGTGTTGCTTCGATCACGACGCTCTAGTTCTAATGATCGATGGAATTTATAAGAAGATCTCTTCTGTCTGCGTGGGCGATGTCGTTATGGGTTCTGACGGCTCTAAGAATAACGTCGTGGGAACTAAGTCCACCACGGTCGGCAGCAGGCAGATGGTCAAGATGGCAGATCATAACTTCTATGTAACTGACGACCATCTGTTCAAGACTAATAATGGATGGAAGACATGGAGACCGGAGCGTCTTATCTATAATAATAGTGAGAACTCTTCTCTGCTGTCAGATAGACATGGTATAGATAAGAATGATAGTTTTGAGTACTACTCCAATGGTGAGTATGCCTTCATAGATCCGAATGTAGAATTTCATGACTTTGATTCAAATGTAGTTGTATATGACCTGCATCTAGATGGTAATAGAACTTATATAGTCGAAGGCTTTGTCGTTCACAATTGTGGTGAAAGCGGCGGCGAAGGCGGCGAAGGCGGCGACTAATAATTAGACGTCTAGAGAAAATAAACTTACTCGGGAATAAGAAAAATGGCCGTACCAGCATCTAGAACTGAATTTAAGGAATACTGCCTGAGAAAGTTGGGCAAGCCGGTCATTGAGATCAACGTAGATCCTGATCAGGTGGACGATCGCGTCGACGAGGCGCTCAGGTACTACTGGGACTATCACTTCGACGGTACCGAGAAGACCTATTACAAGTACATGATCACCGACGCCGATAAGACAAATAAGTACATCACGCTGCCCGATAATATCATCGGCGCGGTGTCTATATTCCCGATCGGTCAGGCGCTCAATACCAACAACCTGTTCAACATTAGATACCAGATCGCGCTGAACGACCTGTACACCCTCACCTCGGTGTCGATGGTTCCCTACTACATGGCGCTGCAACACGTTCAGTTCCTAGAGCAGATGCTCGTCGGCCAGCAGCCTGTCAGGTACAACAGACACAACAACAAGTTCTACATAGACATGGACTGGTCCATCGTCAACACCGGCGACTACGTCATCGTCGAGGCGTACCAGATAGTGGACCCAGACGTCTACACCAAGATGTGGAGCGATCGCTGGCTGGCAAGATACGCCGAGGCCCTCATCAAGCAGCAGTGGGGTCAGAACCTCAAGAAGTTCGAGGGAATGCAGCTTCCGGGCGGTCTTAAGTTCAACGGTCAGAAGATCTTCGACGAGGCCACTCAAGAGAGAGACGCCCTCGAGAAAGAGATGATCGTCTCTTACAGCCTGCCAGTATCAGACATGATCGGATAAACTAGATGGCGACTTCAGTCTACTTCAACAATTTTGCATCGTTTCAAGAGCAGCTTCTCTTGGAAGATCTCATTGTTGAGTCGATCAAGATCTACGGCGAGGACATGTACTACATCCCTCGCAAGCTCGGCAAGTTTGACCAGCTCTACACTGCCGACGATCAGTCATACTTCGATCAGGCCCTCATCGTCGAGATGTACATCAAGTCTGTAGATGGATTCACCGGCGACGGCAGCTTCATGTCTAAGTTCGGTCTCGAGATCAGAGATCAGGTAATATTCTCGGTGGCCCAGAGAACTTTCAGCTCCGAGGTTGGAAGTCAGACCACTCTCCTGAGACCGAGAGAGGGCGATCTAGTATACTTCCCGCTCAATAACAAGTGCTTCCAGATCAAGTACGTGAACAAGTTCGAGATGTTCTATCAGCTCGGCGCGCTTCAGACTTGGGAGATGACCTGCGAGTTGTTCGAGTACTCAGACGAGGTGTTCAACACCGGAGTGCCGGCGATCGACGTCATACAGAAGAAGTTCTCGACCAACATTCTCGACTGGACTATCCTCACCGAGCAGGGATTCTATCTCACGGACGAGGACGACAACTATCTGGTCTCCGAGAACTACGAGCTGGACGGAATGCTTCCCGGCGTAGAGACCGACGCCCTCAAGCAGGGAACACCGGAATATCCGGACTCTGGTTCCAATGACTTCATCGACTTCTCCGCTCAAGATCCTTTCAGTGAGGGGGTAGTATAATGTTTCGCCAGCCATTTTATTTCAGCACCATCAGGAAGTACGTGACTCTCTTCGGCACGCTGTTCGATGACATCTATATCACGAGAACAGACAACACCGGCGCGACTACAGAGCTCATAAAGGTACCGATCACATACGGCCCGAAGGAGAAGATGCTGGCACGCGTCATCGAGGACCCTAATATCGACAGACCGACTGCCACACTGACTCTGCCGATGCTCTCTTTCGAGATGACTACACTGAGCTACGATCCGAATAGAAAGCTAAACAGCGTTAAGAGAGTCGTGGTGTCCGGCGCCGACGCCAATCACATGAAGTACCAGTACGCTCCGGTGGCCTACAACATAGGCTTCAGGCTCTACGTATACGTCAAGAATGCGGAAGACGGCACGAAGATCATCGAGCAGATTCTTCCTTACTTTACTCCGGACTGGACTACGACGATCCACCTGATCCCAGAGATGAACATCACCATGGAGATTCCGGTGATCATGAATACCGTCACCCAAGAAGACATCTACAACGGTGGATTCAAGGAGAGACAGAGCATAGTCTGGACGATGGACTTCACCCTCAAGGGATATATCTATGGTCCGGTCAAGAAGGGTGCTATTATTAAGTTTGCCAACACGACCTACTACTCCCCATCTGGCAATCTAGTATCGGGAGTCGGGGTGACCCCTCCGGACGCGTACTCTACGGTTCAGCCGGGTCTCACGGCAAATGGCCAGCCAACAACGAACGCCGCGGCTTCCATAGACCCTAACTTCATTACTGCAACTAGTGACTTTGGTTACGTAACAAATACAGTGGTAGTTTCAACATGAGTGACGACGACGCAATAGGAAAGGCCCTAGGCCTCCCACCTATTCCAAAAGATGACCCTATAAAGACCGTGATCGCCAAGTCTCACGACGACAGCGCCATGAACGACTTCAACATGGCTCGCTCGAACATACACGAGGTGATACAGAACGGAAGCGAGGCGATATATAATCTATCGCAGATCGCAAACCAGAGCCAGCACCCCAGAGCATTTGAGGTACTGGCGACGCTGCTAAAGGTCCAGCTCGATGCCAACAAGGATCTGCTAGATCTGCAGAAGACGATAAGAAATATTCAGGCTGCAGATGCACCACATAATGAAGAAGCAAAGCAGGTGACCAACAACCTATTCGTTGGATCTACGGCAGAGCTGCAGAAGATGATAGAGAACGCAAAGAATGGATCCTCTAGTTAAGGGATACAATGGTAACGCCCTCTTAAAGAGAGCGAACCAGAACATAAGCTTTACCGCCGAGATGGTCGAGGAGTACATCAAGTGCTCTCAGGATCCTGTGTACTTTACAGAGACCTACATAAAGATCATCAACGTAGACAAGGGTCTGGTAAACTTCAAGCTCTACGGCTACCAGCGCGACATGCTGATGGCTATGAAGGAGAATCGCTTCAACGTTATAGCGACCGCTCGTCAGGCCGGTAAGTCTACGACGACCTGTGCCTTCATCTTGTGGTACGTCATGTTCCACGCGGAGAAGACAGTCGCGCTTCTGGCCAACAAGGGCGACACCGCTCGAGAGATCATGGGAAGGATCCAGCTGGCATACCAGCACCTACCCAAGTGGCTGCAGCAGGGCGTCAAGGAGATGAACAAGGGCACTCTCGCCCTCGAGAACGACAGCCGCATCATCGCCTCCGCCACCTCATCCGACGCGATCCGCGGTTACTCAATCAACATGTTGTTCATCGACGAGGCAGCCTTCATCGATAACTGGGACGAGTTCTTCACCGCGGTCTATCCTACCATCTCATCCGGCTCTGAATCAAAGATCGTTCTGGTCTCTACTCCTAACGGCCTGAACCACTTCTACAAGATATGGCAGAACGCCAACGAGGGAAGAAACGGATATCATGCACTGAAAGTCATGTGGCACGACGTTCCGGGTCGTGACGAGAAGTGGAAGATGGACACCCTGTCTTCCATGAACTTTGACGTCGAGAAGTTCGAGCAAGAATACTGCGTTGAGTTCATGGGTTCATCCGGAACTCTGATAGCCGGCTGGAAGCTCAAGGAGCTGGTTCACCAGACACCCATACACGACAAGGACGGGCTCTGCATGTTCGTTCCTCCTGATAAAAATAGAATCTACGTCGGGGTAGTCGACGTATCTAGAGGCAAGGGGCTGGACTACTCTGCGTTCAGCGTCATAGACGTCACCGAGATGCCCTACAATCAGGTCTGCGTCTATCGAAATAACTTCGTCACTCCTATGGACTACGCTGACGTCGTGAACAGGGTATTCAGAAGCTACAACAACGCCGCGGTTCTCGTCGAGATCAATGACATCGGAGAACAAGTCGGCTACGCGCTGCACAATGACTTTGAGTACGATAACCTGCTCTTCACCGAGCACGCCGGACGAGGCGGCAAGAGGATCACGGCCGGATTTGGAACTGGAGTGGACAGGGGGGTCAGGACCACTAAGACAGTGAAGTCTGTAGGATGCTCTCTATTGAAGCTCCTCATAGAGCAGAACCAGCTCATAATCAACGACATGCACACCATCACCGAGCTGTCTACCTTCTCAAAGAAGAGCAACAGTTACGAGGCGGAACCCGGATGTCACGACGACATGGTGATGGGTCTGGTATTGTTCGGGTGGCTATCTGACCAGCAATATTTCAAGGAATATACTAACATAAATACCTTGATGAAACTTCGTGAGAAAACTGAAGAAGATGTTATGAATGACTTACTCCCGTTCGGCTTCGTCTACGATGGCGTAGAAGACATAGAAGAGGTCTTGGATATCAGAGATCGAAGCTGGCTCATGGGCGATAATACAGACGAGAATCGCTTTTTATAAATATAGAAAACAATTAAGATTTTTCCACGGGAGGAGAACAAAATGCCTTTTCAGCTTAGCCCAGGCGTTAACGTCACAGAAGTTGATCTGACTACAATCGTTCCTGCTGTCGCGACTTCTACTGGAGCTATCGCCGGTATTTTTAACTGGGGTCCAGTCGGTCAGCGCATTCTTATCGACACTGAGACCAAGCTAGTCTCTCAGTTCGGCAAGCCAAGTTCAAATAACGCAGAAACATGGTTCACAGCAGCTAACTTCTTGAATTACGGAAATAGCCTGTACGTAGTGCGCGCGGCCAACACGACCTCAACCGATCCAACAATCGGCGCGTCTTCAGCTGTAGCCCTCAATGCACCTACTGCTACCGTCCCTCAGATCGGAATAAAGAACGTAGCGGACTACACCAACCAGTTGAATCTCGGTAACTTTGCTACCAACTATGCGAATGCATACTTCATCGCAAAGTACGTAGGTCAGTACGGTAACTCACTTCGCGTTTCTGTCTGCGACAGCGCAGCTGCCTACAGCTCAGTGATTCCCGCAAACGGTTCTGCTACTGCAACATCGAACGGCTGGACCGGCGCTCCTGCTGCCAATGCCTCGTTCACGATGACCATTGCTACAGGTTCAAATACCGCTAACTTTACATTCTCAACAGTAAACGGTGGTTCTTCAGTCGATGCAAATAACTTCTGCGCTAACGTAGTAGCTGCGATCGCACCAAATGACTACATCTTGGTGGGTAACAGCACCATCGGCACTCAGCTGATGCAGGTATCTAGCGTGGCAAACTACAGCAACGGCACTGTCGCAAATGCTGCTATCTTCTTCACCACTCCATACAGACTGGCTACAAACTTTGTTTCTAGCCCAACTGTTAACCCATCAATTACCCGTCAGTGGGAGTTTGCTGGTTCAGTCGGTCCTGCTCCCGGAGTATCACCGTATCAGGCTGCAAATGCTCCTGTAACCGGAACTATAAACTCAGTATCGACAACTCTGAACGGAAATGCAATCACAACTTCTAGCTCGGTGACCGGCCTTCAGGTTGGCTATACCGTAGCGGGCGTCGGCATTCCTGCAAATACGACTGTCGTATCAATCTCGGTAGGCAGCCCATCGACGATCGTTCTATCCAATACGGCGACTGTAACTGGAACTACAAACATCAACTATTCTGGAGCAGTTGCCGACCAGCTGCATATCGTCGTTCAAGACGAGAACGGTGTGTTCACTGGAGTTCCTGGAACGATTATCGAATCATTTGCAAATCTTTCAAGATCTAAAGATGCAAAGAGCGCAGGTGGAGCTTCCACATACTACGCTACTGTAATCAACCAGTCATCAAATTATATCTGGTGGGCAAATGATCGCTCCGGAGCAGCTTCTGCAGTTTCTACTGCTCTGACTCCATCGACAAATCAGCTTCCGTACGCCTTCTCACTTCAGGGCGGTACAGATGGCTATTCTTGCTCGACTGCTTCTCTTTCTACAATCACAGCAGGCTACGATCTATTTGCCTCAGCTGAAAACGTAGACGTGTCGCTCATCCTTCAGGGTAAGCCGATCGGTGGAACTCCTACTACCATCAACGGTATATCAAACGTTGGTAACTACCAGCTGGCTAACTACCTGATCGATAATATCGCTGAGACCAGAAAAGACTGCATTGTCTTGATCTCTCCGGACGATCTAGTAGTGAGAAGCAATGCCGGTAACGAGGCAACTGCAATCATCACTTGGCGCAACCAAGTTCATGACAGCTCTTACGCAGTTATGGACACCGGCTACAAGTATCAGTACGATCGCTACAACGACGTGTATCGCTACATTCCGATGAACGCCGACGTTGCCGGTCTCTGCGTGCGCACCGACAATACTCGCGATCCTTGGTGGTCACCTGCCGGCTTCAACCGCGGTCAGATCAAGAACATTGTACAGCTTCGCTACAACCCAACTAAAGCTGATAGAGATGCTATGTATCCGAAGGGCATCAACCCAGTGGTTGCATTCCCAGGACAGGGCGTCGTTCTCTTCGGAGACAAGACCCTGCAGACAAAGCCATCTGCATTCGACCACATCAACGTGCGTCGCTTGTTCATCGTGCTTGAGAAGGCGATCGCGACCGCTGCTAAGTTCTTCCTCTTCGAGTTCAACGACGCGTTCACACAGGCACAGTTCAAGGCACTCGTTAATCCATACCTAAGAGACATTCAGGGCCGCCGCGGCATCACTGACTTCTTGGTGGTTTGCGACGCGACAAACAATACGCCTCAAGTTGTAGATTCAAATCAATTTGTGGGTGATATCTACATCAAGCCTGCTCGCTCGATTAACTACATACAGCTCAACTTCGTGGCTGTTAGAACAGGGGTACAGTTCTCTGAAATCGTTGGCCAGTTCTAATAAATAAGAAGAAGAGCAAGGAGTAACTAAAATGCCATCAGGTTTTAATATCAGCACCTTCAAAGCGAGAGGCCTAACGTACGGTGGTACTCGCCCCGCGCTCTTTGAAGTCTATCTGAACATTCCAACTGGAGTTGGAGCCGATAGCTCTTCTGCAGATAAGTTTAGGTTTACCTGCAGAGCCGCGAATCTACCGGCTTCTACTACATCGGCGATCGATATCCCATACTTCGGTAGAAAGATCAAGATCTCTGGCGATAGAACTTTCACTGACTGGTCAGTAGTCATCATGAACGACGAGGACTTCTTGGTTCGCTCGATGTTCGAAAAGTGGTCAAACTCTCTGAACCGTCTCGAGTCAAACGTCAGGGATTCTGCCTACTCAAACAACGAGAATCTCTACAAGGCTGACCTGAGCGTTATCCAGTACGGCAAGGACGGCAGCGCGATTCGTCAGTACGACCTTATCGGCGCGTTCCCAACGTCAATCAGCAACATCGATCTTGACTGGGACTCTCAGAACTCGATCGAGACATTTAACGTAACATTTAGCTACGACTACTGGCTGCCCGCGAATGAAACTATTAACTCATACCTCGGTCTGGCTAAAACTCCTACCAGCACTTAATAGGCTATATATTATAGCCTCTTGATATATTCATTATTTCAGGAAGGGGCTAATCTTCTTTAGCCTCTTTCTTTTGGAGCATATAGATGGACTTATTCGGTTTTGAATTTAAGAGAAAAGTTAAGCAGGACGAGATCCCCTCGTTCGCTCCAAGAGAATCGGACGACGGCGCGGTAGTAGTAGCCGCTGGTGCATCGTTCGGTACTTACATAGATCTCGATGGTACCGTAAGAACTGAAGCAGAGCTCGTCACCAAGTACAGAGAAATGGCTCTTCAACCGGAAGTTGACGCCGCTGTAGACGAGATCGTCAACGAGTCCATGGCGATCGATGAGCCGAAGATCGTTACGATCAATCTCGACGAGATCAACATCACCGAAAATTTAAAGAAAGCCATCAGAGAAGAGTTCGAGATCTGTCTCAACATTCTCGACTTTCAAAAGCACGCCTACGAGATCTATCGTCGCTGGTACGTCGATGGAAGACTTTACTACCACGTCCTAATAGATAAGAATGATCCAGCTGCAGGTATCAAAGAAGTTAGATACGTCGATCCTAGAAAGATTCGCAAGATCAGAGAGATCGTAAAGCGCCCTCCGGCTAAGGGTGGATCATACAACGAACTGGCTATCCAGAAGATACAGAACGAGTACTACGTCTACAACGACAAGGGCTTTAACTACGGCAATAAGACCGTGGGTCCAGCTACTGCAGGCTTGAAGATCGCTCAAGACTCTATTATAAATGTTACTTCTGGTCTAACAGACACACAGGGAACTATGGTTCTCTCGTACATGCACAAGGCAATCAAGGCGCTCAATCAGCTGAGGACACTGGAAGACGCTCTGGTAATCTATAGATTGGCCAGAGCTCCGGAGCGTAGGGTGTGGTACATCGACGTCGGCAATCTACCAAAGATCAAGGCCGAGCAGTACCTCAGAGACATCATGGTAAAGCACAAGAACAGGCTTATCTACGATGGCTCAACCGGCGAGGTCAGGGACGACCGCAAGTTTATGACGATGATGGAGGACTACTGGCTACCTCGTCGCGAGGGCGGCAGGGGTACTGAGGTCACGACTCTTCCCGGAGGCCAGACGCTCGGGCAGATGGACGACGTTCTGTACTTCCAGAAGAAGCTCTATCAGACGCTGAATGTTCCTATCAATAGGTTGAACTCAGACGCCCTGTTCTCTCTCGGAAGGGCGACGGAAGTTACCCGCGACGAGCTGAAGTTTGCTAGATTCATCAGCAGACTTCGCAACAAGTTTGCCATTCTCTTTACTAGAATGCTAGAGAAGCAGCTGGTCCTAAAGCAGATCATGTCGATCGAGGACTGGAACAATATCCAGCAGAACATCAAGTATGACTTCTCTAAGGATAACTACTTTACCGAGCTCAAGGACGCCGAGGTCATCGAGAACCGAGTGAACGTTGCTAGAAACATGCAGGAATACGTCGGCATGTACTACTCGCACGCTTGGCTCAGAAAGAACGTCCTGCAGCAGTCGGACGAAGAGATGGAGGAGATGGACGAGCAGATCGCTGAAGAAGTCGGCTCTACTCAGTACATGTCTCCAGACCAAAAAGCGATGATGCAACAGCAGCAGGCCGAGCAGCCTCAGCCTCCAGAAAATGCTAGCGTCAAGCCTCTTGCCAATGACGAGGACACCGATCAGACTCCTGCTACCGATGACAAGGCAGTTAAGCTGAGACAGGCAATGGCCGACGTCGAGCACTTTAAGAAGAAGCAGAATAGATCCATGCAGGACGAGGCTAGGTATAAGTCTGCTGTTCAAACCATTGCAAAAAATAAATAGTTGGAGATGAAGCATGCAGCACGAAAACAAAGTCAGTGACTTAATTAACTATTCCATCATGCAAAAGCCTCTGGACTTCCAGCAGACTTTTAGTGAAATTATCACCGATAGACTCCAAACCGCTATCACCGATAAGAAGATGGAAATAGCCCAGAGTATGTTTGGTTCGAGCGATAGTCCATTCTCGGATTATGAGAATAGTTACGAAGAGGAATAATAAAGATGGCAAAGTCGCTGAAAGACGTATTGAACGGTACTAGGGCTTCTAAGATGAAGTCCGGAGTTCCTGGAACAGATCCGGGCGTTGACTACATGCCAAAGGCTGGTGATTCTGCAAAGTTTGCCGCGAAGCATGAGATCGAGAAGCACGAGAGCAGATCAGGAAACGGCGACGATGTGTTCGACGGCTCGAATGTAAAGTACTCTCTTGATACCCCACAGAATTCAAAGATGGGTAGAAATAAAGAAGAGTCAAAGAAAGTTTACGAGGCCAGCGAGACTGAAGAAGCCAAGTGCAACCACACCCCCAAGGGAAAGAGCTGCCCAGTTCACGGTCTCGCAGAGTGCATGTCAGCCGGTAAGATCAATGAAGACTCTGGTTTCAAGGATGCCCTACCTCAGATCGTTAAGGACATCAAGGCCAAGAAGAGCGCCCAGCAGCTAAGACAGACCCACGGCACTCACTACAAGAGAATCGCCAACGCCGCTTCCAATGTTCACGGTCCAAACTATACCCGCGCCCACCTACTCGACGTAGCTCAGAACGCTATGAAGGAAGAAGTTGAGCTCGATGAAGTCCTCACGAAGGATACACCAGCCGGTAAGTGGATTAAAGATTTTGTTGATTCTGACAATCAAAAGTTTGCCGGAAAGAGCAAAGAAGAGCGCACCAAGCAGGCACTCGCAGCTTACTACTCAAAGCAGCGCAACGAAGACCTCGCGGTTCCTCTACTGGGCGGCGACGATAACGACGACGATAAGAGTGAAGAACTAGAAATGGTCAAGGCAGAGCTCAAGGCTCTCGCCAACAAGGCTACTCATCTGACGATGAACATGCCTCACAACATGCACATCGAGCCTTGGGTTCAGGCTAAGATCGCCCAAGCAAAGGGTATGGTCAACGACGTTCACGACTACATGATCTATGGCGATCATGACAAGGACGAAGAAGCCGCTCCTATGGACACTCCTATGACATTTCCTGGAATGTCAGTTGATCAAGGGAGAATCTAATGTCTTACATCTCACCGGCTTCTGGAGCCTTTAATCCAACTGGAAATACGGTTACGTTCTTGGCGAACACCGCGGCACCCGCTGCGATGCAGGCACTTACCAGTTCAAATACCAGCTACTGTCAGTATCGAGTATTCAATTCAGGCTCTAGCCTGATCTTCCTCGGCGTCGGCGCAAATGCCACCATCGCAAATACAAATGCAGTTGTGGTATCTGCCAGCAACACAGGTCTACCCGTACTTCCGGGCACCCTTGAGATCTTCTCATTCCCAGCTAATTCATACTTTACTGCAATTACTTCTTCTGGCAACTCACAGGTCTATGTGACTCCAGGACTGGGCGTGTGATATGACAGTAAAGGCCAGTATTCAAACGGGAACCAGCGTTACTCTCGGGGCATCAGGCGGCCCGACTATCGCTTATGGAACCGGAGCACCCAGCGCTACTAAGTTAACTGGGGCCGCTTCATCTGCAAATGGAACTCCAGTTACTGGTTCTCAGTACATTCGCACCGACGGCACTGTCGGGGCTAGAATATACTGGTACTATGGATCTTGGGTAGCACAAACAACACCGTAAGGATACTACAATGAAGCTCATCACAGAATTAGTGGAAGAAGTGCAGTACGTCTCTGAGGCAAGAGAGAACGGAAGCAAAGAACACTACATTCATGGTATCTTTCTTCAAGCCAATAGGGGAAATCGCAACGGTCGATACTATCCCATGCCGGTAATGGAGAAAGAAGTTCAGCGCTACATGGACGAGATCGTCCGTAACAATCGCGCCTACGGAGAACTTGGTCACCCCGCCGGCCCTCAGATCAATCTCGACCGCGTTTCTCACATGATCACCGAGCTCAAGAGAGACGGAGACAACTTTGTCGGCAAGGCAAAGCTTACAGATACCCCAATGGGCAGCATTGCCAGAGGTCTTCTGCAGTCAGGAGCTAATCTAGGTGTGTCTTCCCGCGGCATGGGCAGCCTCAAGCCGAGAAAAGATGGTTTGATGGAAGTTCAAGAAGACTTTCATCTGGCTACAGCTGCGGACATCGTGGCAGATCCATCCGCGCCGGATGCCTTCGTCAGAGGCATCATGGAGAACGTCGAGTGGATCTACGATCCGGTTAAAGATACATGGCATGAAGAGAGACTGGATAACATGAAGAAGTCTCTCAAGAACATGAGCAAGTCACAGTTCGATGAGAGTAAGATGGCTGTTTTTGAGGCCTACATGACTTCTCTAGCGTTCAAGAAATAAATTACATAAATAATTCAAATTCCAGGAAGGGAGACCTTAAATGTCTAATAAGCAAGAACGTCTAGCTGAGGGGTCAATGGCAATGAACTCTCTTAAGCCGGGTTCAAATCCTGTCACAGATGATCCGAAGTCAAAGTTCGAGATCCTCAGCCAGATGATCGGTGCGGCCCATACAATGAGCAGCGATGAACTCACCAAGTGGTTCAATGACGCTATGGCGCTCATCGGCCACGAGGCATCTCATCTGCCTCCTCATGCAAATGAAATGGGTAACGAAGCTTCAATTCGCATGAAGCCATCCCACGCAGTTGGTCATCAGGGAGCTATGGCTAACTTCCCAATGCCACAGCTGAACGTCAAGGAAGACGTGGAAGCTATGTTCTCTGGTCAGGACCTGTCAGAAGAATTCAAGGAAAGAGCTTCTACTCTTTTCGAAACAGCTATCAATGCCCGCCTCATGGTCGAGCAGGCAAAGCTTGAAGAATCATATGAAGCCTACATCACTGAGACAGTAGAGACACTTCACGAAGAAATGGTCTCTAAGGTTGACTCATATCTCGACTACGTAGTCGAGCAGTGGATGGAAGAAAACCAAGTAGCAGTTGAGTCATCTCTCCGCAATGAGTTGATGGGAGACTTCATCAGCGGCTTGAAGAACCTGTTCGCTGAGCACTACATCGAGCTTCCAGAAGAACAGATCGACATCGTCGAGTCACTCGCAAACAAAGTTGAGCAGCTCGAAGAACATGCAGATTCCTTGATCGTTGAGAACGTAGAACTCAAGAAGGCTTTCAAGGAAGTAGAGAGAGACTATGTAGTTGAGTCTTTCTTGGACAACATGCCTCTCTCACAGCAAGAAAAGTTTAAGGCTTTGGTCGAAGGCGTTGATTTTGACGGCAACATTGATACCTATGCAAGAAAGCTCTCCATCATCAAGGAGAACTACTTCGGCGTAGAATCAAAGCCAGTTGTTCATACAAGCAATATCATCGAAGAGTCATTTGAAGGTGAAGTTCAGACTCACGTGACTTCAATCGACCCATCTGTGAATAAGTATGTTCAGGCTATTTCAAGATCTGTAAAAAAGTAACTAATTATAAATAAAATACATCCTACGGAGAAAAGGAGACTAAGATGTATCTAGCTGAGGAAATTCAAAGAAAGTGGTCGCCACTTTTGGAGCATGCAGACCTTGCTCCAATCGCTGACGCACACCGTCGTTCAGTAACTGCAGTTATGCTCGAGAACACCGAGCGCGCTCTAACCGAGTCAGCTGCACATGGTCAGTATCAAACATTGTCAGAAACCCCTGTGGCTTCTTCTGTCATCCCTGCAAACTTCATGGGCGGTTCGTCCTCAACAGCTGGCGCCGGTGGTATCGACACCTTCGATCCAGTGTTGATCTCGCTCGTTCGTCGTGCAATGCCTAACCTCGTTGCATACGACATCTGCGGCGTTCAGCCAATGACCGGTCCTACCGGCTTGATCTTCGCGATGCGTTCGAAGTACAACACCCAGTCAAACACCGGTGGTGGCTACGCAAACGGCGGCATCCAAGACAACGAAACCTTCTACAACGAAGTTAACACTGCATTCTCTGCTGTTCAAGCTAACAGCGGCGCTTCTGCTAACCTGTCCCTCGGTCAGGGTAACACTTCGACTTCAGCATTCACCGGTACAATCCCCGGCTTGACAAACACCTCGCCGTTCAACACTTCTGCTAACGCTAACTATGCAGCTTACAACACCGGTACCGGTATGTCAACTGCACAGGCTGAAGCTCTCGGCACCTACAACAACACTGACTTCTCTCAGATGGCATTCAGCATCGAAAAGGTCACCGTGACTGCAAAGTCTCGCGCCCTCAAGGCTGAATACTCAATGGAATTGGCACAGGACCTGAAGGCAATTCACGGTCTGGACGCTGAAACCGAACTGTCAAACATCTTGACAGCTGAAATCTTGGCAGAAATCAACCGCGAAGTTGTTCGTACCATCAACATCACCGCTGTAGCAGGCGCTCAGGACAACACCACAACTGCTGGCGTGTTCGACCTTGACACCGACTCAAACGGCCGTTGGTCAGTTGAAAAGTTCAAGGGCCTAATGTTCCAGCTGGAACGTGAAGCTAACCAGATCGCGAAGCAGACACGTCGCGGTAAGGGTAACATCGTCATCTGCTCTTCAGACGTAGCTTCTGCATTGCAAATGGCTGGTGTTCTTGACTACGCTCCTGCTCTAAACAGCAACAACCTGCAGGTTGACGACACAGGCCACACCTTCGCTGGTGTCCTGAACGGTCGCCTCCGCGTCTACATCGACCCATACGCAATCGGCGGTAACTACCTGACCGTTGGCTACAAGGGTTCGAGCGCATTCGACGCAGGTCTCTTCTACTGCCCATACGTTCCTCTACAGATGGTTCGCGCAGTTGACCCAACAAGCTTCCAGCCAAAGATTGGCTTCAAGACTCGTTACGGCATGGTTGCAAACCCATTCGCAGAAGGCCTCACCAAGGGTTCGGGCGAGCTGGTCGTTGGTACCAACAAGTACTATCGCCGCGTGATCGTCAACAACCTAATGTGATCTAAAAAGATCTGGGTTAACCGGACAGAACTTGAGGGGGAGCAATCCCCCTCTTTTTTTTGTTGACATTTCTGGATATGTGTGTATAATAGGTTTATGGCCATTCAATAAATAGCTAATAACTTGGAGATTGGAATGAGCGCTCTAGACAATACACCCGTTAATAAGAACTTCCTGAGTCCGATTAACTTCAACTTCTCTATTCAGAGAGCTCCACATCTTAACTTCTTTGTACAGTCTGTAAACATTCCAGGAATCAGCCTGCTTCCACCAGCTGCTGGTACTCCATTCAGCAACATACCAGTTCCGGGTGACAGACTGCACTATCAAGAACTCATTGTGCAGTTCAAGGTAGACGAGGATCTGCAGGACTATCTCGAGCTTCACAACTGGATCAGGTCTCTAGGCTTTCCGGAAGACTTCACGGAGTACGCTCAGATAGCGCACGTCGCACCCGGATCCGCTAAGGGTACCTCCTCTGACATCACTTTACTCGTATCAAATCAGATCCGCATACCCAAGTGGCAGATCACTTTCAGGAATGCATTTCCAGTTTCAATAAGCTCACTCAACTTTAGTACTACAGACAGCGACGTCCAGTACATAACCGCTTCTGCAAACTTCAGGTACATCTTCTACGACATCGCTCAGGTATAAAATGTAGTTTACATTTATGCTATAATATGTTATATTGTAAAATATACTTGCACATAGTGAGGATAGTTGTGAATATCGAGAAGATCTTAGAAGAGTGGCAGTCCGACTCAAAGATGGACCGGACGCATCTGGACAGGGAGGCGATCAGCATCCCTCAGCTGCATCATAAATACTTCAAGCTCATGATCTCCGAGCGCCTGCTCATGCGCAAGCTCGACGCGGATCTCAAGCAGCTCAAGCTGGACAAGCACGAGTTCTACACTCAGGGACACACCAAGGAGACCCAAGAGAAGGGCTGGACCCTTCCCGCCAAGGGAATGATCCTCAAGGCAGACCTCCCCATGTACATGGACGCCGACCCAGACATAGTAGCACTTAACTTAAAGATCGGGTACCAGCTGGAGAAGATAGAGCTGCTGGAATCCATAATTAAGATGGTAATGAACAGGAACTTTCAGATCAAGAGCGCTATTGATTGGATTAAGTTCGAACAAGGAGCGTGATGGAAGTACTTCAGCTTAAGAAGATCAGTGAGACCTACAACAAGGTAATCTGCGATCCAGGGATAGCCTACGAGCTTCGGGACCACTTCACCTTTGACGTGCCCGGAGCTAAGTTCATGCCCGCCTACAGAAACAAGATGTGGGACGGTAAGATCCGGCTGTTCAACCACATGTCGTGCCAGCTGTACAGCGGCCTGCAGATATACCTAGAGAAGTTCTGCAGGGATCGCAACTACAGGCTGGAGTACCTAGATGACTTCGCGGCTGATAACTTTTCAATAGCAGAGGCTAGAGAATTTACTAAATATATCAAGCTTCCAGA
>Ga0007809_10000145_pt1 | contig 27786 bp, 24 predicted proteins | sample CryBogCBE02Aug07_FD_60383 | JGI IMG/M metagenome (GOLD analysis project Ga0007809, IMG submission 60383) | Freshwater microbial communities from Crystal Bog, Wisconsin, USA - CBE02Aug07 | ecosystem: Environmental > Aquatic > Freshwater > Lake | place: Crystal Bog, Wisconsin, USA | collected...
GTCCCTTCAGGGCCCGCACGTCGACGAGGCTACGCACTTTGTGGCCGCGCTTGAAGCCGAGCACGGACTAAGCGTCTTCGACGCCTTTCTCCGTGTCGACGGACTACCGAGTGCGCAGGAACTCAGCGCACCGCAGCAGTGGTACGAGCGCGTAACGCACTCGCCGTTGGCCTAGGCCTCTTCGTCGTAACCGAGGTTCCACTCGATCAACAGGTTCTCACGCTCGGCGTCGCGGTTCACGCGCTCACGGTTACGACGGAACTGCGGGTCGTGCGGGGGCAAGAAACGCAGACGGGCGTCAATGCGGTCGACGAAGCCCTGAATCTGCTCCTCGTCACCGAAGACCATGCGGCACTCCCAGTGGGGGGCGACGGGGCCAAGGTAGACGACCTGGACGTGACCGACGGGGTCGGTAACTTCAATACTCTCAGTGGTCGGGACCTGGCTCACGGGACTCCTTCAGAAACGTCACGATAGGTAGTGACAGTCTACTCGCCCGCCTACGGCTACTCCCCTGCCTAGGCTGAGGGGGTGTTTGAGTGCGTTATCAACATCTCCGAAGGGCAGAACCAGGCCCTGCTCACCGCATTGGATCAGGCGGCCGGCCCCTCATTGCGCGACCGGCACCGTGACCAATGGCACAACCGAAGCGTTTTCACTCTTATTAACGACGCTGACGACCTCGTGCGCGACGTCCGCCACCTACTCACCACGGCATTTGCCCTCCTGGACATCGGCACACATCAGGGGGTTCACCCTCGCTATGGCGTGGTCGACGTGGTGCCCTTCGTGCCGCTCGACGAGCACACGCTCGACGAGGCCGTTCAATTACGCAATGCCCTCGGGGTGTGGGTGGCCGAACACTGTGCCCTACCCGTCTTTTTCTACGGACCTTTGGCGGGAGGAGAGCGAACGCTCCCCGAGGTTCGGCGAACGGCCTTTCGGTCGCTCCCGCCCGATCTCGGGCCTCTCGAAGCCGACGAGCGCTCGGGAGCGGTCACCATTGGAGCCCGACCCCTCCTGGTGGCGTGGAATATCTGGCTCGACGCCAGCCTCAACCGAGCCAAAGAGCTGGCGTCGGCGCTGCGTCGGCCCGGGGTGCGCACCCTCGGGCTGGCCGTCGGTGCCTCGACGCAGGTGAGTTGCAACGTCATTGACGTAACGACCGTCTCCCTCGCCGCACTGTACGACCACGTCGCCGCGGGGCTAACGGGAAGCGAAGCACTGCTTCGGGCCGAATTGGTCGGTCTGGCACCCCAGATCATTCTCGACCATGTGCCACCCGCCCGGTGGGCGGCACTCGGGCTTAGTCCCGAGACCACCATTGAGGCGCGCCGAACGCGCCCCTACTCAGCTGGCCTGAGCGCGACGCTCTAGGGCGCGGGCGCGGCGCAAACGACGCCGCTCACGCTCACTCATACCGCCCCAGATGCCAAACTTTTCGCCATTGTCGAGTGCGAACTCGAGGCAGTCATCACGGACGACGCAACCACGGCACACTTCCTTGGCCTCACGGGTGCTGGCACCGCGCTCGGGGAAAAACAGGTCAGGGTCAACACCCATGCAGTTAGCACGAGACTGCCAGCCGCGGTCTTCGGTGTCGGCAATCAAATTCACGATTTCCATGGTGGACTCCTCGCTATGGGCAGCTCTGCACTACCCATGTAATTACAACCGTGTCATTGTGTCTGAGTTCCTGAAAAAATGCAAATCGGACGCGATGGTAAAAATCCAGAACCGGTGTGGTGTCTGTTTCACACTCCTGATACCTAAAGGCCATAGCATCAAGGAATGACTTCACCACTAGCTGAACTGAACTACGACGGGCTGTCCTACGATCTCGTGCGCTACCGCGACGACGAGCTTGACGCCACTATCGCCGCCATCGTGGCCGAGGCGCTCACCAGCGATGACGTTGCGTCGTTCCGACGCTCCCTCGACGAAGGCGACATCCAGCTACTGACGACGTTCGCCCACCGGCGTATCGTGTCGGCCCTGCGCACGTCGAGTCACGATGCCCTCCGCCAGGCCTACGACGCCTACGCCCTCTTGCCCTCGATCAGTGAGGCCGAGTTCAGCGCCTGGTTCAAGGGCGGCCTCGTGGTGGCGCAGGCCTGCGCGATGGACATCGGCACGCTGCACGAACGCTTCGTAACGGAAGCACCGGCGCAGACCGCCTCGATTGCCGACGTCTTGTTCCGCTCAACTGAGCGTCTCGAGTCCTTCGAACAGTGTTACCTCGTGGAAACGTCGACCGCGCACGGCAAAGGCCTACTCAACACTGTGGTGGTCCGTGACGAGTCCCACGCGGGACGCGACGTCGGGGCCATCACCGGCATTGCACCCGATCTCATTCCCTTTCGCTCCGGCTACGACACCGCCGGTCGTATTGCCGCCATCGCGGCTTCGCTCGCCGACGACTTTCACGCGATGGACGACCACGTCACCGACCCCATTCGCCACGACCAGCTCGTCGCGAGTTCATTCGACATCGTGACCGGTGGCTCATTTCTTCGCACGCGCGCCTGTGTGGGCTTTTTTGTCGGCGGTCCGGAAGGGTTGGACTTCTCCGTTGTTGTCGCCGACATCGACCCCGACATCACCGGTCACAGTGCCGCGGCGCTCGCCGAACTCGCCGACGAACTGGTGGATCAGGCCGCGGTCGCGCACGACACGGTCCTCGTGCTCCTCACGGTCGTTCCGAACTTTGACAATCTCTTCGGCGATGACGAACCCGAGGCGAGTGACGACGAGGATGAGGTCAATGACGATCCCGTTGGCCACTACCTCGACCGCGTCAGCGCCGTTCTGGCCGCCAACGCCTAGTTACTCACACTGCTCGGCGGTGATTCACGAAGTCGTCGAGAACGTAGACACCCAGATCATCGATTGAGGTGTAGAAGGTGCGTCCGCCGTTGATGCGGGCAATCTGCTCCACGAAGGGGAACTGACTGCGCTCAATATCGAGGGCGAAGGTATTGATGGTGATGCCCGACTTCGTGCACCGCAGGACCTCGGCCATGGTCTTTTGGAGTGTTTCGGGCACCGGCGGCCACGCGAAGTATGATTCGCCGTACTCATTGAGGTGGGCCGTGGGCTCACCGTCGGTGACGACAACGATTTGGCGGTCACCTTTTTCATTACGCAGCAGGTGTCGGCTGAGCGCCAAGGCGTGCTGCAAGTTGGTTCCCGAGTTGTAGTCAATGGTCAGACCCGGGATGTCTTCAATGCGCAGCTCTACAGCCAGCGCACCGAAGCCCACCACCGCCACGAAGTCCTTCGGGTATTTCGACCGAATGAGTTGCGTGAGGGCCAAGACCATCTTCTTCGCCGGCACCAGATTGTGGCGCATCGCCATGGAGAGCGAGAGGTCAATCGCAAAGACAGTGGCGGCGCGGTTGGTCGCCTCAAACTCTTCGACCATGAAGTCGTCCGGCTGTAGTTGCACCGGAGTGCCGGGACCCTGGCGAAACACGGCATTGCGCAGCGTCTGGGCTAGGTGCAACGTCACCGCTTCCCCGGGCTGCCAGGGCTTGGCCGTTTCTTCACGATCGCCGCCGCGGGCCACGCTGGGCGATCGATGCGATCCGAGGGTTGGTGAGTCGTTCAATTGACCAAAGAGGTCCTTGAGCGCTTGTTGACCAATCTGGCGAATCCCCTTGGCGGTGAGTGACACCCCTTGCCCCGAGTGATCGACCAAACCTCGATCGCCGAGCTGCTTCATGGCTGCTCGGAGTTTCTCCACGTGTCGGGCCGCGTCGTCACCGAGATTCCTTCGAACAGCGTCGATGTCGACTTCGGCGATGCCCGCAGCGGCCGGCTGGCGCTCGAGAAAGTTTTCGAGACCGCGGAGTTGTCCTAGCTGTTCCATCACGGCGCGGGCCTCGCTGAAAGCACCCCCTTGCTGGCCTCGCATTCGCTGGGCTCGTTGCCAGTCCACATCGGGGAGGGCCTGACGAAGGTTGGCCGAGAGGCGCGCCAGCGAGAAGTCGAGGCTCATGTCGGTCAGAATCTGGGAAAAGAGGTTCCGCAACTCTCGCTGTTGATCGGCGGGGAGGGAGTTAAACATGGCTTCGGCCGCCGCCGCACGTTCGGCCATCATGCGCACGACGTCCTCGAGGGTGGTGGCACCAGGAAAGTAATCGCCAAAGCGAGCCATGAAATCGTCGAAGCTCGGATCCAGTGTCTCGCCGCGACGATCTTGTTCAATCATGGTCGAGAGGGCGTCCATCATGGCCCGGAGTTCCTGGAACTCTTCGCCCGAGGGATTTTGCGCCAGTTCCTTCGATTTCTCGAAGTAGGTGTTGAGCAGGTCTTGACGAAGTTGCTCTACGAGCCCCTCAAAGGTCTCCCGCGCCTCACTGGAAATGAACTCGTACTGCTGGTACCCAGCGATGCGCTCATTGAGGTCATTGCCGATCAGGTCACGCTGGAGCGCGCGCTCGTCAACCAGTGAGCGCGTGACCTCGATGCGACGTTCGTCCTCCGACGCGATGGCTTCGGCCAAGAGTTCTTGTGCGGCGGCCGCTTCGGTATCTTCAATGTCGTCGAGCAGTTGGTGGTAGCGAAGTAGTTCCCCTTCGGGATCGAGACCCCGCTCCAGAGCCCGCCTCTTCTCCCGAGCCTTTTCGAGAAGGGACTCGATACCCTCAATGCGCTTGCCGTCCTTCGTGGTGTACCCATCGCGGAGGAGGCGATCCATTGCCGCGTCCAAGTCGCCGTTTTCGAGGAAATCTTCGCTCAGTAGGCGCAGCATCTCCTCAACGTCGACGTCATCGTGATCATCGTCGCCGAGATGCCGAAATCCGTAACGAATGGCCATCTAACGGTTCCTCGTCCGGTAGAGCGCTCGGGCCCCCGACGCATCTTTGGCGAGCCGCTTGGTCAAGTAGAGGCCCTCCAGAATGAATTCAGCTGCAGACGCCAGCTCCCCGTCGGTCGGTTCGGCCACGAACAGGGCACGAGCCGCCGCACGAAGGACCGGCATGGTGGCCAGAATCTCCAGGTACGCCGCGTCGGCCAAATCATCACCAACGTGGATAACCGCCTCTCCGTCAAAGGAGTGAAGAATGCCAGGAACGTCGTCGAGGATGACGTATTCCATGAAGGCCTGTCGCACCGCGAGCGAGACGAGGGCCGCGATGATGTGTTCGCCGTCGGCGTCATCGAGGGTGTCGAATTCAATCTTGCCTTGTGTGGACTGGACCATGGCGGCGAGGTCACTAATGCGAGGTGTCACCGTCGCGTCACCAGTGCGCAGGGCTCGTCGCAACGCACTGGCCACCACGGTCTCGTAATTCGCGATCGACAGACGAACCGATACGCCACTCTTTTGCGAGATGGCACTGCTCTGACGAGCCACGTGGCTCACTCGCGCCACAATGTCGTCAATGAACCAGGGAATGGTGACTGGGCGATCGGCAGTGGGCACCGCCGCTTCTTGCTTGATGATGGCAATCTCGGTGGCCACGTCGAGCGGGTAGTGGGTACGAATCTGACTGCCGAAGCGGTCCTTCAGTGGGGTGATGAGTCGGCCACGATTGGTGTAGTCCTCGGGGTTCGCGGTGGCGACCACCAGTATGTCGAGGTCCAGGCGCACGAGGTGGCCGCGAATCTGTACGTCACGCTCTTCGAGCACGTTCAGCAGACCGACCTGAATCCGCTCCGAGAGGTCGGGCAACTCATTGATGGCGAAGATACCGCGGTTCGACTTTGGCACCAGACCAAACGACAGCGCGCGCGGGTCGTCCAGGTACAGACCACCGGCGACCTTGATCGGGTCAACCTCACCGATGAGGTCGGCCATCGACGTATCGGGTGACGCCAGTTTCTCAGCGAAACGCTGATCGCGGTGAACCCAGGCAATCGGCGTTTCGTCACCCTCGGTGGCAATGAGTTCTTGGGCGTAGACCGAAATTGGCGCGAAGGGATTGTCGCGCACGTCCGAGCCAGCCACAATCGGTAGCCACTCGTCAAGCAATTCGGTGAGCGAACGAATCATGCGCGTCTTGGCCTGACCTCGCTCACCCAGCAAGATGACGTCGTGACCAGCCAAGATGGCCGTTTCGAGCTGTGGCAGAACGGTGTCTTCATAGCCCAGCACCGCCGACGACAGGGGGCGGCCCTCCTTGATTCGCGTTTCGAGGTTGCCGCGCAGTTCCTCGCGAATAGAGCGGGACTGGTAGCCGGAGGCCACGAGGGCGCCAAGCGTGGTGGGCAGGGTGGTGGGGGCAGTTGTCGTCTTCACCCCTCCACCATAGAGAGCCGATGTGACACGCGACACGGTGGGCGGAGCTACTGAAAGGAAATAGTCAGCGGCGTCGACGAGGCCGGGGCGAACGGTCCGCTGGCCTCTTTGCTCGCTCGCACGGTACAGAGCGTTGGCTTTTGGGCGACCACGAATCGACCGCGAAAGTAGCAGCCCGCACCGGTCACGTTTAGGCGGACCGTACCCGCTCCGCTTCCACCGGTGACCACTATCGGCAACGGTCGAGCTACGCGCCCAACCGACGGGGCCACGACGCGCAAGGTTTGCTGGACTTGCAGCGTAAAGGAGAAGGTGACCGGTGGCGCTACCACGGCGGCGTAGGGACCATTGGCCTGGTTACGAGCGCTGACCTCGCACTTCGTGGACTGGGACGCGGTAAGGAGTGCGCCGTGGAGAATGCAGTGATTACCCAGGACCTGAAAGGTTGGGGCGACGGTACCCGACCCTCCCGACGTGGTCAAAAATAACTGCCGTCCGACCACGCCCTTCGTCGCTGTCGTGATGGCAAGGGGGGACTGGGCCAGTGGCCCGTTGACGCTGTCAAAGTCTTGCTCATTATTGCCCTGGTCCACGTAGTGGCCAACCGCGTGGCACGAGTACGTGGCGGTGCAACTGACGGCGTCGACCCCAGCACTAGCGGCATTTAACGAGGTTGCCACGGGTAGGTCGTGCCACTGTCCGCCGTTCCAGACACTGACGAAGGCGAACGTCGACGACGGAATCGACGAGAAGGATTGATCGACCGGTGTATCGCTACCTCCCGCGACGCAGAAGACCGAACTGGTGCAGGACACACTGGTGACGTCGGCGCTCCCGGTGGAGGGAAGGGAGGACTCGAGTGGTAGATCAAAGCTGCCGTCCCCGTGCACCATTTCGGCGTAGGAAGTCTGCCGCGTCCCTGTGCCCTCGGCGTGGCGATACGAACCAACAACGACGCAGAACGCTGTCCCGGTGCACGAAACGGCAGCCAGTGACGGATCAGTACTGCTTTGCGTCATTGCCTCCGGCGTGCGCCCGTCTGAACTCAGCCACTGGGCACCGTCGAAGCGCGAAAGAAAGATGCCGCGACTCCCTGATTGCTGGGCGTCCACGCCGGCGGCCATGCAAAACGTCGTTGTTCCGCACGACAGCGCAGTGACGGTTCCCGAATGGCCGGCATTCACGTTGGCCGCGATCTCGGTGGCACTCCAGTTGGCCCCGTCCCACGTCGCCACCATCGGTTCCGAGGCCGGTCCGCCGCCGTAGTTCGTGCCGTCACCGTAACCACCACCGGCCACGCAGAACAGGCGCGAGACACACGACACCGCTGTGATGCCGCCCGCGACGAGTTGACCATTTGAAGAAACGGGCGCGGCGTTGAGGTCAAATGTATGTCCACGCCACTGCGTACCGTCAAAGACGCTCACGAATGGGAGCGTCGAGCGGGCCCCTTGCGCCAGGTAGGAGCCTCCGACGACGCAGAACGGCCCCTCAACACACGAAATGGTGTCGACCGTGTCTGAAGTCGGCGCCGGGGTTAGCGCCGGCAGGGTCTGATCAGACCACTGCGAACCGTTCCACTGGCTCACAAATCCCAGCGTGGTGCCGGAAGACGATTGGTAGTGACCGCCCGCCAAACAAAAGGACGCGGTAGTGCACGACACCGCGGTGACGACGGCGTTGGTCGTATCAAGGGGTGCCCCCACAATGTGTGACGTCCACGACGTCCCATTGAACGTGGTCACGAAGGCGAGTCGACCATGGGTGATGGTGTAACTACCACCGGCGGCACAAAACACGGAGGTGGGGCAGGAAATTTCCGCCATCGAAGTGAACTGAGAGGCGGTGGCCTGCGTGAGCGGCTCGTCGTACCACGGCGTCGTGTCGGCACCCACGGGCCTTACACCGATCAGAGTGACGAGGGCGAATGCCACAGCGGAGGCGATGCGAACAACGCTGGTAATCACGGTTCCCCTGACGAGCACTCAGACTAGTAACGATGGTAGCAAAGTCACTGGTAAAGCCAGTGGTGAATCACTCGCGACCAACGCTCAGTTTCCCACTCGGACCAGTCGACCCTTCCTTCATGTGAAGGTGATTTTCACCAGCGCCGAGGTCGCCGCAGCGTAAATGCCGCTCGCCGCTTTCGTCGCCACCACGTAGCAATACCCCGCCTTTGTACCAGTCAAGGTTGTGCCGGAGATGGTCGCTGACGCCGTATTCGAGTACTTCGATGAGATGGCGTACGTAACCGCACCAGTCCCACTGCCACCGGTGACTTTGAGAGTGGCGGTGGCGGGGCGAGCGTACGAGAGCGGGGACGTCGCGAGCACGAGCGTTGCCTGGGTCGCGAGGGAAAACTTGAAGGTGACCGTCGCCGATGTGGCCGCTGCATAAATACCGTTTGCCGCATTCTTTGCGGTGACGACGCAACTCGCTGCTGCCGAAGATGACAACGACGACCCGCTGATCGAACAGCCGGGTCGGCCAAGGCTGTCGTGCGGACATGGTGCTGTGTCGAAGGCTCGACAGTTCGCCCAAGACCAGTGGTCAAGGGGCCGTGCGATTGTCGCACCAGCGGCGCGATCAGCGGACTCACGATGAGAGAGGCGCTCACTAATACGGTCAGTGCGACCGAGAGGAGGAAGAGGCCACTGTGGCGTGCCGCATCACGAAGTGACGTATTCACTTTTTTCGCCTGCGTCGCGCCCACGGAAGAGTCCTCGTCGTGATTAGTAGAACACCTCAACCGCAATGGGTGCGCCAATTTTTTGACAGAGCCAGCCGCGGCGTTCCTGAGAGGAATTTACGGATATGTCGGGCCGAGCGGGCAGAAAAGCCCCCAAATCTGGCCACACCAGCGATTGCGAACCCGCGCTGTTGGCACCTACTGATCTCGACCGCCCTTCAAAGGGCCGGAGGGCTGGGGCGTTGGCCATCGGCAACGTACGTACGTCGCGGATGAAATTGCCCCACCAAGCAATAACTACTAAACATGAGACCGTGCTCCTCGTGACCCCACTGCTCACGCAGACACTGGCCGTCGTTGCGCCTGCGTTGTCAGTGCTCGTGTGCGTGGCTCAAGCCTGGCGAATCCTCCGAGCTGGTGCGCACGGTGTATCGGTCGTCACGTGGATACTTTCCACCTTCGTGGCCGAAATGTGGACCGCCTACGGCTTTATCTTTCACGTACCCGCAGAGTTGTATTGCAATCTGCCGTTCCTCGCCGTGTCGAGCATCGTCATAGTGACCGCCGCTCGCCACGCCCATCGAGAACTTGCCACCCTGGCGGGGGTCGCCCTCGTCACGGCGACCACGATCGGGGTGGCCCTGGCGTGTCACGGACCGCACTGGCGCTGGATCATTTCAACCATCGCGGTGTGTGGCGCGGTGTTCATTTATCTTCCACAACTGGTGGTGGCGTTGCGATCGAGCAATCTCCACGGTGTTTCCATCATCAGCTGGATCTTCGCCTTTACGACAAGCCTCTGCTGGGCCGCCTACGGCGCTCTTATCAATCAACCGCCCGTGGCCCTGCCGGCGATTGTGATGGCCCCATCGGCAGCCATCATCGTGATGCAGGTGGCTCGTCATCGACGAGCCCACGTGGCTTAGTCCGCGGTTCCCGAAGCGGCCTCGATGAGGTCCTTCAATATGCGACGCAGCTCAATGGTCGTCTTGTCGGCCTTGACGTGCACCTCACTCGTGAGGTCGAGGGGCAGCACGAGGTCGTGATACCGCGACTGAACGAGCAGGTCCTCTTCGACGACGGCCACTTCGTAGGCCACGGCCTCGTCCATTCGCTCTCGCGACCCTTCGAGATCGTTTCGCCAGAGCGATGAATAAATAGTCACGGTCTCGTTGTCCACCGGCACGAGGAAGAAGCCGATGACGTTCGTACCCCCAGTGGCGAGAAATTCGAGGTCCAGTTCAAGGTGGTAGGGCGCGCTGTACCGGTAGGTCAATCGGCGACGCTGGACGAGTGGCCGGAGGCCAGTCGCGACGCCCGGGTCTTCCCGATTCGCGAAGTCGTGTTCGTACACGGCCGTAAAGCCGTAGCCATCACGCACCACGTCGTAGGGACCGACCTCGGTCGCCTCACCGGCGCCGAAGGTACCCGCGTGGATAAAGGCGAAGTGGGCCATGTCCAAGAAGTTGTCGGCCAGCAGTCCGGCATTTCCGCGGGTGTTGATGGGATCGAGGTCACCCCGCATGAAGGAGGTGTCGGCGTCGGTGGCAATGCTCGGTAGAGCCATGACCGGTGTCTCCGGTGCAATGAAGACCATGCCGTGGGATTCGGCCACCGCGGCCGGTGAAGTCAGGCGTGCACGGGGTGGCACGGTGGCGCCGGCGCCGAGCGACGGGATTTCCACGCAGGTGCCGTCACCATCAAACCGCCAGCCGTGATAAGCGCAGCGGAGCGTGGCACCCTCACAGGTGCCCAGCGACAGTGGCGCCCGACGGTGCGGACACTGGTCCAGAAAGATGCGAAGACCCTCAGTCTCGTGGCGGTAGACCACGTAGGCCTGCCCCATCAGGGTGAAGGCCTGCGGTGCCGTGGTCACTTCACTGCTTCGGCACAGAGGGTGCCACGCGCCGCGGAGGGCTGGTTCGATATTTCTCAGTCCGAACGTCATGTCTTTACTGTAGGTGCCGTTGCCTCATGTCGCCAGCGCACCATGACCGGCATGGAGCACCCTGGCCACGAGGTCGCTGCCTGGTCGATAGGCCACGTGGGCGGCCCGTGGTGCGTCCAGTACGACGAGGTCACCACGGGCCCCGACGCCGAGGTGACCTACGTCACTGCGCCGTAGGGCCTGAGCACCCCCCATGGTCGCCGACCACACGGCTTGGTCAACGGTCATCCCCATCTCCCGTACCGCCAGGGCAATGACGAATCCCATTGAGGTCACGTACGAAGTTCCGGGATTGCAGTCCGTGGCCAGGGCCACCGTGACGCCGGCGTCGAGAAATCGTCGGGCGTCAGGGTACGGTGACTTGGTAGAAAACTCGGCCGAGGGGAGCAATGTCGCAACGGTTGACGACGCCCCCAGGAGGGCTAGTTCGGCGTCGCTCACGTGCGAGCAGTGATCAACACTGGCGCACCCCATTTCGACGGCGAGACCAACGCCACCCGTCTCACCGAGTTGGTTTCCGTGCAAGCGAAGCTGCTTATTCGCTAGCTTCGCGGCCGTCAAAATATGGCGCGCTTCGTCGACACTAAAGGCGCCCTGATCGCAAAACACGTCGACCCAATTCGCGGCGTCGCAGGCCGCCATCATGGGCCCAGCGACCAGTGCGACGTAGCCGTCGCGGTCGGCCGCGTACTCCTCGGGCACGACGTGGGCCCCGAGAAACGTGACTTCGTTGGTGAGTTCAGTAGCGATACCAACCAAGCGAGCCTCACCATCCACCGTGAGGGCGTAGCCCGATTTCATCTCGACGGTGGTGACGCCACTTCGCTGCAGGGCGGCGAGACGCTCCCGAGTCGACCTGAGCAAGGCCTCGCGACTGGCCGCAGTCGTCGCGGCGACGGTGCGGCGAATGCCTCCGCCGTCGTAACGGCGCCCCGCCATGCGAGCCTCGAATTCGTCGCTACGCTCCCCCGCGAAAACGAGGTGAGTGTGACTGTCCACGTAGCCCGGCAGCACGGCGGCCCCCTTCATGTCATCGGCGGTGTCGCACGCCGGCGCCTGCGACGTTGACCCGACCCAGGCGACCACACCGTCATCAATGACGAGGGCCGCGTTCGTGAGTCGACCCACCATCGACTCGTCACCGAGCGTCGGATCGTTCGTGAGCAACTCGCCGATGTTCGTCAGGAGATGGCTGGTCATTACCCCTCACGCATCGGAATGCGTACTCCTCGTTCGGCGGCGGCCGTTTCGGCAATCTCGTAGCCCGCGTCCACGTGGCGAATGACACCCATGCCCGGGTCGTTCGTGAGGACCCGCTCAATCTTCTGGCGCGCCAATGGCGTGCCGTCAGCGATGCAGACCTGTCCGGCGTGAATTGATCGACCGATGCCGACCCCGCCACCGTGGTGAATCGAGACCCACGAGGCGCCCGATGCCGTATTCACGAGGGCGTTCAGCAGCGGCCAGTCGGCGATGGCGTCGGAGCCGTCGAGCATTGACTCGGTCTCACGATACGGCGATGCCACGGAACCGGCGTCGAGGTGATCTCGACCAATGGCCAACGGGGCTGAAATCTCACCACTCGCCACGAGGTCGTTGAACAAGACCCCCGCCTTGTCTCGCTCGCCGTACCCGAGCCAGCAGATGCGCGCCGGCAGACCCTGAAACTTGACCTTGTCCTGCGCCTTGGTGATCCATCGGTGCAGTGCCTCGTTCTCGGGAAAGAGTTCGAGGACGGCGGCGTCGGTCCGAGCAATGTCCTTCGGGTCGCCTGAAAGGGCGGCCCACCGGAACGGTCCCTTGCCCTCGGAGAAGAGTGGGCGAATGTAGGCCGGCACGAAACCGGGGAACGAGAAAGCGCGCTGGTAGCCACCCGACAGGGCTTCACCCCGAATGGAGTTACCGTAGTCGAACACTTCGGCCCCGGCGTCCATGAAGCCGACCATGGCTTCAACGTGCTTGGCCATCGATAAACGGGCGCGATCGGTGAACTCGTCCGGCTTCTTCTCGGCGTACTCTTGCCAGTCACTCAGGTCGATGTCCTCGGGCAGGTAGCTGAGCGGGTCGTGCGCCGACGTTTGGTCCGTCACAATGTCGACCTCGACACCGCGGCGGAGCAGTTCGGGAAAGATTGTCGCCGCGTTTCCGAGCAATCCGACGGACAGTGGGGTTCGGGTCCGCTTCGCTTCGAGTACGCGGGCGAGTGCCGCGTCGAGATCACTCGTCCACTCGTCGAGGTAGGCGTGCTGCACGCGACGCTCGAGACGAGCCGGGTCGACATCGACACAGAGGCAGACGCCGTCGTTCATGGTGACGGCGAGTGGTTGCGCACCACCCATGCCACCGGCACCTGCGGTCAAGGTCAAGGTCCCCGCTAGGGTGCCGCCAAAGCGCTTGGCCGCCACGGCGGCGAAGGTTTCGTAGGTTCCCTGCAAGATGCCCTGCGTACCGATATAGATCCATGAGCCGGCCGTCATTTGGCCGTACATGGTCAGACCGAGCGCCTCGAGCCGGCGAAATTCTGGCCACGTGGCCCAGTCGCCGACCAGATTCGAGTTCGCCAGTAACACGCGCGGAGCCCACTCGTGCGTCTGAAAGACGCCCACTGGGCGACCCGACTGCACGAGCATCGTCTCGTCGTTCTTCAGGGTCGAGAGGGTGCGGACCATGGCGTCAAAACTGCGCCAGTCTCGGGCCGCTCGCCCGGTGCCGCCGTAGACGACCAAATCGTCGGGACGTTCGGCGACCTCCGGGTCGAGGTTGTTCTGCAACATGCGCAGCGCACCCTCTTGAGGCCATCCGAGGGTGTGCAGTTCGGTACCTCGATGAGCGCGTACGGGACGAGCACCTTCCATGTGAGCTCCTTTGCTCAGTTAGTTAACGACAACGACGTCTCGAGCGATGGCCAGCAGATTGCCATCGCGTACCAGTGCGCCAACGGCGCGCAGTTCTGGGGCCAACCATCGATCGGGGCCGGGACCACCCGATACCCGATTGACCGCGTCCGCGACCCGCTGCGTGGGTTCCGCCGCCAGCAGCGGTGCCCGCAGGGCCATCGCTCGCGATGACGCCACGAGCTCAATCGCGATGACGTCGGCGAAGGCGTCGAGGCTGCGGCGCAGTTTGCGGGCGGCGTGCCACCCCATGGACACGTGGTCCTCCTGCATGGCCGATGAAGGAATGGAGTCGACGCTGGCTGGTGCGGCCAGCCGCTTCATCTCCGAGACCATGCCGGCCTGGGTGTACTGCGCAATCATGAGACCGGAGTCAACGCCGGCCTGCGCCGCGAGAAATGGTGGCAAGCCGTAGTTTCGATGGACGTCGAGGAGACGATCGGTGCGTCGCTCCGCCATTGAGGCCACGTCAGCCAGGCAAATGGCCAAGAAGTCGAGCACGTAGGCCACCGGAGCGCCGTGAAAATTACCATTCGACGAAAGGCGGCCGTCGGGCAGCACCGACGGATTGTCAATCGCGGAGGCCAGTTCAATGTCGGCGACCCGCGTCGCGTGCGCGAAGGTGTCGCGCGCCGCGCCGTGCACCTGGGGCGCGCAGCGCAAGGAGTACGCGTCTTGCACCTGGCTGCGATCAGTGGCGTGTGACGCCACCATGGGTGAGTCTGCCATCAACCGAAGAAGGTTGGCCGCACTCGTGGCTTGACCAGGGTGGGGGCGCAACGCCTGCAACTCAGCAATGAACGTTCGGTCGGTTCCGCGAAGGGCCTGAATCGACAGAGCCGCCGAAACGTCGGCCAGCGCGAGGAGCTCCAGACCATCGGCGATGGCCAAAATGAGATGGCCGAGCATGCCGTCGGTCCCGTTGAGGAGGGCGAGGCCTTCCTTTTCTGCGAGGACAACGGGCTCCAGTCCGGCCTGTGCGAGGGCCTCGGCGCCGCTGACGCGACGGCCATCGGCGAGGAAGGCTTCACCCTCGCCCATCACCACGAGGGCGACGTGGGCGAGCGGCGCGAGGTCGCCCGAACAGCCGAGCGACCCGTATTCGTGCACCACGGGCGTAATGGTCGCATTCAAAAGATTGGCGTAGGCCTGCGCCGTGACGGGGCGAACACCCGTGACGCCCGAACAGAGTGTGCTGAGGCGTGACACCATCATGGCGCGCACGATCTCCACCTCAACAACGGGCCCGACGCCGGCCGCGTGCGACCGGACGAGCGCTTGTTGAAGCGCGCGCCGGTCCTGTGGACTGACAAACGTGGTGGCGAGGGAACCGAAACCTGTTGACACCCCGTACACAGGTTCACCCGATTGGACGAGGACTTCAATGTCGTCTCGGCGTTGGGCTAGATGCGCCAACACATCATCGCTGATGACCACCGCCTCGCCCCCACGAGCCACTCGAACGAGTTCGTCGCGCGAAAGGGGTTGGTTGGTAATGGTGACGGTCATTGCTCTCGCTTCGCTATTCCCATCGCCGCTTCGAGGACTAGAAGCGCCCCTAAGCGAACGGTTCGGTGGTCCGCGGTATCACGTTCCACGTCAATTTCGGTGATGTCAAGCGCCCGCACCCGTTGGTCGGCGGCGATGGTCCGAACCGCGTGACGAAGTTCGTCAGCGCTGAGCCCCCCAGGGGCCGCAGCCGGGCAGCCGGGCACCACACTGCGATCACAGACGTCGACGTCAATGTCTACGTAGACCGGTCGCCCGTTGGCGCCCGCAATGGCGAGCGCTTCGGTGATGATGTCGAGCATTGAACGGCGTCGAAGCGCCCCTCGAGTCACAATCGTGACACCTCGCCCCCGAGCCTCGGCGGCGTAGTGCGCCGAGTTCGAGAAATCAGCGAGGCCGATTTGGACAACGTGCTCCCCCGGCAAGCCCTCATCCAAGAGCTGACGAACGGGCGAACCGTTGCTTCGGCCGTCGCGCATATCGAGATGGGCATCGAAGGTAATAAGTCCCCAGTTGGCCAGTTCGGTGCCCGCCAGGGCCCGCATCGCGTGCCAGGTGAGTGCGTTGTCACCCCCGAGCAGAATCCAGGGTTCGGTGCTGGCTCGACTAAGTGCCTGACTCAGCGCGATAGCCCCTCGTAAGTCCGGTTCGTGAATGTCACCACGATCAAGGAGTCGCACGTGGTTGAGGAGGTCGATATCAGCGTCGATGGCGTAGGTCGAATAGGACTGGAGTGCCGCGCGAATAGCGGTGGCCGTCGGAATTGGCGAGCGAGGCGTTACTGAGGAGAGATACGTGTGCGCACCTAACAGGGGAATGTTGCAATACCCGGTGTGGGCGTCGTACACCAGCAGGGATGCGGCCGAGGGCCAGCGTTCGTCGGTCACCGTTGACATGTCGTCCATCCTACGCCGGGGCCTCCAGGGGTACTGGTCACCCCTGCGGGCAAGACGTCCCGTACAGGTGAAGGGGCTGAGGCGTCGCAACACGGTTCGAAAAACCGTGCGTCAGGCCGGGGGCAACCCAGCGGCAGGTCGTCACCCCGGGTTCAATACTGGCCACGAAGAAGTCCCGTTCCCAGTTCGAAAAATACATCGTGGGGTCGTGCGAGCTATACGGGATCTGCACCGGGAGTGGTCCGGTCCGGTGGAGCGGCGTGAGGCTGGCGCCGAGGGTCGGCCAGTAGGGGTTCATGTCCAGCTCCATGCCATACCGAATGTGCAACGCCACCATGGCATCACCGAGCTGCTTCGGCAGAACGCCCTTGATGGGTGCCAGATACAGCAAGTTGCCATTGCCGTCGACGCCCAGACCACTGCGCGGCTGCACCGGGTTCCCGTGGAGTGGATCGCCCCACACGCCCCAGTGATTCGCGACCGCACTCGGTGCGACGGTGCCCGCGGCAACAAGTGGAGGCAGATTTTGACGCACGCTCACTGGGGAAAAATTCGCCGTAGGGAAGCCGGGTTGACCCCAGGTACCCATCTCCCAGTGCCCATATTTATCGAGGGCAATCGTGGCCATACCGGCGGCGAGTGGCGCCACAACTAGTCCGTCGACCACGGCGCCCCCGGCCTTGGCCCCCTGCTTGAAGCCACCGTTGAAGACCGCAACGACACCGGCTCGTCCCTCGGTCGCGAGGTCGATGGCGCTTCTTCCATCGGCCGGAATACGACTCATGACCACGGGTGGGTCCTGTGAACCCACGTGCCAGTGCAGCAGGGTCGTGTCGCGATAGAGGCGAAGCACTCGGAACTGCACGTGATCGATGTTCACCATGCGATAGTCCGACGCAATCCCCGCCGCACTACTTGTCGCTACCGACCACGGCGTTCCATTGTCACTGGCTGGTGATGCCGCACCGCCCGACATCGAAAATGCCGTCTGACTCGCGAGTATTACGCCAGCGAGGAGTCCGGCGGCAAGGCCGACACGTCGCATGGCCTAGCGCTCGGCTCGGCGCACTCCCGTGCTCACCATCGTCTCGTCTTCTTCCACCACGAAAGTCGGTACCGGCAAGGCATCGAGTTCCTCGTGCGCGTCGTCGACGTAGACCGGTGCCGGCGTGGCGACGTATTCGCCCTCTTCCGTACGGGTGACGATGTTGGTCGTCTTACGCTTACCCGCACCACTGAAGCCCTGCATTTCCTTGCAGATCTTGAGGGTGATGGGGTACGCCAATGCCGGCAGCACGAACGTCAACACACGCATCTCGACCAAGACGGTGTTCAAGGAAACCTTGAAGAAGTTGGCAATAACGTCGGTCGAGGAACCGACGAAAATCGTGGCGAGGAAGACGAACATCGTGACGCCGACCGCGGTGCGCTTCGGTCGGAAGCTCGGACGGTCGAGCAAGTTGTGCAGCTCGTTGTCGCCGGTGTACTTGCGCTCAATGGTGGGCCACGCGTAGACCAATGCAAAGAGAATTGTGGGGAACACGACGGTCGGCAGGGTTACTTCCAGCGGAATCGTGTGACCGAAGGCATTGAACTGCCAAGCGGGCCAAATACGCAAGATGCCATCGAGGAAGCCCATGTAGAAGTCGGGTTGCACGGCGTACGAGATTCGGGCTGGTTCGTAGAAGCCGAACTGCCAAATCGGGTTGATCTGTGCGAAAGCACCGAGCAGTGCGATAGCCCCACCCACGATGAACAAGAAGCCGGTGGTCTTAGCCATGAACACGGGGTACATCGGTGTACCGACCACGTTCTTCTCCGTGCGACCCTTACCGGGGAACTGCGTGTGCTTCTGCTGCACCAGCATGAACAGGTGGGCGCCGACCAGTCCGAGGAGGACCAGCGGAATCAGCAACACGTGAATGATGAAGAAGCGTCCGAGCACCACCGTGCCGGGGAAGTTGCCGCCAAAGAGGAAGAAGGCGATGTAGGTACCGACCACGGGGACCGATTCAATAATCGAGTACGCAATGCGGATACCGGTACCCGAGACGAGGTCGTCGGGGAGCGAGTAGCCGAGAAAGCCTTCCGCGATCGAAAGAACGAGCAGGGTCGTACCAATCGTCCAGTTTCCTTCCCGGGGCTTACGGAAGGCGCCGGTGAAGAAGACGCGAGCCATGTGCACCAAGATCCCACCAACGAAGATGTCGCAGGCCCAGTGGTGCATTTGACGCATCAACAGCCCACCGCGGACGGCGAACGACAGGTCGACGGACGATGCGTAGGCCTGGGAAATCTTCTGCCCAACCAGTGGGAGGTAGGCACCGTGGTACACCACGAGTGTGGAGGAAGGCACATAGAACAACGTCAAGAAAATTCCGGTGACGAGAAGTACGACAAAGGAGTAGAGCGCGATCTCGCCCAACATGAACGACCAGTGGTCGGGGAACACCTTGTCGAGCAGAGTGCGTCCGCCCTTGGCGAGTCCGAGACGGTCGTCCAGTTCATTAATGACCTGGCCGACCTTCCCGTAGGGGTTCGACTTACGAGTGGTGTTGATTGTGCTCATTAGCTACGCTCCCAGAATCCTGGGCCTACTGGCTCATGGAAGTCCGATTGTGACTGCAAGAAACCGTTTGAGTCCACCATCAGGGGCAACTGCGGCAGCGGGCGTGGTGCGGGACCAAAAGTGGGCATGGCCCCGTTGGTGACATTGAACATCGACTGGTGGCACGGGCAGACGAGCAACTCGAGTTCCTGCTCGTAGAGGCCCACGGGGCAGCCGAGGTGGGTGCACAACTTGGAGTAGGCCACGTAGCCCTGCGGTGCCCACGTTTCGCGTCCCTTGCGGGTGGTGAAGTCCTGGTTGGTTACGCGGATCAACACGGTCTGGTCAACGGCCTGGCCGTTGTCGGTGTGCTCCATACCTTCGGGGAACACCGTTACGAGCGAACCAATGGTCAGGTCCGAGACGTTGATGCGGCGACCGGAGATGTCGACGAGGTACGAGCCCTTGCCCCAGTCCGTGTGAAACAACGTACCCTTCGGCATTGGTCCGAGCGAGCGAACCCATGGGAAGAGGGAGACGATGCTGAAGGCGCCAACGCCCGTGCCGAGCAGACCGGCCAGGAACTTGCGACGCTTAATGACGCCGCCCCCGCGTTCGACGATTGCGGCGGTGAACGCTTCGCGCTCTTCATCCGAGCTGGCCAAGTCGTGACGCTCTTCGACGAAGGGGCCACGCGGCATGAGGTACTTACCCCACGCAATGATGCCGATACCGAAAAGGGACATGCCCGTTCCGAGCGTTGCACCCAACGTCCATGGCGCCCAGTTCTGCACGAAGGCCACGGCGAACAGCAACGTGAAGAGCAAGCCAAAGATAAACAAGCCCGTGATGACCTGCTCGACCATGTGGGGTCGGCGGGCCAACGGCTGCAGGTGCGGGTCGTCTGCTGGAAGACCCTTCAGTGAAACTGGTGTCCGCTGTTCGTGTTCGCTCACTCGCGCTCTCCTACCCAGTAGCCGGCCAAGGCCAGCAATCCGACACCAATAAGCAGTGCCACAAATCCTTCTGCAACTGGTCCCAAACCACCGAGGCCGAGCCCACCGGGGTTCTGAGGGTGCTGCACATAGCTCGTTACGTACTTGACGATGTCGCGCACCTGTGCGTCACTCAAGTTACCGGTGAAGCGGGGCATGTTGCCAGGACCGGAGCGAATTGCTTCCACGATCTGGTAGCCCGGAATGTGGCGAAGCGACGGAGCGTAGGTGTCGAAGGCCAAGGCGTCACCCGCACCCTCAATGGTGTGACAGGCTGCGCAATTCAGCGCGAACAGCGCCTGGCCGTTCGAGTAGTTACCATCCTTGACGTTGACCGAAGGAATGGCGGGGTAGCTGGGCGCCAAGGAGTTCACCCACGCCGAAATCGCCACGGCCTGCTGATCAGTTAGGCGCGGTACGCGGCGCTCGGCCTGCACCGAACGAGGATCGGCCGCGGGCATGCGACCTGAGGCAATCCAGAAGTCAATGGTCGCGGCGCCGAGGCCCTGCAAGTTCGGGTAGGCGCCCTGGGTGCCGTCGGCGGGTACACCATTGGCTTCCGTGCCGTGACAACTTGCGCAGTTCTGCAAGTAGAGCGACTGTCCCAGTGCGTTCAGCGCTGGCGAGGGAACGGTGTAGGTAATGGCACTGTCACCGTACGAGGTGATCGCGCCGGTCTTCGGGTCCTTGGTGACATTCGTTGAGTTCGGCGTACCGGCATTGATGCGGGAGGTCTGGTAGGTAATGGCTGGGGATGAGGAGGTGCCGGCACCAGCCGCATCGGCGAACAGCACCAACGGCCCAGCAACGAGAGCCGTGGCGATGAGCAGCAGGGGGGTGTGGCGAAGTTTCATAGTTCCTACTTCAGGAGAAAGAGGGCCGAGTACAGCCCGATCCAGACAACGTCAACAAAGTGCCAGTAGTAGCTCACGCCCTGGAACGTCGCGAGCTCACCGGGGTCGCCCTCAGTACCACGCATGCGGAAGAGCAACAGACCCATTGCAATCAAGCCGAGTGTTACGTGCAGACCGTGGATACCGGTAGTGATGAAGAACACGGAGCCGTAGGAGTTGGTGTACCAACGAGTCTCGAGGTGCGTCCACTCCCAGACCTGGTTCAACACGAAGAGCGTTCCCATAATCAGTGAGATGTTGGTCCACAGGCGGGCGCCCTTGCGATTGCGGTGCTCAATGAGGTACACCGCCCACTGCATCGTGAACGATGACGCCACCAGGATGATGGTGAAAATACCGGACTGCACGACGTCGAGGTGAGTGCCCTTTGGCGGCCAGTAGGGAAGGTGGGCCCGAATGGTGAACAGGGCAGCAAAAAGGCCCGAGAAGAACATGAGCTCACTGCCCAACCAAATCATCACGCCGATCGCCAGCATTGGCGGGCGGTCGTGGACAATTTTGCCGGAGGCGGCGTGCGTATCGAGGGAAGTGGCCTGACTCATCTCTACAGTTCTACCATTCGGGCCCAAATTTCGGCACATGGGCGCCCGTGATAGTTGCTATCGGAGCGTGCTCGGAAGCGGCTGTGAGGCGACAATGGCGAGGCGTCGCGTCGGACGCGTCATTGCCACGTACAGCGTGCGAAGGCCACGTGACGTCTCTGTTTGGTCAGATACGGCACCGCGACGGACGATTTCGCTCGGCTCCACGACGACTACGCCGTCAAACTCAAGCCCGTTGGCCCCCTCAGCACCCAACACCACGAGATCGGCAGCGAGTCCTCGGCTCTCACTGTCCCGAGGATCAATAGCCGCGAGGCCCGCTTCCTGCAGCAGTGTCGTCACTTCGGTAACACGGGACTGCGTCACGATGACGGCCAGTCGACCTGGTGCCACATCGGCGGCCTCTCGACGGACCGCCCCGATGAGAGTGGCCTCGAAAGCGTCGGGCGCAACCACCTCTACCGTGGGCACGGACCCAGCTCGACGGACGGGGCGAGGTGGTTCGAGGTCGCTCGTGGAGGCCCGCAACGTCGCCGCCGCGAAGTCCAGCACTTCCTCAGGCGTTCGGTAACTCACCGTGAGATCAACTCGGTGGGGCGCCCGCCGAGGTTCAAGCACCTCGAGCACGGCGTTCCACGAGGCCGAGGAGGATGCGGTGGTGGCCTGCCCCATGTCACCAACAATGGTCATCGAGCCCGTGAGGTCACGACGCTTCAGCACGCGAAGTTCCATGGGCGACAGGTCCTGGGCTTCGTCGACGACTATGTGGCCGTAGGTCACGAACTCGGCTTCGTCGAGTTCGGCGTTGAGGGAGGGAGCGAGTCGCTGGGCTTCGCGAATCGCCGCGGCCCGAACATCACCACTGAAGGCGTCGAGGTCGACGCCCCCGAGAATGCCCGACTCGGCAATTTTTGCAACCGCCCGAGGCCGCTTCCGTGGTCCCAGCAAAACGCGAGCCTCGTCGATCAGAGCCGCGTCTGCCTTCGTCCAGCGGACGTCGTCGAGTTCGGCACTTCGTGGGCGAACCAGCAGGGCAATCTCGTCCTCACTCAACACGTCCTTACCGGCCGCTCGCAGGAGCGCGGGTGCACCAAAGAGGTCGTGAAGGAGGTCCTGACCTGAAAGACGGGGCCAGATACGTTGCAGAATCTGCTTGAACTCGGGGGTGGCACGGATGAGGTCGGACAGATCCTCCACCGCGGAGACCTCATCACTGCCATCGCGGACAAATCGAGAGTGGTAGCGCTGGGCGAGTTTGAGGGCCAATTCACGACCGACCGCGGAGCGGCGCGAGTTGTGGTTCCCAGGCCGACGACGGGCGCGTTCTACGACCTCAGCGGTGTCTTGCACCTTCACTACGACCACGGCGCGGCCTACGGGAATCGAGACGTCCTCGCGAAGTGGGCGCTCGCGCGTGCGCAGCGCCCGAGCGAGGACCTTGACCATACGAGCGTCACCCTTGAGCCGGTCCACCTCTTCGGCATCGACTGCTCGAATCTCCACGTTGGTCACCAGGCCCGAAATTGTCGAAAGTGTCACGCCCGACTCGCCCAGTGATGGCAGTACGTTCTCGATGTAATTCAAGAACAACGGGTTTGGGCCAACAACCAACACACCCTGGCGCTCGAGCGTGCCGCGGTGGGTGAAGAGGAGGTAGGCCGCCCGGTGGAGTGCTACGGCGGTCTTGCCGGTCCCGGGGCCACCCTGGACCAGCAAAATACCAGCCAGCGGGTGTCGAATAATTTGGTCCTGTTCTCCCTGAATCGTCGCCACAATGTCGCCCATGCGACCAGTGCGAGCCCGGCCGAGTGCCGCGAGCAGTGCTCCCGGCCCACCCAGTGCCATACCGCCGGCCACGAGGCCCTCTTCCGTTGCCGTCCGTTCCGCGCCCTCGGGGATATGGAGCTCACCGTTGGCGTCTGCGAACCATTCGTCCTCGACGCTCATCACGACCCGTTCGCGAATGGCCACGTGACGACGACGAGAGAGGCCGAGTGATGCCACGCCGGTAGCGCGATAGAAGGCTTCGGCCACTGGCGCACGCCAGTCCACGACCAGTGGGTTGAGATCCGCGTCGGAGACAGCGAGTCGTCCTACGTGATAGGTGTCGCCGTCGCTCATCTGGTCTTCGGCGAAGTAGTCAATGCGTCCGAAGAAGAGTGGCTGGTCGCCAATAGAAAGTTGCTCGAGACGCTGGAGGGCCGTGCCCATCACGACGTCACGCTCGACCAGGTCACCAGCGCCTCGCATGGCCGCTACCGACGCCGAGTCCCGCAGCGACAGTGCCTCTTCGCGCATGTGGTCGAGGGCATCGAGCGCGCGGTCGAGGAAACCTTGTTCTTCGGCAATTTCGCGTTCGTGCGCCATGGCGACCTTTCATGGAAGGCTCGAGGGGTCTATCAATTCTAGGCGACATCAGAGAGCGTCATTTCTGACCAGCCAGACCGTCCTGCGCCTAGGCTGAGTCCGGAAAAGGAGCAGTGTGAACGACCCAGTATTTCTCCGTGCCGCCCGTGGTGAGTCGGTTGAGCGTGTGCCCGTCTGGTTTATGCGTCAAGCCGGGCGTTCTCTGCCCGAGTATCGCGCCCTGCGCGGCACCGGTTCGATTCTCGACGCCATTGCAGACCCCGCTCTGGCCTGCGAAGTCACGATGCAGCCGGTCCGCCGGTACGGCGTCGACGCTGCAATCCTGTTCTCCGACATTGTGGTCCCCTACCACGCCATTGGCTTTGGCGTCGACGTTGTTCCCGGTCGCGGACCCGTGATCGCCAAGCCCTTCGCTTCGGCCGAGGACCTCGAGCGACTCCCCGACCTCACGCCGGCGGCTATCCAGCACGTCACCGACACCGTTGACCTGGTCGTCGCCGAGCTTGCGGCGACGAATACCCCGCTGATCGGTTTTGCCGGCGCACCCTTTACCGTCGCGAGCTACCTCATCGAGGGGGCACCCACGCGCGACTTCGCGGTCATCAAAACCTTGATGCACCGTGACCCCGCCCTGTTCGACCAGCTGCTCGACCGTCTGGTCGCCATCACGATTAGCTTCCTGCGTGCGCAGGTAGCACACGGCGCCCGAGCGCTCCAGTTGTTTGACTCGTGGGCGGGCTCGCTCACGCGTGATGAATACCAACGCTTCGCCCTTCCCGCCACCCAGCGCGTCCTCGAGGGCGTCGCCGACCTCGGAGTGCCAACCATTCTCTTTGGCGTGGGTACCGGTGAGTTACTCCCCTTGATGGCCACGGCACCCTCCTCGGTGCTGGGCATCGACTGGCACGTGGACCTCGACGAAGGTCGTCGCCGGGCCAACAAGCCCGTACAGGGCAACCTCGACCCCGCTCGCTGCCTCGGTGGTAGTGAGTTGGGCGTCGCCGCGGCGCGCGAAGTCCTTGCACGAGCGGGACGCGATGGCGGGTACATTTTCAACCTGGGTCACGGGGTTCTTCCCGCGACCGACCCCGCAGTACTAGAGGCCATTGTTCGGGTGGTCCACGATGAAGGAATGGCAGGCGTTCGATGAAAACAGGTGTTCTGGTTATGGCGTACGGCACGCCGACGACGCCGGCTGATGTTGAGCCGTACTACACACGCATTCGTCATGGTCGCCCACCAACCCCGGAGCTGCTCAAGGAGCTGCAGGATCGCTACAACGACCTCGGTGGTACCTCGCCGCTGGCCGCTCGCACGGCCGCTCAAGTTGCCGGTATCGCTGCCGAACTCGAACGGCGCTTCCCTGGTCAGTTTGACGTGCGCTTTGGCTCAAAGTACGAACCACCAATGATTGAGGACGTGTCGCCATCGTTCGTCGCCGACGGATTTGAGCACGTCATCGGTCTCGTGCTCGCCCCGCACTCGTCGTCAATGTCGACCACGCAGTACATGGACCGGGCGCGGGCGTGCCTGGGCGAGCACCTTCGCCTGAGCGAGATTCACTCATGGTGGGAGGTTCCCGCGTTTATTGACATCATTGCCCAGCGCGTCAACGATGCCCTCGCCACCATTCCCGCCGAGCGACGAACCACCACCGAAGTACTCTTCTCTGCCCACTCGCTGCCCGAGAAAATTCTCGCCAACGGTGACACCTACCCCGAGCAGCTCCGAGCTTCGGCCCAGTTGGCCGCTGACGCGGCTGGCCTGCCCTCCTGGGATCTGGCGTGGCAATCCGCGGGTCGGACCGCCGATCCGTGGATCGGCCCCGACATCCTGGACGTCCTTCGTGAGAAGCACGCCGCCGGCATTACCGATGTTGTTTCGTGCCCGATTGGCTTTGTATCGGACCACCTCGAAGTGTTATTCGACATCGATATTCAGGCGCAGGAACTGAGCCACGAACTGGGCATCAACCTGGTTCGTACGGTGTCGTTGAACGACGACCCCGCATTTATGGCGATGTTGGCTGACGTGGTGGCAGCCCGCGCTTGACCTCGAGGAACTCGGTCGTCATCGTTGGCGGTGGCATCGCCGGTCTCTGCGCCGCCTACGAACTCAGTGGTGGCGTGGACGGCCCATCCGCGACGACACCCCGCATTGAGATTCTCGACAGCGCACCCGCACTCGGCGGCTCCATCGGCACCACGACCTTTACCGGGCGCACGATTGACCTCGGGGCCGATGGCTTTCTGGGTCGTCGACCCGAAGCGGTCGGACTGGCCCGCGACCTCGGCCTGGGCGACACGCTCGAACCGATAGCCGCCTCGGGGGCGTCGATTTATCTCAATGGCAGCATCGACACGCTCCCGACGGGTCTCGTGCTGGGCGTACCAACGTCGTCAAAGTCCCTGAAGTCGCTTCGCGGACTCCCCCGTGGCGCAAAATTTCAAGCGTGGCGCGATGAACATTTCCCTCGTTCCTACGTGGCCGGTGACGACGCAACGATTGGGACCATCCTGAGGAACAAACTTGGGGGTGCGCTGACGTACCAACTCATTGAACCCATGATTGGTGGTATTCAAGCCGGCCGGGTCGACGAACTGTCCGCGAAATCCGTCTTTCCCGCACTGCTGACGGCGGCCCAGAAAAAGGGCTCACTCCTCAAACATTTGCGCGCAGCAAACGGCGCAATGCCAGGCCCCGAGGCTGCAACAAAAACGGCCGGCGCGGCGTTCTACAGCTTGACCGGTGGCGTCGGCTCGCTGGTCGCGGCATTGACCGCGGTTCTGGCCGAGCGCGGCGTCGTCCTTCGCACGGGTAGTCCGGTAACCGCTCTACGGCGGACCCCCTCGTCGCCCTACGCGTGGGAGGTCGACACCGCCACGACCTCAACCCCTGCGCACACGGTCATTCTGGCCACTCCCGCGAGCATCACGGCCTCGTTAGCGGGAGCGCACCACGACGCACTAGCGGCCCTTCGTTCAATTCGTAATGTCGGCACCGCGATGATCACGCTCCAATTTGACCCTTCGGCTCTCACACTTCCGCCCAATGGCACGGGACTGCTGATCCCCCTGGGCTCAACGTTCGGTGACGACATTTTCCTTTCAACCGCGATCACCTTTCTCGACCGCAAATGGCCCCACCTTCGATCGTCTGACGACATGCTGCTACGCGTCCACGTCGGTCGCAGCGACGATCGCCGGTTCTCAAGCTTTAGCGACGACGCCCTGGTTCAACGTGTCCTCGACGAACTCCGCGCACTCTTTGGCCCCGTGGCACCCCCGCTCTCGGCAATGGTGCAGCGTTGGCCCGAGGGATTACCGCAGTACCTTCTCGGCCACGAGGAACTGGTAACGCGCGCTAAGGCGGCTGCTTCCGCGGTCGGGCTCGTGCTTGCCGGTAACGCCTACGACGGGGTTGGCATCCCCGCCACCATTGGTTCAGGTCGAACCGCCGGACGGAGCGCGTTGAGCAGGCTCACCGCGCGCGGCGGTGACTAGAGGTAGTAGCCCGAGTGAATGTACACGCAGGGGATGCCCTCGGCGACGTACATAGCGTGATTCTTCGGGTCGTCCTCTAACGCGAGGCGAATCTCGTAGCCGTGCTGGCCCAACTCGTGCAGCACGCCTCGCTTAAATTCGTCCACCCCGCTGTAGTCGCCGTGATCACGGGTGACCAGTAAGTCCCAGCGCAGATTGTGCCGCGTGAGCCACTCCACGGTGTGCGACTGGACCCGACGGGGACGACCCGTCACCAAGATGACCACGAGGTTCGCATCGAGCAGCTCGAGCAACCGCTGGGACTCGGCGATCACGGGGTCTTCCCCACACGCCTCGAAGAAGGCCTTCCAGTCACCCGACTCAATGTGGTGTTGACGACCAGACGCATCGGAGAGGACACCGTCAATGTCGAAAATAACGGCCTGGCCGGGGGATTTTGGCGCATCGCGCCAGTACCAATGGTCGTTCGTCGTTGTCATTCGTTTTGTACCGTTCGAGCGTGGGGTGGTGTCTGCGAGACTAATACCTATGGCGCTCGCACCCGAACAGTTCTGCACCGTCAGCTACGGTCAGCGTGTCTTTGTTGTCGGCGATCTCGACCTCTCACTTGACGGTGCTCACGACACTGGCGCGCTCGACCACCTCACTGCGTTTCTGGCCGATATTGACGACCCCGCCATTGTGGTCGTGGCCGGCAACTTGTTCGCCCCCGGCCCCGAAGGCATTGAGGCCTG
>Ga0007809_10000146_pt1 | contig 27738 bp, 21 predicted proteins | sample CryBogCBE02Aug07_FD_60383 | JGI IMG/M metagenome (GOLD analysis project Ga0007809, IMG submission 60383) | Freshwater microbial communities from Crystal Bog, Wisconsin, USA - CBE02Aug07 | ecosystem: Environmental > Aquatic > Freshwater > Lake | place: Crystal Bog, Wisconsin, USA | collected...
TATGCGACTTATTGAGGCCACCATTTACGCCAACATCATTCTTTAGTTTTTGATAATAAAAAGAGTCTTTTCAAACCTAGACCAGTGTTCAAACAATGCATTAGGAGACAAACATGGGTGCTTTTGATTTCTCTAAACTCCCCCACATTGGTGAGTCGGTGCTTCGCAAAGAGGATTACCGGTTTTTAACTGGCGCGGGAAACTACACCGATGACATCGAGATGGCGCACATGGCCCATGCGGTATTTGTGCGCTCACCTCATGCACACGCTCGGGTCATTAAAGTCAATGTCGCTCAGGCGCTCAAGAGCGCTGGTGTGGTGGATGTGCTCACGGGTCAAGACGTGGCGAACGCGAAAATCAATGGTTTGCCTTGTGGTTGGCTCATCACCAGTACCGATGGCCAACCCATGAAAGAGCCGCCACACCCCATTTTGGCATTGGATAAAGTGAGATATGTTGGGGATCATGTCGCCATGGTGGTGGCAGAGACGCTTGAGCAGGCTAAGAATGCGGCCGAACTCGTTGAGGTGGAGTATGACGTGTTGCCCGCCGTCGTCAGAATTCAAGATGTGAGTGATCACACTCGCAATAATCCAGTGATTCATGAGCAAGCTCCAGACAACAAGTGCTACCACTGGGCCATCGGAGATGAGGCACAAGTTGATGCGGCGTTCAAGACTGCTCATCACGTCACAAAAATTGACATCCACAACAACCGCTTGGTCCCCAATGCTATGGAGCCCAGGGCGGCCATTGGTTCTTACAGTCGTGCCAATGACGAGTACACACTCTACGTCTCTAACCAAAATCCTCACGTCGAGCGTTTACTGATGACGGCCTTTGTCATGGGTTTACCTGAGCACAAGGTTCGTGTGATTGCACCCGATGTTGGAGGTGGTTTTGGCTCCAAAATTTATCTTTATGCTGAAGATGTGTGCTTGACTTGGGCGAGTAAAAAGCTCAACAGGAATATCAAATGGACGGCTGACCGATCAGAGGCCTTTTTGAGTGACGCACATGGCAGAGATCATCAGTCGCATGCAGAATTGGCCATGGATGCCAAGGGTCAGTTTTTGGCTTTGAGGGTTCACACCCATGCGAATTTGGGAGCGTATTTGTCCACCTTTGCAACGGCAGTGCCCACCATTTTGTACGCCACACTCTTGGCTGGGCAATACAAAACCCCACAAATTCACGTGCAAGTCGATGCATGGTTTACCAATACGGCACCAGTCGATGCCTACCGCGGTGCTGGCCGTCCTGAGGCGAGTTATTTGCTCGAGCGCATCATCTCCCGTGCGGCACAGGAGATGGGCATGAGTCAAGCGCAAATTAGAAAAATCAACTATATCGACCAGTTCCCTTACCAAACTCCCGTGGCACTTCAGTACGATACGGGAGACTTTCATGCGTGTTTGAGTCAAGCAGAATTGAAGGCCGATGTGGCTGGCTTTAAAGCCCGTCAAGATGCCTCCAAGGCGAAAGGCTTATTAAGGGGCTTAGGATACTCGAGCTACATTGAGGCGTGTGGCATTGCTCCAAGCAATATTGCGGGTGCTTTGGGCGCACGGGCCGGTCTTTTTGAGTGTGGTGAAGTTCGTGTCCATCCCACCGGTAGCGTTACCATCTTTACAGGCTCTCACAGCCATGGGCAAGGTCATGAGACCACCTTTGCTCAAGTGGTGGCAGCGCGTTTAGGCATCGCTGTAGAGCAAATCGATGTCGTGCACGGTGACACGGGTCGAGTCCCGTTTGGTATGGGAACTTATGGCTCTCGCTCCATCTCCGTTGGGGGGGCTGCGATCATGAAGGCGCTGGACAAAATTGAGACCAAGGCCAAGAAAATTGCCGCTCATTTGATGGAGGCATCGGATGCCGATGTTGAGTTTGTCAACGGCGAGTTCAGGGTCAAGGGGACAGACAAAATGGTGACGTTTGGGCAGGTGGCCTTGACCGCCTACGTGCCGCACAACTACCCATTGGAGACTCTGGAGCCTGGGCTTAATGAAACAGCCTTTTATGATCCCACCAATTTCACCTTCCCTGCGGGGACTTATATTGCTGAGGTTGAGGTCGATCCGCAAACGGGCGTCACTCGACTTGACCGTTTCACCGCTGTGGATGATTTTGGTACCCTGATTAATCCAATGATTGTTGAGGGGCAAGTCCATGGCGGCTTGGTTCAAGGCATAGGCCAAGCCCTCCTTGAGAACTGCACCTATGACGCAGAAACGGGGCAACTCCTCACAGGCTCATTCATGGACTATGCCATGCCAAGAGCCGATGATTTCCCACATTTCGAAATTGGCCATGTGTGCACCCCTTGCACCCACAACCCTTTGGGCACCAAGGGCTGCGGCGAGGCCGGTGCCATTGGCTCTCCACCCGCAGTGATCAACGCGATTTTGGATGCCTTGGCGCCTCTAGGGGTCAAGGACTTGGACATGCCCGCGACCCCGCACCGTGTTTGGCAAGCCATTCAGGCAGCCAAGTGAAAGTTGGTATAACATTCGTTTAATTCTTGATCGAGAGAAAGTTCCTGACCATGTACGCATTTAACTATCAACGCCCCCATAGCCTCCAAGAAGCCGCTTCCCTAATACAGGCGGGAGGACAAGCTTTGGCGGGTGGGCAAACTCTCTTGGCTTCCATGAAACTGCGCTTGAGCAGTCCTGAGAGTTTGGTCGATTTGTCTCAAATTCATGAGCTTAAAGAGATCAAAATGGATGGCCAGCACTTGGTCATTGGGGCCATGGTCAAACATTCACAAGTGGCGACTGACCCCTTGGTCAAACAGCACTTGCCAGCTTTGGCTGACTTGGCCTCCCACATTGGCGATAAACAAGTTCGTGCGATGGGCACAATTGGTGGTTCGGTCGCCAACAATGATCCTAGTGCTTGCTACCCCAGTGCAGTCTTGGCGTTGGGTGCAAATATCCATACGACCCGCCGAGTGATTGCGGCACAAGACTTTTTTCAGGGCATGTTCAGCACAGCCTTGGAGTCCGGTGAATTGATCACAGCCATCTCCTTTCCTTGTCCTAAGAAAGCTGTTTACTTGAAGTTCAAGCAACAAGCTTCGCGTTTTGCACTCGTGGGGATATTCTTGGCGCAAATGTCCGATGGAGTCCGTGTGGCAATCACTGGAGCGAGCCAGCAAGGTGTCTTTCGGCATTCGGGTCTAGAGGCAGCCTTGAATAAAAGCTTTACGGTCGAGTCAGCCGCTTCTGTGCACATCGATGAGACGGACTTGAACCACGATATCCATGCTTCCGCCGCTTACCGGGCTCACATGATCAGTGTTCAAGCACAACGTGCCGTCAAGCACCTCTTGGGATGATGTCTGTTGATGGGCTGATTGTTGCGCTTCGTGCTCAAGGTTACGAAGCGGACCGGGCAACAGCCACATCGGTATACCTCTCCCTGGCCCTGGAGCGCCCCTTGTTGTTGGAGGGGGAGCCTGGAGTCGGAAAAACGGAGCTGGCCAAGGCGCTGGCCAAAGTACTGGGTCGCAGTCTTTTAAGGCTACAGTGCTACGATGGCTTAGAGCTCAGAGATGCACTCTATGAATGGAACTATGCCGCTCAAATGTTGCATCTGAGAGCGGCTGGAATTCAAGATGGCCAGCCCAACTCGGTACCCTCCTTGGAGCAAGAGGTCTATCAATCCAAATATCTGATCAGGCGTCCTTTGTTGCAAGCGCTTGAAGCGCCAGCGCCAGGGGCAGTTTTACTCATTGATGAAGTAGACAGAGCCGATGAGCCTTTTGAGGCATTTTTATTGGAATACTTGGGTGAATACCAAGTGAGTATCCCTGAGTTGGGGACCATCAAAGCAAGCAATAAACCCGTCACCATTCTCACGAGCAACCGGACGCGAGACTTGAACGATGCAGTGAAGCGTCGCTGTTTGTTTCATTGGATGGATTACCCTGATCGAGAGCGAGAGCTTAGTATTTTGCGCTCACAAGTTCCGCAGGCCTCTGAGGCATTGAGTGAGCAAGTTTCTCGAATCGTCAATAAGCTTCGTTCGGCACCCTTTGCCGATGCGTTTTCACGCTCCCCAGGCATCGCCGAAAGCGTCGAGTGGGCCCGTGCCTTGGTGGCATTGAATACCTTGGTGGTGGATCCAGAGGTCATCGGCGACACTGCTGGGATTTTGTTCAAGCAACGCGAGGACGTAGCGCAACTTCTGCCGATGTCCCATGCGCTCTTGAGTCAAGACGAATAACACTGTACGAGAGTCGGGAAAACCAATGCAACTTGGTGACGCTCGAGTTGGTAAATGGCCAGTGAACCTGTTGGGCTTTGCCCGAGCTCTCAGGCGCTCGGGTGTCCCGATGGACAGCGCGAAAATTGCCTTGTCTGTGCAGGCTGCGTTGGCCATTGGTCTAGAGCACAAGGCAGACCTCAAAGCGGCACTGGCATGTGTACTGATTAACCGGCTTGAAGACCGGGCTGTGTTTCATGAGCTCTTTGATGCTTACTTTAAAGATCCGCAAGTGGCGAACCAATTGCTGGCTCAAATGTTACCCACAGCCCAGGGTGAGGCAGTTCCCAATAAAAGAAAGCCCCGAGTCAATGAAGCTTTGACCCCCAAAAGGGCCCAAGACACGCTCAAGAGCTCCGATTCATCCAAAAAAGATCAAGAGTTCGAACTCGACGCTGCCATGACTGCGAGTGATATGGCGCGGTTGCGACAATCTGATTTTGGCGCCTTGGGGGCGGAAGAGTTCAAGCTCGTCCAGCGATTGGCCATGCAAATTCCTATGGTTTTGCCCACATACGCCACCCGACGACAAAGGGCCAGTCGAGTGGGGCGAGGATTAAATTGGCCAAGAACCTTTCGTCAAGCCCTCAAAACCGAGGGAGAATTTTTGGACTTGCCCAAGCGTGGTCCCCAACGCCAAGCGCTGCCTTTGATGATCATTGTTGATATTTCTGGCTCTATGGAGCGTTACGCTCGGTTATTGCTGGCTTTTCTTCACCAAGCCTCATCTCAATACACCAAGCGTGAGGTTATGGTCTTTGGCACTGAGCTCACTCGATTGACTGCCATTTTCCAAAGGGTCGATCCAGATGATATGCTTGAAGGGGTGAATGAAACGGTCAAGGATTTTGGCGCAGGCACCTTGTTGGGTCGATCTTTGAACGCCATCAAAGTGCGCTACCCGCGCGCTTTGGTGGCCAAGCGAAGCATTGTGCTCTTGATTACCGATGGATTGGACACGGGAGACAGCCAAGAGTTGGAGGAATCATTGCAGTGGCTCAAGCGACATTGCAAAACACTTTGCTGGCTCAATCCCCTGCTTCGTTTTGAGGCCTATCAACCGTTGGCCAAGGGTGCCAGTTTGCTAGACCGGTATGCCGATGCCAAAATTGCAATCCACAATTTAACCCATTTGGAGCAACTGGCCAAAGCGTTGGCTCGTGTGGTGAGCTCCAAGCGGGAGTAAGATAGGCGTTTTAGGCATTGGCCTCTTTGGTATTTTGAATCAACTCATGGAGAATATTCCCAATGGACATGCAAGGCAATAGACCACTCGGTGTGACTCAACAGCAAGCTTGGGAAGCGCTTAATAATCCCGAAGTATTGAAGGCCTGCATCCCTGGGTGTGACAAGATTGAGGCGGTCTCGCCGGAACAATTCGTCATTGGCATGGCGATCAAGATTGGTCCTGTTTCGGCCAAATTCAGCGGCAAAATTACGTTGTCAGAAATGAATCCTCCAGCGAGTTACACACTCAATTTTGAGGGGCAAGGGGGCGTGGCAGGTTTTGGCAAGGGGGTTGCACATGTTCAATTGGTACCCAGTCCTACGGGATGTGAACTGAACTATCAAGTCAATGCTCAAGTTGGCGGCAAAATAGCTCAATTGGGGCAGCGTTTGATCGATGGTGCTGCAAAGTCCTTATCTGAAGAGTTTTTTAAGAAATTCGACGTTCAAACTCAGCACATTTTGAGCGAGTCCAATAGCGCTGCCCATCAAGCTTCTCCAGTCGACCCTATTCCTAGTGAGCCCACTCTTGGTGAGCCCACAACATCGGAGGGGACAATCTTTACGCCCAAAAATATTGGAATTGCAGCCCTTGTGTTGGTTGCTCTGTACTTTATTTTTCGCTAAAACAGGCTTAATGCATGGAGGGGCACTTTGTGCAGGCCACTGCGCCTTCACTGAAGGCCCCTAGTTTTTTTCGCCACCGGCCTATCTGGCAAAACAAAGCCATTGCAGTAGATTTCTGTCCTTTCCATTGGCAATGGAGTCCTACTCATGCCCGATGACATTAAGCCTGGTTTCATAGCTCTGCACAGCAATCGTTTAGAAGGGCTCGCGCAGATCGTATCGACATGGCTTGAGCGTTATACATTGGCTCCTCTTGAGTTGGAGCGAGTGATTACACTGTCGAGTGCAACTGCCGAGTGGTTCAAGATTTGGATGGCTCGAGAGCATGGTGTGTTTGCTGGGAGTACCGTTGACTTGCCAGGACGAGTGATCTGGGATTTGTACCGGTCTTTGCTCCAAGGTGATAGCCAGGCCCTCGCTTCAGCCACTGATCAAAAAACATTGGTCTGGCGCTTAATGCGCTTACTCCCCGCTCTATATGAAGCGCCTGAGTTTGTCGCTTTAAAAGATTACGTCCATCAAGGTGGCCCGAAAGCCCACTATGAGTTGGCTAAAAAAATCGCAGACACATATGACCTGTACCAAATTTACCGAGCAGATTGGTTGGAATCTTGGTCTCGTGGAGAGTGTGTAGTCTTGACTGCAAAAGGTCTAGTTAAACCGCTTAGTCAGGACCAAAGATGGCAAGCTCTGCTGTGGAAGGCGTTATGTGATGAAATGAATGAGCCACAGCGACAAAGTATTAGAAGTGTCATGCATGCGCAGGCCATGAGCGTATTGAAAGGGCTTGAGAAAGTCCCTCAAAAATGGCCAAGACGCTTGATTTTGTTTGGTGTGACCGCACTGCCTATGCAAGTGCTGGAGTTTCTAGCGCAAATGTCCAAATTCACGCAGGTGATTGTTTGTGTACACAGTCCTTGCCAGTACCACTGGGCAGACGTCATGCAAGGACGCGAATTCTTTCAAGCTAGCAAGAAACGATTGAAGAGTCGTGGGGGAGTGGATTTAAGCGCTACACCATTAGATCAAATGCATTTACATGCCAACGCGCTCTTGGCTCAATGGGGGAGACAAGCTAGAGATTTTGTTCGCCAACTCGATGAGTTTGACGATGTGCATAAGACCCAAGAGGAGTTCACTCAATTAAAGGTTGAGCTCTTCGAACATGGTCATCCAGAGTCCATCAGCTTACTTGAGTCGATTCAAAACCAAATTCGTGATCTGGAACCCATTCAGGCGCAACTCTTGTCTGATCAAACGGATGATGCCATTAGTCAAAAGAACGATGGCTCGATTGTGTTTCATATTGCTCACAGTTTGACGCGTGAATTGGAGATTTTGCACGATCAGTTGTTGTCTTTGATGGCACCTGGCGCAAGAGCTTCTCGAATTGATCCAAAAGACATCGTGGTGATGTGTCCAGATGTTGCGCAAAGCAAGGCTGCTATCCACGCCATTTTTGGACAATACCGTAGAAACGATCCTCGCTTCATTCCCTACGATGTGGCTGATACACAAGCGCTACAAACACATCCCATGATGCAGCAGTTGGAGTGGTTGCTGCACATAGAGAGCAGTCGCTGCACACTCAGTGAGGTCATGAGTTTTGCCAGTTCATCCTTTGTTGCAACGAGATTTGATCTTGAAAATACAGATGTTGAACAACTAAAAGAATGGCTCATAGAGAGTGGTGTGCGTTGGGGTTTAGATGGTTTTCAACGTGATGCTTTAGGTTTCAGCTCAAATGGATCAATCCACACGTTTGCTTTTGGTGTGCGCAGAATGTTGTTGGGCTTAGCGACTGGAGAGATGGACGTTTTACAACGCCTTGATGAGATCAAGGATATTGAGCCCATGACCAGTGTGAGTGGGCTTGAGTCCCAGATATTGGGTCGATTTGACAACATGGTGCAAAAGCTCATCCAATGGTGGTCGTTGTCTACAAAGCCAGCAAAAGCCTCGGAATGGATCGAGCGCTACCGAGATTTAATAGAACAATTCTTTCAAGCCACAAACAATGAAGAAATCATTGTGCTGGAAGCCATGTCGCGTGGGTTGGTGACTTGGTCCGATTCATTGCAAGCAGCGGATTTTGATGAAATCTTGCAACCCAGTGTGGCTCATGCTGCATGGATTGATCATCTACAAATTGCTTCACCAAAACAAAGGCTATTAGCATCTGGAGTGACTTTTTGTTCAATCAAGTCAATGCGAACATTGCCTTTTAAGGTCGTTTGTATGATTGGTATGAATGATGGGGATTTTCCAGCAACCCTTCGAGTGCAAGACTTTGACTTGACGAAAGAAGTCGGCTTGCAACGAGTCGGTGATCAATCACGTTCAGAAGACGATCGAGCCATGATGCTTGAATCCCTTTTAGCGGCCCGTGAAGTGCTCTACATCAGTTGGAGCGGATTGAGCCCAAGAGATAACTCAACCAAACCACCCAGTGTATTGGTTACACAATTGCGTCAATATATGGCGATTCAATGGGGTGATAAGTTGTTGGAGGACGCGACGACTCTGCATCCCTTGCAACCCTTTAATAGAGTCTATTTTGAAGAACATAGCCCATATCAGACCTATGCGCATGAATGGCGAGAAATTCATACGACTGATCGTGAGATGTCCGAATTTAAAAATAGTTCAATTCGGGCTGAAATAACCAATTCCAATGAAGTACAGATGAAAGAAGTACTTCAGACAGAAAAATTCATTCAAAAAAGGAAAAAACAAGCGCTTGAAATCAGGCTTTCTGATGTGTTGAACTTTTATAAAAATCCTGTAAAAGATTATTTTATTCGTGAGTTATCAGTGAATTTCAATGCGGTCGAGGTGCAAAGTAATGATTTTGATCATGAAAATTTTAGACTCAAGGGTCTTGAGTTGTTTAAGGTCAAAGATCAGATACTTAAATCATTGGTCGATCAACCTGAAAGGCTTGCTCTTGCCAAAGAAAATATTGGTTTGGAAATCCAAAAGCTTAAACGCTCTGGCGTTTGGACGATGGGTGCCATGGGTGATTTATTTGAAAGTCAACTTCAAAGTGAATTACTGCTAGTGTTGGAAAAATATGAATCGATCAGTGATGGTTTAAAGAAGGATTCAGAAGCAATTAACTATTATCTCGAAATGCCAGAGGTTTATGAAAGCTGTGTATTGATGAGTCCTTTGAAATTAAGAGCAACGTTGAGGGATGAGCGAGAGCATTGCAGTGTCAAAATTCTTGCCAATGCCTTGAAGGCTTCAAAGGAGACACGTCATGATTTACTATTGGCTCCATGGTTGGATTATCTTTTTTTGAGCAGTCTTGGTTTGGGTGTTCATTGCCTATACTTGTTTTCTGATGCATGGATTGAATTTTCGACACCCAATCAATTGTGGACTGACGAAGAAACTTTTCAAGATTCAAAATCAAAATCGCTAAGCATCTTAAAAGAGTTGATAAAGCTCTGTATTGATGGTCAGGAACAGTTACTACCCATGCCAATCAAGACTGCTTTGAAGTATGTTCAAGAAAAGAATACAGACAAGGCTCTGTCTAATGCAAAGAAAATTTATGAAGGAGTTGAAGAGCTAAGTCATTATGAATCTCAAGACATGTCTATGGCGCGTGTGTACCCAACGTTTGATGATTTGGTCAGGAACCCAGAGACCCTAGCAATTTGGGTGAGAGTTTATGCCCCATTCGTAGAGTGGTTAGATAAGTTAGATATTCATGACTATCAAGTGTTGGCAGCAGGGGAATCGCAGTGAGCGAGGAAACACAAATTCTTGAGCCTTCAAACTTTCCACTCTGGGGGAGTCGACTGATTGAAGCAAGTGCTGGAACTGGAAAAACCTACACAATCGCAGCTCTTTATGTGAGGTTAATTTTGGGACATGGGCAAGACAATGGCCCACCTTGCCCACTCAGTCCTAGAGAGATTTTGGTGATGACCTTCACCAAGGCAGCTACCCAGGAGTTAACAACACGGATACAGCAGCGATTAACTCAAGCTGCTCAAATTTTTCGCGGTCAACTAAGCATTGATCCGGGGGATAAATTTTTGATTGAGTTGCTCCATGACTATCCTACCCAGGCATCAAGAGATAATGCCGCATGGCTATTGAATGAGGCAGCCCAGTTTATGGATGAGGCCTGCATTTATACTATTGATGCGTGGTGTCAACGAGTTCTTAAGGAGTACGCAGTCTATAGTGGACAGCCGTTTGACGAGGAGTTGGTTAGTAATCAAGAACAATTACGGCAGCAGGCTTTGGAGGACTTTTGGCGTCAAAGTGTTTACCCTCTAACTCCAGACAATGCATCACTTTTGAAAAGTATTTGGCCAAGAGAGATAGATGGTCTTCAAAATTTGATTGATGACCATGCATTTGAACTTGAAGATATCTCAGATGATGAGGAGGAAATTGAAAAAAATCAAATATTTGACCTAAATGAATATTTGACTGAAATGTTAAATGCCAGAGCACTAAAACTAGGCGAAATCAAACGCGACGCTTTGGTTTGCTTAGAAAGTATTCAACCCTGGATTGATTCATTATCGAATAAAAATGTACAAGTCTGGAATTTGAGAAAGCTAGTTAAAAGTAGCCTTCTCAAGTGGATAGTTGCAATAGAAGATTGGTGTCGTGATGACAAACGACTTGAAGTAGATCTTGATGCAAAACATTGGAAGCGTTTGTCGTGGGGTGAAATTAGACTATCCTTGCTGGATCAACAGGCTGATATTTCATATCCAAAAGAACTAGATAATTTTGAAAAAATAGGAAGTCACTTATTTTCATTACCAACCCTTAAGAAAGAAATTGAAAATTATTGTTTAAGTGCTGTAAAAAGTAAAATCAAGTTCATAAAAAAGCAAAACTCGACATTTGGCTTTTCGGATTTACTAATGAGACTTAATTCAAGGCTTCACCAGAAGAACTCTGAAGTACTAAAGGGACTAATTAAAAAACAATACCCAGTTATTTTGATTGATGAGTTTCAAGATACGTCAGCTCTTCAGTATTCGATCTTTAATACCATTTATGAAATAAATAAAAATAATAAAAATAACTTAATTTGTCTAATTGCTGATCCCAAGCAGTCAATTTATGCTTTCAGGGGTGCGGATATCAAGAGCTATATGTTGGCCAAGGAGTCAACTAAACCAAGACATTATTATTTGGATAGAAATTTCCGATCAACCACTGGCTTGGTGCAAGCGGTCAATCGTTGGTTTAATTTTGCACAAACTCATGCACCTTGGGGTGCGTTCCTCTACAAAACAGGCGAAGACGATGATTTGCCTTTTTTGCCTGTGAAGGCGAAAGGATTAAATCAGCAAATTGTACAAACGCAAAACTTAACAATTGCAACCATGCCTAGTATTAGCATGGTATGCGATTTGGTTCCTAAAAATGCAGAATCGATTCGAAAGAAATTTGCATCCCTGTGTGCTGAAAAAATTGTAGGATGGCTTAACGACAATGAAATGAGCTATGCTCAAGAGGAGAATCTGTTATCTCCAGAAAATAAACAAAGAATAAAACCTGCAGATATTGCAATTCTTGTTCGCACGACAAAAGAGTCAATCGCTGTACGACACGCCCTTAGCTTAAGAGGCGTAGCCTCAGTTTTTTTGTCAGATAAAGACTCGGTATTTGCCACTCATGAAGCGCGTGATTTGATTTATTGGTTGGATGCAGTCGCTAACCCTAGAAATGCTGATAAGGTACGTGCTGGATTGGCGACTTCAACAATGGCTTTTGAAATCGAGGAGATCAAATCCATCGGGCAAGATGAGAATATGTTTGATCATTACAGTGAAATAGTCATTGATCTACATCGAGTTTGGCAGCAATTTGGGGTTTTAGCCATGCTCAGGGGAACTTTGTTTCAATTTTCACTTCCTAAAAAATGGTTAAAAAAACCGGAAGGGGAAAGGAAGCTAACAAATTTTCTACATCTATCTGAATTGCTTCAAGCAGAAAGTTTAAACCAGCCTGAAATGCAAAACTTAGTGAATTGGCTCGAGAGTTCAATGCATGAAAAAAACTTTCAGACCGATGAGCATATTTTAAGACTTGAGAGTGATGCTGCTTTAGTCAAAGTAATTACGATACATAAAAGTAAGGGACTTGAGTTTCCAGTAGTTTGCATTCCTTTCCCAACACTCTTTAATACAAAATCTACTCAAAAGGAAAAGAAAAAACCCTTTGAAGATGATTCCCTTAGTGATCTAAATGTAGTTGATGAAGAGTTAAGAGAGTCAATGAGACTTTTTTATGTGGCACTCACACGAGCTAAATATTCTTTGTGGATAGGTTTTGCACTTTTTAAGGGAAGAAATGCAAATAAAGATATCACCCATAGAAGTGCTCTAGGCTATTTAGTGGGTTGTTGCGCGACGCAATTGGAACCCATTGAATGGAAAAATAAAATCAATTATTTTTTTCAAGACGTGAGTGACAGTCGATTCGAAGAGTACCTATTTCTGCAAGGATCTTTTGATGAACATCAATCGGTTGAGAACGGAACTCGCGATTCGCTTTTTGCGGTTAATTCTGTAGATGAATTCGAGTCATTCAATATTATGCAAGTGAAATCGAGTGCGTCTGCCTTAAGACCACCAGTTCACTATTCAAGTAATTTTGAGCGAGATTTTAAAATTCAAAGTTTTACCTCTTTGCTTCGAAGTGCAGAATCGACTAAGCTTGCTTTGACTGCGATAGTGGATGATATTGCTAATCATGATGAATTTCAGGCATGGGAGGATGACGTCAATCACTATGGGGATGATGTCAAACGAATGGCAGATGTAAGCCATAAACCTCTCGTCATAGAACGGCAAAATGAACAAATAAAAACTCTTCCGTCATGGCGAAAGTTACCTGGTGGAATGAGAATGGGAACTTTCATTCACAACACATTACAGTGGCTAATTCAAGAGGGTCTGCAGGCGTTTGGTACTGATACCATGCAGTTAAAATTGACCCAAAAAATAGAAATGTCTTTACCCCTTGTACTAGCGCCTTCAAGGACGGTAACTTTCGGATCATCATCATTGAAAGAGGGCAGTGAATTCAATGATGAGTACGTTGAGGCTTTCTCTGCTTGGTTTAATTCCATTGTCGATACTATTATTTTGCCATTAGGGATTAGTCTTAAACAGTTGACAAACCATTTGTGCGAAATGGAATTTTGGCTATCGGTTGAATACTTTCAAGCACAGCGTGTTGATCAACTTTGCAGATCTCACCTCTTCCCTCATTTAGAGCGTCCGCAACTCACACCACATAATTGGCATGGACTCATGATGGGGTTTTCAGACCTGCTCTTTGAGCATGAGGGAAAATTTTGGCTGATGGATTACAAGTCAAATTACCTGGGTATTGAGGACGATTCATATTCAAAGGATAATATTGATTGTGATGTGGTGAAGCACAGATATGACTTGCAAATGGCTATTTACATGGTTGCACTGCATCGATTTCTTAAGTCTAGGCTGGGGCCGAACTATAGCGTTCAAGAGCGACTTGGCGGTGCAATTATTTGGTATCTTCGTGGCGTCGATTCACCTGGACAGGGGATTTGCTTAATACCTTGCACAAAAGATATGATTGAATCTCTTGATTGCATTGTTTCTGGATTATCAAGTTCACAAAACATAAATGCAAATTTACAAAGTAATGATGCGGTGATTTCCCATGACTGATTCACGCTTTGTGCAAGAGTCCTTCGACTTTACGCCAGTGATACCTCAATCGACTAGGAACGACTCCACAAAAGTCTTAAGCGTTCTTAGTCAGGCTACTCAATTGGGTATATTGCGTGAGATTGACTATTCTTTGGCGTTATTTTTTTATTCCTTGAGTCCAGAAACTGCTACAGCTGCATTTCTTTTAACGTCAGCTTTGCTATCGTACTCTGAATCTTTGGGCCACACTTGTCTGTCAATAGATCAGTTGACTCATCAGGGTCTAAGCTTTTTGGGAATATCAAACAGTTCGGATTCTGTCTCCGAAATTGCACTGTTGTTACCCAGAACCAAGGATGACTTCCAACTCGAACTCTTAAAGAGTCCATTGATTCGTTTTGAAGCTTTGGAAGGGGTTGAGAGTGTAGTTTGTGTAACCGAGCAGACTGATCAAGGGCAACCATTAGTTCTTTGTCGTAATCAAAATAAGCTGCTTTTGTATTTTCGCCGACACTATCAAAGTGAGACTTTAATAGCTAATGCGGTTGTGGATAAATGTAGAAAATTACTCCCGGTCGACGAACTGAAGGCGGCTGAACTTTTGGATTTATTGTTTCCCAAGTCTTTTTCGGATTTGAAATATCCTGAATTGGATTGGCAAAAAATTGCTTGTGCTCTTGCACTCCGATCTTCTTTTACATTGATTACTGGCGGTCCTGGAACTGGCAAGACCTATACCGTCTCAAGACTCATTGCTTTGATTTTGGCTTTGAATGATGACGTTCAAAAGTTGAAAATTGCACTCGTTGCTCCAACTGGTAAAGCTGCTTCGCGTTTGTACAGATCAATACAAAACTCTTTGCAAGAGTTGAGTGATAAGTTGCATACTTTGGAGAAGTTTTCAGAAAAGTTACTAAATATAGGTGTGGCTAAAACTCTACATTCTTTATTGGGTGCACGAAGAGGCTCTAGAACATATCGCCATCACTCCGGCAACCCATTGGATTTGGATGTGTTAATCGTAGACGAGTCATCAATGATCAGTATTGAAATGATGTCTGCTTTGCTACGTGCTCTTCAACCCAACACTCAGTTGATTTTGTTGGGGGACAAGAATCAGTTGTCTTCAGTTGAGGCCGGATCGGTTTTTGGTGAATTATGCAAATCTCAACCCTTTGAGCTTTTACAAACAATCGATGGAATCAATGAATTTCCTATTTATGGTCAAGACGTTAAGGAATTTTTGCAGCGCGTGGCATCCTCATTGATGACTTCAGCACACCCTAATTCTCTTGATGGAAACGACCTCGCGTTTAGTTCTAATGTGATTCGTGATCACATTGTTAAACTTCAGAGAAGTCACCGTTTCGGTGGTCCCATAGGTCAATTCGCTACCTTCGTCAATGAAGGCGCATCCGTTGATGCATGGCAAGTCATTAGGATCGATGCCAGTGCAAGTATCTTCATTAAAACTACTGAGGATCCTCAAGCTATTTTTTCGGTGGCGATGAATGGTCGATCAATCAACCCAAGTCAATCGTCCGCTGAATCAAATTTAACATCCCATTATCAGCAGTATTGGGACTTGATTCGTCAAGCGTTTAAGGATGGTTTGCTACGCCAATATTCTAAAGCTCCATCGGCTTTTGATTCGGTGAGTAATATTTTCATTCAAAGAAAAAATTCTCAACAGTTCCTTGAGGAACAGACCAACTGCATTATTAACATATTAAAAACATTTGATGGAATAAGAATTTTGTGTGCCGTAAATGAAGGTCCATTGGGAGTCGATGCTCTCAATGACTTTATGGAGCAAGGTTTTAAATCACTGGGTTATATACAAGATGCAAGTACTTGGTATGTTGGTAAAGCCATTATGCTTACACGTAATCAACCAGAACTTGAACTATCCAACGGTGATGTCGGACTTGTTTTGCCTTCACTAGATGGCGATGAGGTAACGAATCGATTGAAGGTTTATTTCTTGGCTGGTGATGGGTTGCAAAGTGTAGCCCTCAATAGGCTTGATGCTGTTCAAACAGCTTACGCAATGAGCATTCATAAATCACAGGGGTCTGAATTTGATCATGCGCTTCTTGTTCTCCCCAAAAATATGGATCAAGCCTTAAATAGGGAGTTACTCTATACAGGTATTACCCGAGCCAAAACTTACCTTACTATTTTTCAAGCACAAAACGGTTTGATTGATATGGCAATTGCTAAAAAAACAGATCGCGACAGTGGACTTGTTTCAAGAATCAGTTCTGTTACAAAAAATATTTAAATTTCAGTAATTTATACTCCAGAGCTATTTGACGATAAATTCAAAAGCCCTTCAGTTTCTATAAAGGAGATGACCTCCTGGAGACCATCCAGTGTTTTTAGATTCGTAAAAATGAATGGCTTTAGTCCCTTTAAATGATTTCGCATCCGGTGCGCATCCTCACGCATGATCTCTAAGTTTGCGCCAACATGTGGAGCCAAGTCAGTTTTATTAATCACTAGCAAATCACTTTTTGTGATACCAGGACCACCTTTTCTGGGTATTTTTTCTCCTGCAGCTACATCTATAACATATAGCGTCAAGTCACTAAGCTCAGGACTAAATGTCGCTGCCAAATTATCACCACCGCTCTCTATAAAGACGATGTCTGCGTTGGGGAAATTCTCTAGCATTCGGTCAATAGCCTCCAAGTTGATGGAGGCATCCTCTCGAATTGCGGTATGTGGGCATCCACCCGTTTCAACTCCTAATATTCTTTGCGCATCCAAGGCTCCACTAACAGTCAGTAGGCGTTGGTCCTCCTTTGTGTAAATATCGTTGGTTATCGCAACCAGATCAAATCTCTCGCGCATGCTCTTGCAAAGCATCTCAAGAAGTGTTGTTTTCCCTGATCCAACGGGTCCACCGATGCCGATTCTGAGTGGTGGAAGAGGTTTTGTTCTATTTTTAATGTGATGGAGTTTGTTCATGATCTAAAAAGTCTGGAATATTGCTCTTCGTGTTTTGCGCTCAAAATAGCGAGGCGAGGGGTGAAGACTTGTCGGTTGACATCTGTCTGTTTTATTGCAAACTCTACAGCCTTTGGTATTTCATCCATGAGAGCTTTGAGAAGTCTTTGACCAGACAATTGGCCCAATGGAATGACTTTCATTGCAGTTTGAACCATATTCTCTGCCCAACCGAATGCATGTGATGTCAATCCTAAATTTAAATCTGTTTGGCTTAAGGCTAGAGCCAAGGCGTAGACGACTGGCCAAGTTGGATTTGAAATTTCGTTGCAAAATATGACTTTCGGGTCTTGAATTTCTTCATTGGCATTGAGCCAATTGAGTAATGATTTACCCATTTGAAAGGACTGAAGTCTAAACTCTGAACTCTCGCGTGTCATGATGACCCAATTGTTGAGTTCCATGAGTTTATTTTGAACAGATATCTCTTTGGGGTCAAAGTTTTTCCAAATTTCAGTCGTTTGAGCAACAAGAGACCAATCTCCTCTCGATTGATTCAGGTGCATATGATCGGTTAACCATATTAGTGCTGAAGCCTCATCTTTGACCAACTCTTGTTCAACAGCGATCTCTAAGCCCTCAGAGTACGAAAAACCGCCCACGGGAAGAGTTGGGGAGCCTAACCACATGAGTCTCATCAATGCAGTTGTACTCAGAGAATGAGTTTTCATCGTTGGCTTGAATACTTCAGTTTTAAAGATGTCAATTGTGATGATGGTGTGAATGGTGAATTCCATGATCATGATTGTCATGATCGTGTGACTCATTTTCATGATGCGGATGGGTCACTTCATGTTTATGGCCATTTGCGTGTCCTGAGTTGTGCTCACCATAGGCACCGCTCTCTGGTTCAAAGGCGCAATGAACATGCTCAACAATGAGCCCCATCTTTAGTATCATTTGTTCAAGAACGTGGTCGGGTTCAATATGCAGGCATTTCGCTTGGACTTCGATAGGGATGTGTCTATTGCCCAAGTGATATGCCGCTCGCATGAGGTCATGCGCGGCTGAGTGAATCGGACAGGCAGAAATTTTTAAAAGTGCTTGCGGGGCAGATTCAATTCGTAGAAAGGATCCGTCTTCACCCACCAATATATCTTTTGCACGCAATACCTTACCTCGTTCAATAAAAATCGCGACTTCATTGCCCTGTGAGTCAATGGCGTGGAGACGACTTTTTTGCCTCTGCTCCCATTCAAGGCTCGCGAATGGAGCCCTATTAATCAAGGTCGCTGCAAGTCCTTGCCCCCCTGGGAGATGTTTGTGAAAAACTTTAGTTGCCAAAATTGATCCCTATTTGGATGTGAAACTTTAAGTTTCTTTTAAAACAAAAAGTAACGCTGCGTGAGAGGTAGAGATGCAGCGGGTTCACAGGTCAACAAAATACCATCAGCTCTCACTTCGTAGGATTGGGGATTGATTTCCATTTTTGGCAAGTAGTGGTTGTGAACCATGTCACGCTTACTAACTTGACGAATGTTTTTGACGATAGCCAACTGTTTTTGCAACCCAAATTTAGAATCGATCCCAAGCCCTAATGCCGCTTGCGATACAAATGTTAATGAACTCTTTGACAGCGAGCGACCAAATGAGCCGAACATCGGTCGGTAATGGACCGGCTGAGGTGTAGGGATCGATGCATTGGGGTCTCCCATTGCAGCCATTGCAATTGACCCACCTTTGATGATGGTCGAAGGCTTGACTCCAAAAAATGCGGGCCTCCAGATGACTAAATCAGCCCACTTTCCTACTTCAATGCTTCCTACTTCATGGCTAATGCCATGGGTGATTGCTGGATTGATTGCCAATTTGGAGATATATCGCTTAACTCGCGCATTGTCGTGTCTGCTGCTGTCATCTGGTAGGGGGCCCCGTTGCAATTTCATTTTGTGGGCCGTTTGCCAGCAACGCAAAATCACCTCACCCACTCGTCCCATGGCTTGGCTATCGGAGCTGAACATGCTAATGGCGCCCAGATCATGCAATATATCTTCAGCAGCGATTGTTTCCTTTCTTATTCGGCTCTCTGCAAACGCTAAATCCTCTGCAATAGCCGGATCCAAGTGATGGCAGACCATCAACATATCCACATGCTCATCCAAGGTATTGATGGTGTAAGGTCTGGTGGGGTTTGTTGAAGAAGGGAGTACGTTGCTTTCGCCCACTACTTTCATAATGTCTGGTGCGTGTCCTCCACCAGCACCTTCGGTGTGAAAGGAGTGGATCGTGCGACCTTTGAAGGCCGCAATAGAGTCCTCAACAAAGCCAGACTCATTGAGCGTGTCAGTATGGATGGCCACCTGGGTGTCTGTGAGCTCTGCAACACTCAGGCAGTTGTCAATGGCGGCAGGTGTGGTGCCCCAATCTTCGTGGAGTTTTAGGCCGATCGCACCTGCATTGATTTGTTCATGCAGTGCATCTGGTAGTGAAGCGTTTCCTTTGCCAAGAAATCCTAAATTCATTGGAAACGCTTCTGCCGCCTGAAGCATTCGCTCTAAATGCCATGCACCTGGAGTACAAGTCGTTGCAAAGGTGCCTGTGGCAGGCCCGGTTCCACCACCAATCATGGTAGTGACACCACTGGCCAGTGCTTCTTCAATTTGCTGGGGGGAGATGAAATGAATGTGTGTATCAATGGCTCCAGCAGTAACAATCATTCCTTCACAGCTGATAATTTCTGTTCCTGGGCCGATGACAATGTCAACACCAGGTTGGGTGTCTGGGTTTCCAGCTTTGCCGATTGCGGCAATGCGTCCATTTTTTAGACCAATATCAGCTTTTACAATGCCCCAATGGTCCACAATCAATGCGTTGGTCATCACCGTATCGACGGCACCTCCAGATTGGGGCCCAACATTCAAAACGCCATCTCTCGTTCTTTGTGACTGCGCCATGCCGTCACGGATGGTTTTGCCACCTCCAAATTTCACCTCCTCTCCATAGCCTCCCGCCAAAAGGGTGTAATCCTTTTCAACTTCGATGATGAGATCAGTGTCAGCTAAGCGGACTCGATCTCCTACAGTGGGGCCGTACATTTCGGCATAGGCTCTTTTCTCTATACTCGCCATTAAAGTGCTCCTTGTACAAGTCCACGAAAGCCGTAGATTTCACGTCCACCACTGAAATCAACCAACTCTACCGTTCTTTGCTGTCCAGGTTCAAAACGAACAGCAGTCCCCGAGGCGATATTTAGACGCATACCCTCTGAGGCAACACGATCAAAGCTCAATGCAGCATTGGTCTCCGCAAAGTGATAGTGTGAACCCACTTGAATAGGGCGATCGGAGGTGTTGTGAACAACCATAGTGATGCTTTTGCGCTCGGGGTTGATGGGATGCTCGCCAGCATCAATGAGAAGTTCTCCAGGAATCATAAAGACCTCGATTGATTTCGAAATTGGGATGACTAAACGATGGGTTGATGAACGGTGACGAGTTTGGTGCCGTCTGGAAAAGTGGCTTCAACTTGAATATCTGGGATCATCTCCGCAATACCGTCCATCACCTCGTCACGAGTTAGCACCCCCCTGGCTGAACTCATGAGTTCAGCAACGGTTTTGCCGTCTCTCGCCCCTTCCATCACAAATGCGCTTATTAACGCAATTGACTCAGGGTAATTAAGTTTTAGACCTCTGGCTTTGCGCCTTTCAGCAAGTAAAGCTGCCGTAAAAATCAACAACTTGTCTTTTTCTCTTGGGGTGAGTTCCATGCGAATAATCCACTCTGCATCAATAATTTAAAAAGTTTGCGCAACATGCATGCCAATTAACTTCCAGATGTTAAATCCTTTTTAACACGGATGTTCTTCGCATTCAGTGGATGCAATTAAAAAGTGCGCACATCGAGGGTGCGCACAACATTGACTGCACTATTGTGGTGCAAATTAATAGATTTAAAGGCGATGAATTGGTGCGTGGACCTTAGCTAAGAATACTTTTTGATCGGATTTTGTCTTTATTTTATGGCACGGGCTTTGCCTTAGTGGTTTGTCAGGTTAGAAATTGAATTGATTTTTGGCCTACAGATTTTTGTTCTCAACCACATTGGAGTAATTTAATGATTAATCGTCGTCGTCTCACTGCTCTCGCGGCAGCTGCAGCAGTGACTGCTGGTAGCTTGGCTTGGTCAACAATGACCTTTGCCGCGGACACCATCAAAGTTGGTGTGTTGCATTCTTTGTCTGGAACCATGGCCATTTCTGAGTCTGTATTGAAAGATACCATTTTGATGGCGATTGACGAGATCAATGCCAAGGGTGGTGTTTTGGGCAAGAAGCTCGAGCCAGTGGTGGTCGATCCTGCCTCCAATTGGCCTTTGTTTGCTGAGAAAACAAAGCAGTTGTTGACTCAAGATAAAGTTGCTGTGATTTTTGGGTGTTGGACGTCTGTAAGCCGTAAATCTGTCTTGCCAGTGGTTGAGGAGCTCAATGGTTTGTTGTTCTACCCCGTTCAATACGAGGGTGAAGAGTTGTCTAAAAATGTGTTCTACACAGGTGCAGCTCCTAACCAGCAAGCTATTCCTGCTGTTGACTATTTAATGAGCAAAGAGGGCGGTGGTGCTAAACGTTGGGTTTTGTTGGGTACAGACTATGTCTACCCCAGGACAACGAATAAAATTTTGCGCGCATATTTGCACAGCAAGGGTGTCAAAGATGATGATATTGATGAGAAGTACACCCCATTTGGTCACTCAGACTATCAGACCATCGTGGCTGATATCAAGAAATTTTCCACAGGTGGTAAGACTGCTGTTGTCTCTACCATCAACGGTGACTCCAATGTTCCCTTCTACAAAGAGTTGGGCAATGCAGGCTTAAAAGCCAAGGATGTTCCTGTTGTTGCGTTCTCCGTGGGCGAGGAAGAGTTGCGTGGTGTAGATGCCAAACCATTGGTTGGACATTTGGCTGCATGGAACTATTTCATGAGCATCAAGAACCCAACAAATGACGAGTTCATTAAAAAGTGGTCTGCTTATGCAAAAGCCAAGGGAATTCCTGGCCACAAAGACAAGCCATTGACCAATGACCCAATGGAGGCGAGTTACATTGGTATCAATATGTGGAAGCAAGCCGTTGAAAAAGCGAAGTCTACTGACGTAGATAAAGTTATCGCTGCCATGGCTGGACAAACCTTCAAGGCTCCAAGTGGTATCACTTCCATGATGGATCCTAAGAACCACCATTTGCACAAATCAGTGTTCATTGGTGAGGTGAAGGCAGACGGTCAGTTCAATGTGGTTTGGAAAACTCCTGGTCCAGTCAAAGCTAAGCCATGGAGTCCTTACATTGAAGGCAACGATAAGAAGCCTGATGAGCCAGAAAAGAAATAATCGATTGGTTCAATCCTAAGTGAGTAAGGGCGCTTTGGGCGCCCTTACTTTTGATAAAGTGTTAGAGTCACCCAGGATATTGATCCTGACAATCGTGTGGAATTGATTCATTCAGATACATTGGCTTGAGATGAAACGTTTTTTTACCCCTGTCTTTTTGGCCTTGTCATTGTTGCTCCCACTCGTGGGGCATGCCCTCACGCCGCAAGAGGCCTATGCCTTATCCAGCGGAGAAACGGATGACCGACTAAAGGTGTTGGCGCAAATCACTGAACACGTTGACCCCAAGGCGATTGAGCTTATTAAGGCTCTCTCAGACGACAGCGTTAAGATTTCAGATCACCAAGTTTTCATTATTCAAGGAGATAAAGCCATAGACCCCGTGACGGGGGATGCCCTTGAGATGCCAGCCAACGCTGAGGATGTGGTGAGTAACAACCGCATGCGTGGTGAGTTTGATGCAGCTTTGGCCAGTTTGAGCTTGTTCAGTCCTGATCAAGCAGTGCGTTTGAAGGCCATTAAATCAATGCTCAAAGAGCCTGATGCAGACAAGTTGTCTATGCTTGATAAAGCACTTAAAGTCGAACAAGTTGAGGCATTGAGACTACAGTTGCAATTTGCAAAGGCTGCGATCGAAATTAACAGTACTGATGATTCGTTGAGACTGGCGTCAGCCAAAATATTGGCAGGCAGTAAAACACCAGATACGCAGCGAATTCTTAATGATCGTTTTGGGCAAGAAAGTAATGCGGAGATTAAGGCTCAAATCAAAAAATCACTACAAGAAATTCAGTCTGCTTTGGCCTGGGGAGAAAAGCTGGGGATTCTTTTTACCGGTTTGAGCTTGGGATCAATTTTGCTTTTGGTGGCATTAGGTCTTGCCATCACATACGGTTTGATGGGTGTGATCAATATGGCGCATGGTGAGCTCATGATGGTGGGGGCTTATGCGACTTATGTTGTTCAAGTGTTTTTTAGAGCGCATTATCCGCAGTGGTTCGATGCCTATTTATTTGTTGCAATACCGGTTTCGTTTCTCACCTCTGCCTTAGTGGGGGCAATCATTGAGCGTCTTGTTCTCAAGTATTTGTACGGACGTCCTCTAGAAACCTTGCTGGCCACATGGGGGATCAGTTTGATGCTCATGCAATTGGTCCGTTCCTTATTTGGCGCTCAAAACGTTGGTGTTGAAAATCCAGTATGGATGAGTGGAGGTATTGAAGTTCTGTCCAATCTGATTTTGCCTTGGAACCGGATGCTGATCATTGTGTTTGCAGGATTGGTGCTTTTGGGCATGAGCTTACTCATTGGTCGGACTCGTTTGGGTTTGTTTGTGCGAGGAGTTACTCAAAATCGTCCAATGGCTGCTTGCATGGGAGTCAACACCGCTCGAATCGATACCTATGCATTTGCCTTGGGCTCGGGCATTGCTGGGCTTGCGGGTTGTGCATTGAGTCAAATCGGAAATGTGGGACCTGATCTGGGTCAAAGCTATATCGTGGACTCCTTTATGGTGGTGGTTTTGGGGGGAGTGGGGCAGTTACTGGGTAGCGTTTATGCCGCCATTGGACTTGGAGTCATCAATAAACTGCTTGAAGGTGTAGCTGGGGCAGTGCTTGCAAAGATTGCTGTTTTGGTGTTCATTATTTTCTTTATTCAAAAAAGACCACAAGGACTCTTTGCAATGAAGGGGCGATCTGCTGAAACTTAAAAGCCAACGCTTTTACTCTTGAGTTCGCACTATTTCCTTTCTTTTCTTAATTTGCTCGATATCAAGTCATGACCCATCAATCCACCTTTTTAACTCAGCCCAAGAGCTTGCTCACGCCTTGGGGTTGGAGTGTTTTTGCAATCCTCGCAGTCTTGGTGTGCATTGGAATTCCTTTGCTCAATATTGTGGTTTCTGCGGATAGTTTTTTCCATGTCAGTGACTTTGCCATTGCCTTGGTTGGCAAAATCATGTGTTACGCCATTTGTGCTTTAGCGATGGATTTGATCTGGGGATTCAGTGGGATTTTGTCGCTTGGGCACGGCTTATTTTTCGCGCTCGGTGGATATGCGATGGGTATGTATTTGATGCGTCAAATTGGACGCGATGGCAATTACAAGTCAGACTTGCCTGACTTCATGGTTTTTTTGGATTGGAAATCTTTACCTTGGCATTGGGCTTTGAGTGACAGTTTCATCGCAACCGTGCTGATTATTTTGATCGTACCAGCCTTGATTGCTTGGGTTTTTGGGTATTTTGCATTTCGCTCCCGCATCAAAGGAGTTTATTTCTCCATCATTACTCAAGCAATGACTTATGCCTGCATGTTGCTATTTTTCCGAAATGAGACCGGATTTGGTGGCAATAACGGTTTTACGGACTTTAAACGTATTTTGGGTCATCCTATAGCAACACAAGAGATGCGAATTATTTTGTTTGTTTTGTCAGCAGTCTTTTTGATGGGCTTTTATTTGTTGGCCAAATGGATCATGTCAAGCAAAATGGGCCGAGTCCTTATGGCTATTCGAGACGCTGAGAGTCGGGTGATGTTCTCTGGCTATTCACCTTTGCCTTATAAGTTATCAATCTGGACCCTCTCAGCTGTCATGTGCGCAGTGGCAGGTGCCTTATATGTTCCTCAAGTTGGCATCATCAATCCTAGTGAAATGAGTCCAGCTCAATCGATTGAGATTGCAATTTGGGCAGCCGTTGGAGGGCGAGGGACTTTGATTGGTCCAATTGTTGGGGCATTTTTGGTCAACTTGGCAAAGAGTTGGCTCACCGTCACAGCGCCCTCAATATGGCTTTACTTTTTAGGTGCATTATTTATTTTGGTGACTTTGTTTTTACCCTTGGGAGTGGTGGGTTTTATTCAAAAAATGTTCAAGAAAGAAGGAGCAAGTTCATGACGCCAGATTTGATGGACCTGGGCTCCAAACGTATTGAGGAGCATCTGACCAAGACTCAATTGGGTGACACCGACTCGGGCGGGCGCAGTGCGAGTTACTCCAGGTTGAAGCGACAAAACGAAATTGATATCACTCACGGGCGAATTTTGTATTTGGAAGACGTCAATGTAAGTTTCGATGGATTCAAAGCCATTAACAATTTGAACATTGATATCGCCCCTGGCGAGTTGCGTTGTGTGATTGGTCCCAACGGTGCCGGAAAGACCACCATGATGGATATCATCACAGGTAAAACTAAACCCGACTCAGGCCAGGTGTTCTTGGGAAGTACCATTGATTTACTCAAGCACACAGAGCCTGAGATTGCTCAATTGGGGGTAGGTCGTAAGTTTCAAAAACCGACTGTTTTCGAGCATCTCAATGTCTTTGAGAATTTAGAGTTGGCACTCAAAACTCGCGATGGAAAAGGAGTAGCAGCTTCACTGTTCTTCAAGCTCGATTCTGCTTACTCAGATCGGTTAGCGGAGGTACTAGAGACAATTCATCTGAGCTCTGAGGTCTACCATGAAGCAGGTTATTTAAGCCATGGTCAAAAGCAGTGGCTAGAGATTGGGATGCTGTTGATGCAAGACCCCGCTTTGTTGTTGCTCGATGAGCCTGTGGCAGGAATGACGGATCATGAGACAGAGAGAACGGCTGAGCTCTTTCTTAGTTTGAAGGGAAAGCATTCTTTGATGGTGGTCGAGCACGATATGAGCTTTATTGCAGCTATCTCAGAAATCGTCACTGTACTGAGTGAGGGCTCTGTCTTAGCGCAAGGTACCTTGCAACAAGTTCAAAACGACGAGCGGGTGATTGAAGTTTATTTGGGGCGTTGAATGTTATTAACTTTAAAAGAAGTCAACCAATTTTACGGTGGTTCACACATTTTGCGTTCGGTCTCTTTGCAAGCGCAGTTGGGACAAGTCACGGTTTTGTTGGGTCGCAACGGTGTGGGCAAAACCACCTTGCTGAAGTCTTTGATGGGCGTTGTCCCGATTCGCTCGGGCGAGATCTTATTAGAGGGTAAACCCATCCATCACATGACGCCATACCAGCGTGCACGTGCGGGTATAGGTTATGTTCCCCAAGGACGAGAGATCTTTGGTCGGCTGACTGTTCTGGAAAATTTACAAATGGGTTTGGCCACTCAATCTGCAAGCACCAAAGTGCCTGAAGAGCTTTATGAGTTGTTTCCTGTTTTGGCACAAATGCAAAATCGTCGCGGAGGCGACTTGTCGGGCGGACAACAGCAACAACTGGCCATTGCACGTGCGTTGGCAGCCAAGCCCAAACTATTGGTGTTGGACGAGCCTACCGAGGGAATACAGCCAAGCATCATCAAAGACATTGGCCGAGTCATCAAAATGTTGGCCCAGCGCGGTGACATGGCGATTTTGCTTTGTGAGCAGTACTATGATTTTGCTCAAGAGTTAGCTGACCAATACTGCGTCATGGAACGAGGTGAGGTGGTTGCCCATGGGCCTGGGAGTGAAATGGAGTCCAAGGGCATCCGTCAACTGGTGGCCATTTGAGTTGTCTCTTGGGACCCATTGCGCCCTTCATTGGGTTAGAGAGAACTTTTGTTCTTCAAATTTGTTCTTCTTAGATGTATTCTCAGAGCCCAGGTGTTTACTCAATGTATTCACAATGATTTAAACTGCATTGTTTTCATTGAATGATCGGTTTCAATCATGTCCCAAACCCAAAAGCCCAATTTTGGACTCATCATTGTCGGAGATGAAATTCTCTCTGGCAAGCGCGCTGACAAACACATGCCCAAGCTCATTGAGCTTTTGGCCAAGCGCGGTTTGAGCTTGTCTTATGCTCATTACGTCGGGGATGACCCCCAACGAATCACACAGACCTTGAGTGCAGCTTTTCAAAGCGGCGATATCGTGTTTTCATGTGGTGGCATTGGAGCCACTCCCGATGATCACACTCGACAATGCGCTGCAAAGGCTCTTGGTTTAGAGCTGAGCATGAACCTGCAAGCAGAGGCCTTTATCAGAAAGCGCATCCAAGACCAAGCGCTGGAGAGTGGACAGCCCTATGAGCCTGATCACCCCAACCATATTCACCGTTTAAACATGGGTATGTTCCCTGTGGGCGCAGACATCATCCCCAATCCTTATAACAATATCGCTGGTTTTCAATGTTCGAGTAACGACCCCGCTGTTGTGGCAGAGCATCCTTGGGCGCGGGTCTATTTTGTGCCTGGCTTTCCAGTCATGGCTTGGCCCATGATGGAGTGGGTGTTGGAGACTTATTGCTCTCAGTGGTTTGATCTCAGTGCTTGGGTTGAAAAGTCCGTCATCGTCTTTGGGGCGATGGAGGCGGCATTGACACCGATCATGATTGAGCTTGAAAAAACGTTTGAAGGTGTAAAAGTTTTCAGCCTCCCCAGTGTGGACCATCCTGAATATGGGCGCCACATTGAGTTGGGCGTGAAAGGTCGACCCGAGTTGGCTGTTCCAGCCTATGATTCCATGATCAAGAAGCTGCACGAATTTGGTGCGCCTATTGGCCCAGAATTGGTGCGTTAAGAGAATTTACACCCACGAATGAACCTTTAATTTGCACTATAATGGTGCAAATTAAAGGTTCATGATTGATCACTTCTTTTCTAATCGTGTTTTTATGCCTCTTGA
>Ga0007809_10000147_pt1 | contig 27689 bp, 37 predicted proteins | sample CryBogCBE02Aug07_FD_60383 | JGI IMG/M metagenome (GOLD analysis project Ga0007809, IMG submission 60383) | Freshwater microbial communities from Crystal Bog, Wisconsin, USA - CBE02Aug07 | ecosystem: Environmental > Aquatic > Freshwater > Lake | place: Crystal Bog, Wisconsin, USA | collected...
GGAGAGAAACTATGAACTGGACTGATTGGATTTTGGGTTTTAGTTTTGGCATTGCCGTTGGCGTTATCACCACTTACATAGCGTGTTGGCGATAATCATGTGGGCCTTGAGTTTCTGGGTACCATGGTTTGCCATTGCTATTGCCACCATCATTCTTGTCTGGTGGGGTGAGCAATGAACGCCGCCATTCGTGACGGATACGTCACAACCAACGGGAAGGACGCACTGTGACAAATCTGTCACCCGACGAACGCCAAGCCCTGCGAGAGAAGCACTTACGAAAGAAGTTCATTCCCTACTGCTACCAATGCGGGACGGAATACCCCTGCGACGTAATCACCGTGCTAGACGCTTGGGAAGCCAGCCTCATCTGCGACCACACAACCATTGAGAATGGCGTGGAACGACGCTGGTGGTTTTATTGCCCGAAGTGCAACAAAGCGCTATGACCGTAGCGATTTTGCCACAACTATACCGAAATTGGTATAATTTTGCCCGAAATCGGTACGACCGTAAGGAAAGAGTATGAAACTAGCCCTACAAATCGCCGTGCCGATAATCCTGTACTTGTTCTTTGGCTTCTTCTTTGCCGAGGATATGAAGGATGTCCGCTACTTCGTGCTGATGCCTATCTGCCTTGCGGTAGTTTTGGCCGTAGTCGGTTGCTTCCTACTATTCCTATCGTGGCTCTACTAATGAAGCGCCTCTACCAGCAAAATGTGGGTATCCACCAAGTCGTGATTGAGGAAGGCAACGCCGGCCTATGCGAGGTTGCTCTCGTAAATCTCAAGGGTCGCCACCTATTCGCTATCGCCGACAACTATCCCGATGCTGAAAAGATTGCCTATCGGATTGCGCGTGGCATCAATGATGGGCGACGCTTCAACTACGAACCTCGCTAGTTCGCTAGGTGCTGTTCCTCAAAGAGCAGTGGACCGGCATCGATGATGCGTCGGCAGCCACACTCGCACCAGAGAAACTCGCCTACGCCAAGTTTTCCAGCAACGATTTCGGTGGCAACTAGACCGTCATACGAGGGCGTGATGCACTCACGGGCAATCGTCTTGCCGCTGATGTTGTAGCCGATTAGTTGAGAGGTCATCTCTCGTCTCCTTTGTTCGGTCAATATTACCATAGACACTAAACCCTAGTAGTTATAGTAGAAATCAAGAGGGGCAGTATCGTTTGGCGGTGAAGCCTGACCCCTTTGATGATGACGAAGCCTTTATAAAGGCGTTTAGCGATGAGGAAATCATCTACGGCATCAACCAATTCGCCGAGGTCCGACTAAAAATAACCGGTGACGAGTTTATTTCCAAAGTTCGGGCCGGAGAGCCAGTCGCACACCTACACAAGAACGCCCAAGATGTTGCTGATTTGGTCGCCATACTTGACCGCAGACAAGCGAGCAAATGATGTGGTCATGGGTTCTTAGCGTCGTTGGTTTGTTTGGAACGCTCATCACTGGCCGCAAAAAGTGGTGGGGGTGGGCGGTCCTATCGTTTTACAACATCCTTTGGATAGTGTTTGCCATCGTCAGCAAGCAGTATGGATTCCTACTCGCCTCGGCGGTCTATCAAGTTATCTACGCCAATAACCTACGCAACTGGTATCGGGAACGCAGGTAACTAGGGTAGTGTGCGGGTATGGCTCGCATCAGCATTAGGGAACGCATCGCTCTAGCGATTCTCGGAAAAGAGAAGGTCGCCGATAGCGACATCTTGCCGTCTGACCTACAGATGCGGGTCGTGACCGAAACAGCACTCGAGGCCGCAATTGACCTCGCCTTTATCCAAAATAACCTTATCCACGCGGTCTTTACCGAACTCGCAGAACTCGGCATCTTTATCGGGGTGGACAAGGGCATCTCGGATGAGATAGAAAAGCGTATGAGCATTTTGCGCGCCTCGCACACCGTCGCTGGTGAAATCTCAGGCGAACTACAACCCATCAAAGGACACGAAAATGACTGACGAGCAGAAGCCCGAAATCAACCTTGACGATTTGGACCCGGGCGAAATCGCCGTCAAGTTGGGGCTAGAGCAAATCCTGCGTATCCACGAAATTGAGCGCACGATGCTTAGCCGCGCTATCCAAGTCATCAACGGCCTCACGAACAAATCACCAGAGGAAATCATCGCCAAGTTGAGCGAGGGTCTAAACGGCGAGTATGAGGAAGCGACCAAGACCGCAGAAGCAGCGAGCAATGTTGCCAAGTTGTATCTCCCGCCAAAGCGAGACATCACGCTTCCCTAAGGGTTTTGTTCCTCAACCCACTCGGCGGGAACGGTCATCTCTGACTCTATGACCGCCACGATGACCGGAGATTTTGACTTGCTGAAATGAGTTGCCGATGCGCTCACACACATCTCAATAAAACGCGCCGAGTTTTCGCCCGACACATCGCTTAGGAGTTTTGATACGAACTCGAGGTATGTCCGTTCGTAAGACAAACCATCGTCAAGTTCTAAATCAAACTGTTTGGCTGCTGATGCGATGTTCTCTCGCACGAAACAGTCAAGCATGGCGATGTCCACCGGCTCATCACTTTCGGCTTTGTAGCGTTGAGCGAGCAACGCAAGAGCGACACCACTCGCAAAAATAGTTGATTTAGTTTCCGTGTCTTCGTCGAAGGACAGTTCCATACTCTTTTTTTCCATCACTTCACCACCACGAAGTAGTGAGGGATGACCTTAGGGGCGGGCTTTGCCTTTGGCTTCGCCGGAGTGATGGTCGTCACGCCACGATTCCAATGGGTCTTGCCGAAGGCACTCTCCCATAGGTCAAGTTCCTTCTCACTCGGCTTATTGCCGTAGAGAACATCCTCATCAAAGAGTGGAACATCACCATCGTCGTAGTTCTCAAACAAACTCTCAATGTCGTATTCCACTTCATCCCATCGCGCCTCGTCAATGAGGTAGTAGGGAAGGTCAACCTTCTCGCAACCGAGGAAGTCGGTCCAGTCATCATCGGTCATTCCCTTGATGAAGTCGGCAGACAAATCGTATTGCGCTCGGCAATACTCAACATCGGCCTCGGTCATCAAAGAGCACACTTGATTTTCTAACGCCACCACTCTCTCCTTTCGGTGGAACACCAGTCATTGTTCGGTACTTCTGCCCCAAAGTTGTGCGGCCACGAGCAAACTGTCGCTTGCACTAACTCGCCCTCGGGGGTTTCTACGCTTGTCTCTACAACCTTGTAGCCAGCGTTCATCTCCATCCGATACATCGCAATAACATCATCGGTGAGTTCTAGTTCGTAGAGTTCACCAACGGCCTTATCGCCGATAGAGCCACTCCACACGAGGACTGGATACGCCTTGTGTTCATTGAGGTAGTGCAACTTCGCACCCTTTATCACCACGGGTCCGTGTTCTGTGACGATGGAATTGGAAATCCAGTCGTGTAGAGGTTCGCCCTTGCGTAGCGTTCCGTAGGCGACGAACATAATTGTGCTAGCCGCTTCTCGGACCTTATTGGTTGGTTCAGTTATCATAGACCCTAGTTTAGTGCGTGGTGATGGCCGTGTCAAGAACCCAATAAATACAAGGGTTTCTAAGATACTTGACGAGGGTTTAGTTCCGCAGTAGGATTTAGTCATCGGATAAACAAAGGAGATACCGATGACCCAGATTACTAAGATTGACCGCAAGACGGCCAACGACATCAGCAAGGCTACTGAGGCTGCGCTCAAGGCAGTTGCCGAGCAGTTTGGCATCAATGTTTCTATTAACGGTGGCAAGTTTGACCCTCAAGCCGGAACCTTCGCTCCGAAGGTGGAGTTCTCCGTTGAGGGGGCTGACCGCTACGAGTGGGAAACTACCGTTCACCTTATTCGCTCTAATTGGCGCAACCAGTGGCTACACAAGGATGACTTCGGGGCTGTCATCACCCTTCAGGGTAAGAAGTATGAGTTGGTTGGCATCAACCTTCGTGCGCCGAAGTTCCCCATCAACGCCAAGTGCTTGACCGATGGCAAGATTTACAAGTTGACCGAGGCAGGCGTTCGTCGGGCGATGGGGCGTGAGGAAGCGGCGTAATGATTATCATCGCCGTCATCACCGTTGCCGTCATCGGGGCTGCTCTCGCATCTCTTGATGACTAATCCTTGACACCACTCAAGTCACATCACTAGTGTCTCTCCCAGAACAGGGGAGGCACTAGTGGCGTACAGAGAGTTAGACAAGCGCGTAGATGCCGAGTTGCTCGCCAACATCAGCGATTGGCCGAGAACAAGAAACTGCGCCGACAAAGATGTTGATACATCGTGGTTTTATCCCGATGACCGAGCGCAACCACACAAGGCAGTCTTTTCGCTATGCGATACCTGCGAGATACGCGCGACCTGTGCTGAATACGCCCTCACTAATGACGAGTCTCAGGGCATCTGGGGCGGTCTAGTCGCAGCCGAGCGCAAAAAGATTTTGTTTGGCCGACGCTACCCAACGGAAAAAAACCCTTCGTGCCGAACACCAACTGGTCCAAGTGTTCGCGGATACCGAACCCACCTCGAGATAGGTGAGGACCCGTGTGATGGATGTCGCGCTCACTATCGTGCGTATCAAGTCGCTTATTACACACAACTAAATGTTCGTGCTGAACGCGTCGCCCGTTTCGTAGCGAATACAAGGGAATAGGACTTTTCCAAACCTCATTGTATTTTTGAGGTATGCCGCGCACCTTTTCTGCCATCATCGTCGCCTTCGTGATGGGGCTTTCTAGCGTCTTTTTACAAATCAGCACAGCGAGCGCGGCTACTACTCCCTGCGCCACATGGGTCCATATTGTTGATATTTCCGACAATAATAAGCACCCTCTCAACTGGGTCAAACTCGCTAAGTCGGGCGTGGCCGGCGTTTACATCAAAAACTCCGAAGGCACTTCCTATGTCAATGAGTTTTGGAACTCCGATGTCGCATCAGCAACCCTCGCCGGTCTGCCTTACGGTGGCTACTATTTCGCTCAACCCGCCAAAACTGACCCAACTGCCTCTGCCAACTTTTTTGTGGCTTCTGGTGGGGCTAAGGGGGCGTTGCCGCCGGCCCTAGACCTCGAGAAGGCGGGCAAATCACCATCGGCAACCGTGACATGGGCGATTACGTGGCTCAACCGCGTTCGCGCTCTCACTAATCGCACTCCCATTCTCTACACGGGGGCGTTTCAGTCGTGGAGTGGCTCTCTCGCCTTCGCAGGATGGACTTTGTGGCTTCCGGCCTACCCAAACGGCTACAAGCCCGTAGGAAGCGTTTGCGCCCTCTCTCAGCCCAAACTACCGCCAGCGTGGGCTCACACTGGTTGGACCCTTTGGCAATACACCTCAGTGGGGATGCCAGCCGGAACCTACAACCACACCGACCTCTCGGTGGCGCTTGCTGATTGGTTTGCTAAGTGGACTGGAGCCGGAACCGTTACTACTCCCAGCGGAAATGTCGTGCCCGCCTACTCAACGGGCTCATACGGCGTAAAGGTTTCCCAAATCCAACTTTTGCTGATTAGCAAGGGGCTACTGCCGAAGGGGTCTGCCGATGGCGTATTCGGCCTCGCAACTAAGCGAGCCGTAGAACTCTGGCAAATCAAAATCGGCGTAAAGGGCGATGGCGTATGGTCCGTTGCGACCCAAAAGGCAAGTGACTACTACATCGCTCACGGCTACACGGCGCAGGCCGCTGCTGGTTGGGCGGCGATGGGTGCTGAAATGAAGCCTTTGCCCGACATCAACTTCTCCTACGCAACCCCGACCACGACCACGACTATCAAAGGCAAGAAGTAATGCTCTCCACCATCACTATCTCAACTGGAACCTATATGACGTGGCAGGCCACCCTCGTCGTGCTCTCAATCGTATCCACCAGCCTCAATATTTGGAAAATGACACGAGGCGGTAAGCAGCAAGACGAAGCCATCGCCAACCTTAAGTTGGAACTCAAAGAGGCGATTGCTGATGTCAAGTCTGATGTCGCCCAAGTTCGCCAAGATGTTGAGGATACGACCCAACGGCTCGAGAACCACATTGACCGCCAAAGCCTTGTAGAAGCCCCTAAGCCCACGCCTCGTCGCCGGAAGGTAGCGGAGTAATGTCCGATGAGCAAGCCGTTTCAGCACACATCCAAAAGGTAACTCACAACTACGCCGTTCGCTTCCCCGAGCATCCGGCACGTGAGGATGACCCTCACTACATCGACTTCAACCACATCCATAATGCGTGGAAAAAAGACCCCGATAAGTGGCAGTGCCTTATCGGTAAGCATCGTGGCGATTTCTCCGAGTGTGACCTCCAGCACCCACTAGAACTTCACCATGCGCACGTGGAGTTCGCTCTCCAAAACGGTATTGAGTTGGCGTGGCTAGAGAAGGACTATCCGGGCATCTCTGACCCCGACAAGTTGGGCGCGTGGGTGGAGAGCGCTGAAAACCTCGTCGTGCTCTGCCAATTCCACCACCGAGGTCACGGTGGGGCTCATGTCGCGTCGGCATCTGATTATGAAGGTCTGAAATACATCCGAGGTTTGATTATCTAATGAAACTTGCGCTGATTACTTTTGTCTGTTTCGTCTTATCCAACATCGCTTCGACTTTGATGGTCCAAGCCGAGGCTCGTAATCGTGCGTATCTCGGCGGCCTTTTTGAGGCTATCTACGCTTTGTTTTTTATCTACGCTGCGAAGTATGCCCTCAACACTTCGCCTTTGGAAATCGGCGCGCTGGTGCTCGGCAACTTTTTCGGTGCTGTTTTGGGCGTAAAGGTTGGCGAGAGGTTCGTCACTGACCACGACGATGAAGCGACGAAGGGCCGACTTGCCGAAGCCGAGGCCGCACTACTCATCGCACATCAGGCGCTTGCTGAATTAGATGCCGAGGTCGAGATGCACCACGAACTTGATGAGGAACGCTACCGCGACTAAAGATTTTTAGAAATCTTTTTTACAAATCTGGCTATAAGCACCGCTTATGTTGGTGTGAAGGAAAACAAAACCGAGCAAGAGAAACTCGCCGAGCGCGAGCGTCGCTACAAAGAGTATGACCGACGATGGGCGAGGCAAATCGCCACCTACGCGGGCGGTATGAGAATTGACTGTACGCCCCCTCACATTTTGCGCCTCGCTGCTGAATACAAGCGTGAGGATGCCGAGTGGCTCGAGGGGTGGGCGAAAAGAAACGAAGAGGCTCAACCAGAGTGGTGAGCCCCTTCGTAGCGTGACTGACTAAACGGAAGTCAGCCGAGTGACAGGCGTGGCGTAGTCGTGAGTAACCGGACCCGTGAGTTGGTCAATGCGCTTACGCAGACGAGCCTCTCGGTATTCAGCCCAACGCAGTTCCTGTTGGATAATGTCGGCCTCAATACGAGCAGCCTCTAAAGCCTTACGCAGTTGTCGCTTCGTCATCGGTATCTCCTTTACTAATCCGATGTCTATATCGTAGCCTTATACAGGGGTTTAGTCAAGTAATAAGTAGGATACCTATCACCTGACCTTTATGCCGCTAAATCCCTATAAATAAAGGGTTCTTGCTTTTGTCACAGTAGTGGGGTAGAGTAGTTATGTGGAAACAACAAAGGAGATAACAGTGACCACAGAAATCAAGACCATCACCGAAAAGCAAGTGCGCTTCATCAACGACTTGCTCAACAAGCGAGTGGTTCCCGCGAACCTTCGCAACATCACGGTTGACCTGCTCAACCGCGCAGAGGCGAGTGACCTCATCGACACCCTGCTTCGTCAGCCTCGCAAGATTGGTTCGGGTGTCCGAACCATCACGCCGGTTGCACCTGCGCCCACTCCGGCTGTTCAGCAGCCGACCACACCGGCCCCTGTGTTCACGCCGACCCGACCTGCCTATGTGGACCGTTCGCTCATCCCGAACACGGTTCCCACCGAGAGCATCCCTGTCGGCATCTACACGGTGGAACACGGCGATGGAAAGCACACGACCCTCAAGTTCACCAACGACAAGTACGGCAAGTTGGTCGTGGCTCTGCTCATCGGTCCTGACAACGAACTCTCCTATAAGAAGTTCGCCACCTTGACCGACAAGGGTTTCCGTAAGTTCCGTGATGCTCGCGTCACCGACAAGACCATCGCTGCCCTTCAGTTCTTGCTGACTGGTGGCGTGGACACTGCTCGCGAGAAGTTCCTCGAACTGAGCGAGGCTCACGCCTTTGCTTCGGGCAACTGCCTCGCCTGCCTTCGCACCCTCACTGTCGGGGAGTCGGTTCGTCGCGGTCTCGGACCCATCTGCGCCAAGCGTCTCGGCGTGGCATAAATCAGCCAGTCAAATTGGCATTGCGAGTGCCTAGAGGATAGAGTGTCCTCTAGGCATTTCGCTATTTCTAAAGGAGAAACCGATGCTTACGCAAGGCGAGATTCAGCAACGCATTGAGGAACTACACACACGCCTCGAGGAACTGACTGATGAAATCAGAATTGCCGGCCACGATGCTGCGATAGCAGAGGCCGAGTATGAAACTGCCTACGCCCAACAACGCCTCACGGCTCGTTGGCAAGCCAATGAAACCGGAACAAAACTTACCGCCCCGGCTGCTGATGACACGGCGGTAGTCGCCACTGCTCAACTTCGTAAAGAGGCTTTGCTCGCTCGCAATAACCTCTCAACGCTTCGTGAAGCCATCGCCGTCGCCAAGACAACTATGGATGGATTACGCACTTTGGCGGCATCTCACCGAAACATCGTCTAACACCTCACGGACTTCCAAACCTCGTGTAGGGTCATGGCGTGGATGCCACGCCAATAACCGAAGCGGAAATGCGACTCGTCGCTCTTGAAGAGGGCCTAAAGGCAGCCATCGTGCTTGACTCCCTACGCCTTGCCATGCTGAACCAAGCCGTTGAGTGGATAGAGGAAATGACCGATTTGCCGAAGGTGGAAATCCGACGAGAAATTGCTGGCAAACGTGCTGGACAGGTGGGTCGCTCACTTGATACAATAAGAGCCGTTCGTCACCTACTTAGGGGCGAGCACTAAACGTAGTATCTAGTAGAGAGAGAGGACTATCAATGTCCAATGGTGCTTCAATCACCGTAACTGGCAACCTCGTTGCCGACCCCGAAATCCGTTTTTTCAGTAGCGGAGATGCCTACTGCAACATCACTGTTGCCGTTGGTTCGCGCAAGAAGAACGAATCAGGGGAATGGGTTGATGGCGATACGTCGTACTTCGACGCGACGCTCATCGGCTCGCTTGCTGAAAACTTCGCCAACTCGGTGACTAAGGGAACTCGTGTCGTAGTGACCGGAACCCAGACGCAGCGACACTACGAAGTCGATGGTCAGAAGCGCAGTTCCTACGGAATCAAGGCCGACTCTGCCGGTCCTGACCTTCGTTGGGCTACCGCATCCGTCACCAAGGTCGCCAAGAACGAGGGTGGCTCTGCCCCCACGCGCTCGGCTGCGCCGGCACAACCGGCGTTTGACGACGAGCCGTTCTAGGCAACGCTGATGGTGTATCCCGTTGGGGAGGCTTAGGCCGGCCCTAGGGAACGCTAATCAAGAGAACCCCCTAGACCTAGTTCACCAATCTTTTCTGGCGACGGTGAGCGAACGCCCGACTTATTTCTATCTCCTTTAGAAGTGCGGGAATGGTTTAGGGGGTTTTCGCCGTACAAAATCCAAATCTGACCACACAAAGCGGACTGTTATGTTGTAGCATTTCCAAACGTGGACCTTCCAAACCAGCCCGAAGATGATTTCGACAAGGATATCACCGGCACTCAGCCGAGTGATTCCATAGATTTTGATGCCCTCAACATCGTCTTTTCATTTGGGATGATGAAGGAACAGTTTGATGCGATGACCGATGCTGGCTTCACCGAAGCGCAGGCTTTACGGTTCCTCGCATTTTGTTCTATTTACGATGGCGACTTTTAATGCCCGACTTCAATGACTTCGGTGCTGAAATAACTAGTGGCCCCGCCGACATCATCTACCTTGAGTTGGACCTTGTTCGTGCTTTTCTCGGACCAGCGTGGAAGGCAGATGGGGCGTGTCGCACCCCTAATGCCGAGCATCTAGATACCTTTTATCCCGAAGCCGGAACTCACGGCGGTAATCACCTCGTCGCCCCTCGCAAATTGTGTCTCCAATGCCCAGTTCGCTATGAGTGTCTTGACTACGGAATTGACGAGCCCTTCGGAGTGTGGGGCGGTCATTCGCCAAGCCAACGCCGACGCATTAGTGCGATGGTAAAAAAGGGCAGTAGCCTTTTGGAAGCAAGCCAACAAATAGACCTACGGAGCAGAGATGGCCGACGACCAGAGTAAGGTAAATAACTACGCCGAACTCGGTGCTTCCGGTCTGTGGCGCACCGGCGGATTCGTCATTGACGATATCCTTCCCCAACTTCGAGGTAAGCAAGCCCTTATCGCTTACCGCGACATGTCGGAGAATGACCCAGTAATCGGCGCAATGCTGTTTGCTATTGAGCGCATCATTCTCCAAGTGGACTGGCGCGTGGACCCCTACGACGATGACACTGCTGATACGCCTACGGATAAAGACCGAGAGGCGGCTCGCTTTGTCCAAGAGTGCATGGATGACATGAGCCACTCGTGGCACGACTTGATGATTGCCATCTTGTCCTTCCTGCCCTTTGGTTTTTCGTTTTTTGAGATTGTCTATAAACAGCGCAAGGGGCCAGACCAAAAAGACCCCGCTAAGAGGTCTAACTACAAAGACAATATGATTGGGTGGCGCAAGATTGTGATGCGCGCCCAAGACTCCCTCTGGCAGTGGCAGTTCGACGAGAGTGGCGGCATCAAGGCGTTTATTCAGCGTGACCCTACGACTGGTCGCCTACTCGTCATCCCTATTGAGAAGGGTTTGCTTTTCCGCACAACTTCAGCACGAGGAAACCCCGAAGGCCGTTCTATCCTGCGAAACGCCTTTAAGTCGTGGTATTACAAGCGTCGTATTGAAGAGTTTGAGGCTGTCGGCGTAGAGCGCGACCTTGCTGGTCTGCCAGTTGCCTATGTTCCTGCTGAATGGTTGAGTTCCAATGCTACGCCCGCCGAGCGCAACGCCCTCTCGGGTATGCAGAGCATCGTGCGCGGTGTCAAGCGAAACGAAACCGAAGGCGTAATCCTGCCGACCCTCTTTGACGAAAACGGTAAGCAACTCATCGACTTTAAGTTGCTGAACTCCGGTGGCGCGCGTCAGTTCAATACGGACCAAATCATTTCGCGCTACAACCAGCAAATCTCTATGACGGTTCTGGCGGACTTTATTATGCTCGGTCACGAATCGGTAGGTTCCTTCTCACTCGGAACCTCAAAGATTGAACTCTTTATGGCCGCCGTTGAGTCGTGGGTTCGCCTTATTGCTGAAATCTTTAATAGCCACGCCATCCCACGCTTGATAAATATGAACGGTTTTGACACCGAGCGTTGCCCTGTCCTCTCGTATGGTCAGGTGACGGCGGTGGACCTCCAAGAACTCGGCGGCTTCCTCGGAACCTTGACGCAGAATAAGTTGATTACGCCCGACAATAACCTCGAGGAATACCTGCGCGACCTCGCCGGCCTTCCCGGATTTATGTCGCAACCGAACGGTATGGCTCAAAACCTTCGCTACGGCGATGGCAACCAGTTTGCTCAACAGCAAATTATGGAAGGCAAGCACCCTTTCATCGGGGTCAAGGGTCCTATCGCCGGAACTCCCGACACCGAGGGAACGATTATCCAAAACCCGCAAGGTGGGCTCAATGACCAGTCGGGCGGTAGTGGCATCCAAGCGGATATCAGCAGTTCGGGCTATCCGGGCGAATCGGGGCAACCACCCGCACAAGAAAAGGGCGGCAAAAAGAAGCCCACCGGACAAAACGGTCCACTCACGAATAATCAGGGTCCGACTTCCTAATGAAGCGCATCATGTTTATCAAAGCCGAATACGCCCCTAAGCGTTCGAAGCGCAAGGGTGTCCTGCGAGTTCAATCACCACTCAAAGCGGCGAAGCGTCCGCGCTCAAACTAAACAGAGATTTGGAAAGAGTGGGGTAGCATAATGCGAGAAACATCCGCTAGGGGGAAGCAATGAGCCAAGTCAGCATCTTTGATGTCGTCGCCGACATTGCCCTGTCCGACATTATTGCAAATACTTCTATCGATGTAGATGTTCGCAAGGGCGCAGCCGACCTTCTCCAAGAGGGCTACCTCACCGCCGATGTAATGGCGATATCAAAGAGCAATGGTGAAATGGCCGTTGTCCTCACTCCTAATGAGGCTAAGAAGGACAACTCTCCGATTTGGAAGCGCCTCGCCGACAAGGTTTTCGGAACCAACGAAGAGGATGAACTCTCGGCTGGTGCTGAACAGCGCCTTATTTCTCGCAACATCGCTAAGGGTTTGGCTTCCGTTGAGCACCCCTTTACTAAGAGCACCAACGACTTCGGCGGTGTCCACGCCTGCGTTATTTGCGGTTCCACCGATGAGAAGCCGATTTGCGAGCCGTTGGATAAGGCCGTAGGTTTCCCCTTCACCTTCGCCTCTAGCCCCGTAGAGCCTCAAATGGATGACACTGGCGATGTCTCTACGACTGACGGCGCGGTTCAGGTTCACCTTGACCCCGAAACGGTCGCCTCAATCCTCGGTGCGGTTCAAGGGGGTTCGCCCACTTTGGGGGGTAGCGAGAGCGAGAGTTCCTCGAGTTCCTCATCTAGTTCTATGTCTGCTGATAGTAGCGATTCGTCGGACAGTTCCTCATCGTCAAGTTCGTCGGACAGTAGTTCATCGTCAAGCGATAGTTCATCGTCATCCTCATCATCGGACAGCAGTTCGTCATCTAGTTCCTCGAGTTCCTCATCTAGCGATGACTCATCTAGCGATGCCGTTCTCGGACCTAATTGGAAAGATGGTTTAGACCCGTGGCAAGTAGAACTTGCTGAAAGCATTGACGAAATGGTTGAGGACATGGGCCGTATGCCTACTACCGATGCCGGATATATTGATGTGTCGCCCTACGGCAAGGGTCAAGACTGTGATGACTGTATCGCCTTCAACGAAAATGGCGGTTGCGACTGGGTTGCCGTTTCTCCCTCGCCGCAAGGCTGGTGTAAGTTTAATATTGTTCCGGTTCTCATCAAGTCGGTTGCTGAAAAGACCGCCGAAATTGACGAACTTCTCAAGTATGACCACGAAGGCGAAGGCTCGCTCGGTCAAGAGAGTGCTTACACGGTCTATAACGACCAGACGCAAGATGACGATTCTGGTGAAGACACGCGTGACTACGACAATAGCGAAATGGGCGATTTTGGATTTAACCCGCGCAGTGTCGCAAAGGGTCAGCCCGGAGTTGGCTCTGTTCATGTTGATTCCGTGAGTTGGAACGGCGATTACGAGCCCGAAATCCCCGAAAACATGACGGTTCTCGATGACCAAATGCCGATGCCGCTAGACCAGTTTGGAAATGCCGATGATAGTGACGAGGATGACTCCATCCCCGGAACTATCCGCAAAGATGCTGAAATGCGCTACACGCTCGGACCTTGGTATGTCCCCTACTCTGCCGATGCTCACGGCGAATGGACTGACCCCGCCGAACTACAGCAAGCCTTATGGGGCTACATCCGTTCGGGCGACCGACAAATCCGACTGCAGCACAATGTAAACATCGTGGCCGGCGAATGGGTTGAGGCTATGCAGTGGCCTTACGATGTCTCTATTCCTATGGTTCAGGCTGGCTCGGGTGCTGTTTCCAATGTCTCATTTCCCGCTGGAACGTGTTTCCTCGGCGTGATTTGGGAACCGTGGGCGTGGGAACTCGTCAAGCAGGGCAAGATTGGTGGCTACTCAATGGGTGGCACTGGTGCGGGCATAGAAGTGGATATGCCAGAACCATCAGCAGTACCGACCTTCCCTACTATCCAGCAGTAATAGGACAAGGGTTTTCCAAACTAAGGGGTAGTATCTCACTAGAACTTCGTCTAGGGAGAACTATAAATGTCCGAGAATACTCTTAGTGAAATTGGCAATTGGCTCAAGTCTGTTTTTAAGGCTGGCGACCTGCAAGGCCACGAGTTTCACGGCAACCAGTACTCACAAAACGCTAGCGGTTCTACCACTACGCCGGCCCCCGCACCCGCGCGTCAGTCAGACCCCAACCGTTATCAGGCCGTAGGTCGTTGGGGCCAGCAATCACCAGCCGAAGGCGTTGAGCCCACCGGACCGAAGTATGGTCAGGTGGACAACGGCGGTAAGCCCACTCCCCCCGACAACATCAGTGACCATGTTGCGATGTCTAAGTGGCACACCGATATGCAAAACTTCCACGCCCAACATCCACTCGGCGTTGATAGTGATATGGGTGGTTATCACAAAGACGCTTCAGATGCTCACGCTATTGCGGCCAATATTCACGGCAACGCGGCTCGCGTAAGCACTCCCTATAAGGCTCCTATGTCACAGGTGGCCCAAATCGCCACCCGCCTTGCACAACACGCCACCGAAAAGACTGGTGGTGAAGGTGGTGCTGGAAACATCCACAATAGGGACACTCACGAAATCATCACTAATCCGTATGATTTCCCTCGTACCCCGGACCACGGTCCGTTCTCTGGTGGCAATAAGTGGCACACGACCTCTGACAGCAAAATGGAAAACTCGCAGATGTACTACAACGCGCAGAAGTCTGCTGATTTGGATATCAACGACTTTATCGCCGAGCGTTTCCTCAAGGATGCCAACGAATCATTGGCTACCGTGATGCGCCACGACCAAGACCACGATGACTGGCATCGCTCGCATGGTGATGAGCCATGCACCTCGGAAGCCGACTGTGCCGCTAAGCGCGCTAAGTATACCGAAGTCGCTAAGGGGGATGTCACCGGACACCCGTTCCACGGAAACCAGTACTCGTCAGCGGGGGCACTCGCCACTCGTGCTGCGAGTATGTTCAAGATTGACGCTATCGGCCCAGAGCGAAATACTTGGGGTGGAAACAGCACTAAGGACTTTGAGAACATTGTCTCTGGTCATAGGCAACTAGAGGCAGACCACCGCGCAGATGCCGCCGCCGAATACGCAAAGGGCAATACTAAGGCTGGCGACTTGCACACCGCCGCCGCCCGCGCTCATGCTGATGCTGCCGAAGCGTGGCAGAAGTCAAATGAGGCTGGCTACACCCACGCCCAACGCGAAAGTGGCGTTCCTACGAGCGCATGGGATGCTCACATCAAGTCGCAAGACGCATCTCGAGCGACTAGCAAGGCAGTTGGCGCTTCTAATAGCGGAAGCCTTCGTACTGTTTCCGATGAGCAGGCATCAGATGCTCTTGACCGCCTCAAGAACGGCAGTGACTCGGTTTCAGCAGTTGACGACCATAAGACCCTCGCCCAATATCACGCCGAGCGAGGTCAAACCGACGCTTCAGACGCACATGAGGCCGCGGCCAACGAAATTGCGCGCGGCACGATGAACGAAGCCGGTCAAGCGGAACTGCAGGATAAGGCTATTCGTGCTTCTGAGGCCAATGGTGTTCGCAAGTTGGGCGATGATGGCGCAAGCGAGAACATCCAAAGTGAGACGGCTATTGCTACTCGCCGCAGCGACATCCCCTATCGCACTCCGCTTACCGCTAGCCAGCCGCCAGAAGGCATACACTCCAATGGTTCACCTCGCTACCACGGAGCCTTTACGCTTCACGTAGATGGCAATGTAAACCCTATTACGGGCAAGTCATCTAGCGGTTCCAAGCAGGCCACGACCTTCAGCAACCGTAAGTCATACGCCATTGTTCAGGGCCAGCGCCCCGGTGGTTCAACTTTTACTCGTATGGTTCCGTGTGACCGTTCGTGGCGTATCGGCGACTCAATGCGCTTCCTAGATGATGGTCGGCCTAGCAAGGACAAGGGATTGGGCCATGTGGTTGGCATCACTGACCCGAGCAACGGCGCATACTACGGACAAGTTCCGAACCGTCCCCTCTCGCACAACTCAATTGACTAATCGGTGTCACAGGGCTGTGAGAGGATAGAACTATGACAAACCTTGATGCTGAAATCATCCGTTGGATAAAGATTTCTAAGGGCGACTTGCCCGGACACGAGTTTCACGGAAACCAGTACTCCACGCCCGAAGCGCAGGCATCCGAACTCAATAAAATCTCACAACTCATAATTGGTGCGAATAGTTACGGAAGCCCCGATGCCGAACACCATGTTTGGCATCCTCGTATCTACGGTGTAAGTCGCCTAGCCACCTCATACCCCACAACCAACCCATCTCTCAATTTTGACCACCCCGGTATGCAGGGGGACCCCCACATAGTCCGTGACAGTTTGTTTGACATGAAGCCGCGTACAGATGCTGGCGGTCCATCAAAAAGGCAAGGCAACGGTTGGGAAGCCCCCTTTAATGAGCCTTTTTATACGCCCAAACAAATAGAGGGCGCAAAAGCAATCACCAAAGAGTTATTGCAGCGAGTTGATGGAATCCAAAAAAGCCTCAAGTTGTCACAACGCATTTACGCTGACAATGGAAAAGCATCCAACGCTTTCAATAGTGCAGCCGGTGCGCTTGGAACCGCAAAAGCACTTGCCAAAGGTCTTTCTCGTATTTACGCAGGAGCACGACCAGTAGAAATCACCACTACTTCCCCGCCCTACTCACCGCGCACCCCAGCAAAAGAGACAAAACAAACGGTGTATCCCGTTAACGGAATGCACAGTGGGGAGTTGAGCAAGCACCAAGATTATGCGATAAGTATGTATCACGCCATCCACGATGCCCAGATGTATCTGAGCCAAGCCCACATTGCGTTGGCCGAGGGGAACCTACAAATCATCAAGGGTGATTTGCCCGGTCATATCTTTCACGGCAACCAATACGAGCAAGCGGAAAACGCTGCGACTGTTGCTCGCACCGCCGAGGCCGCTATTCCCGATTTGGAAAAAAAGTTTGATGATGCTGATATGAAGTATGAAGAACTTTACGAAGAAATGGGAATCTATACAGACGATAGACTCGGTGCTGTTGCCAACGACCTTTACTCAGATAGGGAAATTGAAGATGAGTTCGACAAGGCCTCAGAGGAAGCCGAAAAGAGCAAGGCCGACTACATGAAGGCTATTCGTCAAGCCGGAGATGGCTATGCGCTGATGTCCTACTTCGCTAAAAAGAACGGTGACAACGAAACTGCCGATGCCTATGCGGAAAAGTCGGCTAAGTATGGCAAAATAGCGGACTCGTGGGTTGGCAGCAAAAACTACATCACCTCAGGCGACATCTCATATCCTGATACTTGGTAGTTATGGCTTCCATCGCCAACATCCGTAAGTTCCTAGTTCGTGAGAGGTTCGTCATCGCTAAGGGTGACTACCTCGGCCACCCTTTTCGCGGAAATCAATACGACCAACTATCTACGGGCGAACATTACGACATGGCTCGTAGTGCCGTTCGTGATGTCGCTAATCTGCGCTCGGCTGGTAGGTCGCGCCGATGGGGTGCTCGTCCACACGGAACTGCCCTTGATGGTGAAATCGCCGAAGCGGCGATGAACGCTATTGACCACCTAGTAACTGCTCGTGAGAAACTGCAACCCCAGAGAGACGAACTCAATGGGCTTATGAACGAGTGGAAAAAGACTGGTGAAACTAAAACGCCAAGTGACTATTGTAGAAATGTCTATAGCCAAGGTAATGACCCCAAAATGGATTTGGCTCAAAAAATCGCTAGGCTGCAAGACTACATAGGAAAGATTGACAGGAACCAATCGCCAAGCGGTTTGAGTCGGCGGTCATGGAACCACACCATCAACATCCCAGAACTAAGCAAGGTTGCGGTTTCAGCACTCAATCGTGGCTACAAGGAAATCTCGTCAAGTGGCAAGAGCCTTATTGACAAGAATAACCAACCTCGCCCCGCTACCCTCGCCAACGCCCTTGACCTCATCAAGTCGAACACCGACAAGGCTAATCAAACCCTCAAAATCATCAATAATGATAAGGCTGACCCCCTCGAGCGAGCCGCATCGGTTGCTTTGCTAGACACGCTTATCAAGCGCGCCAGTGGTGATAATAACTTCATCGCACAGGTCTATCGTCTGGCTGGCGATAAGCAGAACGCCGACAAATACGCCGATGTTAGGAAATCTATCACTGACGCTGGGCGACAAGTCAATGATGCCCTCAAATCCCAAATCTATACCAACGCTGGTAATGTCCTCGTCGCTCAGGGTCACGAAATCTTCGATAAATACAAAGACCTTCTAACTTTACCGGAGAAGGCAACGCCTAGCGATATTCAGGAACTTATGAGGGCTAGTGGCCTCTTGAGCCAAGCGAACGAAAACTATACGAAAGCCGGAAACTTCGTTGGTTATGCTGATGCGAGTTTCGCAAAGTTGCGGCAAATAAAAAACGAAAACTCTACTTCGCTACTTATGGTCAACTCAATTATTGATACCAGCAAATCTGCTGACCTAAAGAGCAAGATGGATGATGCCCTCAATAAGGTGGGGTCATCAACGATGAAGTTAGTTCACAACCCTGCCTACGGCTCTAACCAGCCGGAACTTTATGTATCCATCAAAAGTGCTGATACTAAGTATCGTGAAACAACTAGTGCGCTCACTGACGCTGCAAAACGATGGAATAATTTGGCGCAAGCGGCGGAAACGGCCACTCCTTCGTCTTACGATAAGCAGGAATTGATAAATCTTGCTAACAAAAATAAACAGCAAGTTGCGGACCAAATGCTGGCAATTAGAAAAGAGGCCCAAGACAAGTTGGGCGTTGGCTACCTACAAGTCGGTCAATCTCTTCTCAAAAACATCCAAGACAACATTGGCAGTAATGACCCTGCCGTAGCAAAGCAATCCGAGCAGAACCTTACGCTTGCTGAATCTTGCTCGCGTTCGGCTAGAGACTTTTTGACATCCACTTACGACAAACCTATTGAGGGCAAAGAAGCCGAGTTTGCTCAGGCCAAAGAACTCGCCAAATCTGTTTCACACTTCAGCAACATCGTATCTGGTTCGGAAAAGGCCGCAAGTGGTATTGCCCTTTACAACACTAGAGGCCCAGTGAGCGCAGAGGGCGTTGTCAGTGGTGACTACGATTCGTATTACGAAAAATACAATCGTATAGCGAATAGCCTTATGAATGCAAACGGACTGCTGAATAATGTCTTAGACAATAAAGATACCTTTACCGAAGCGGAAAAGGCAAAGGTAGAGCCTTTTGTCAAGGCAAAACTTGATGAAGTCAAAGAGGCACTCGGAAATATTACGAAGGAATATAAAGACGAAATGCCCGCATCAGCCATCAAACTCGGTAGGGAATCGATGGCTATTGCCAAAGACCCTAATGCCGATAGCCCTCGTGCGGCGTGGTCTAATGCTTACAAATACCTTGATTTCGCATCCAACCTTCTCAGCAGCCACATAATCAGTGCAAATACTCAACAGGAAAAAGATGCTTTGACGGCACAGAGGACATCCGTTGATGCTGATAGAGCCATCGCTTCGCAGGAGAGCAAGAAGTTTGACCGGGAGAATCGCTACCTACTGTGATTTCCAAACTCTGGTCTATGCTTTAGCGTGAGCACGAGGGAGTCACTATGGCCGACAACATCACCGAAGCCCTTACCAATTGGGTAGGAACCTTCAAGAAGTCAATGGGTGGCGCGCTGTTTAATGAAGCCTTGACCCTCGCCGAGCGAGCCGAAGCCGAGGCTATTCGTCTGTGCAACGCTGCTGCCGAAGCCCACGCCGAAGGTGGCGACTACCCCGCTAAGAACGCCCTTTTGACGGCGGCCCAACTTCACCTTGATGCCGCCAACTACTTTGAGCGAGCCGCCCAACTCACCACTATGGGTCGTATGCAATACCTTGAGATTGCTCAGGCCAACCGAGCATCTGCCCAAAGTGCGATTGAGTTTATGCACGAAATTGAGGGCACTCCTGCTGAATCGACGACGAGCGACGGTCTTGCCGGTCTAACTGCCGACGAAGCGAGTGGCTACCCCATCTTGACCGAAAACCACGCCCCGGGCGTAATGGACCAAGTGCCGAAGGTCGGCGATGTGTATTCATACGCCAAGAGCGTTGATGGTGAAATCACATATGACGAGGATGGAACCGAAGTTTGGAACCTCGAGGTGGAGAAGGGCGATGTTCCGGGTCACGAGTTTCATGGCAATCAGTACGCCACCGCCCAAGCCAACGCTGCTGTTTCTAAGTTGATGGCGCAGGTCCGCGAACACGACAAGAAGGCTCGTTTCAATAAGCCGAGTTATCGTGGCTCAAACTGGAACGGCAAGTACAACCACCAAGTCAATAGCGAGTTTAAGAAGGCTCTCGCCGACAAGATTTCACAGAGCCCCGGCAAGCCTCTCTCTGAGCACCTTGCTGAAATGAAGGCAGACTGGGCAAAGGGCGCAGACCGCCGTTTGGCGAATATGCAATCGGATTACTTTGACCCGCGCGACTCCGCCACCCGAGACGCTGTTGAGGATGCCACCAAGATTCTCGAGCCCCTCGCTCGCCAAGAGGATGCCGAACGCAACGCTCAAAATATCCAAAGTGGCAAGGAAACTGATAGCCCAAAAGATAGCGAGCCCGAACGCCGTGACTACAAATCAGCCAGCGACGCTGCTCACGACGCAGTTTCTAAGGCGAGCGACCCTTCCAAAGTTGCCGAAGTTTCGTCTATCCACCAAGCCCTCGCTCGCTACCACGACACGAAGTTCGCTTTAGCAAAGCAAGCCGGCAACGAGTCTGATGCAAAGGCTCACTACAACGCATCGGTGGCTCACTCCGAAGCGTCGGTTGATGTTTCACCAGAGGCATCACAAAAGGCAGCCGAAGCCACTGACCGAGCCGAGCACATCGTTGACCTCTCTGGCTACTTTGGAACTGCCGCCCCAGTCTCTAATGTCTCTAAGGGCGATGTTATGGGCCACCCATTTCATGGCAACCAATACGGTGAGGGTCAAGGCGAAAGTGCCGATGTTGCCGGAAAAAACCTCGCTGAAAAGGCCGAGAACCTTCACAAGGACTCCGTAAGTGGCGGTTCTAACGGTGACTACTTCCCCGATATTGAGCACATCAACATCGCTAATGACCACCACAATAAGGCAACTGAGTGCCGAGCAGTGGGCGATGAGGCTGGCGCTCGGGCTCACGAAAAGGCCGCCGACGCTCACGAAGCCGCTGCCATCGCTGCTGATAAGGCTATCCGTAGCAACATCGATAATCAAGAGGGGCGCGTAAGCGATGCGAAGGCAGACAAAGACCACGACGCATGGATGAAGCGGTCCGATGAGGCTCGCAAGGCATCTGCTCGTGCTGAAAAGGCTTCCCCGACTGAGAACTTCCAACTCTCTAAGAAGTCAGCGAGCATGGTTATGAACGCAGTTGTAGAAAACGGCGGGGCGACTATTTCCAAAGCCGGAAAAACCCCTACGACTGGATACATCGTCGCTACCGACCCAATGTTAGGGAAGGTTGTCTCCGGCTCGGTTCTCCGTGATGCCGATAAGTTCAAGCAAACGCTTGGTGATTATATTGAGGCCAACCAAAAAGAACTCGCAGATGGTTCTAAGTTTCTGGGCCTGTGGCACAACACTGCCAACGGTGCGGATGAACTTCACCTCGATGTCGTAGAAAAGATTGATGACAAGGATGAGGCTATCAAGGCCGGTCAAGACCGAAACCAGATGGCTATCTGGGATTTGGCAAACTCACAAGAGATTGAAACCGGTGGAACCGGCTCGGAACACGATGAGGAAATGGGGTAGGGTTAGTCATGCCTGAACAGAAAAAGCCCGTAATGCTGAAACTGCCCGACAACATCGGGTCTATGAGCCGTGACGAAATCGACGCGTGGCTCGAGAATAACGCCGACACCCTTCGTAGCGAAGTAGCAAACGACAAGGCCGAGTAATGCGTAATCCCTTTGAGATAGAAGAGTTGCTGAAATCGCGCCGTGTCTCAAAGGAAACTGTGGCCGCCCTCAAAAAGCCCGAATACAAAACTCTTGACGAGCAACGCAAAGAGCAGCAAAACTGGGGCTGGCTAGACGATACGGTTCCTCAGGATTATCAGTATCCCGAAGAGGACTCATCAGCACCCGACGAAATCGTTTAGTCAGGGTAAGCAACGGCGTTTTCCAAATCTAGGTGTAGCATTTCGTCAGAGCGAAAGGTTAAATCCTATGATTCAGAACCACAACATCAAGCCGACCTTCGTGCCTCGCGGCCAGTCTGCTTTGGAAAAGGGCATTGCACAACAGCAAATTGCCAAGGCCGCCCGTAGCGAAGTCATTGCTGCCTCGGCGAAGGACAATGCTGACTTCCGTTTGGCTAAGGCTACCCAAGCCCTCAAGTTGGCCGAAGTGGAATACTTCAACGCTATTGAGAAGTCGGCGTGGAATGTTGGTTCGCTCAAGGATGCCTACAACAACGCTCTCGCTGGTTTTCGCGATGCCGACCGTGATGCTGAAATCGCCGCCGAGGAATTGGCAAAGGCCAAGGCGCTTATCGCCGGCCTGCGTAAGAAGGCTAGTCAGCAAGATGACTCGTCTGACGGCGATGACAGTTCGATGATGGATGAGGACAGTTCTATGGACGAAGACTCATCTGACGATGAAGATGACGATGACAGTTCTATGGAAAAGTCTTTTGTCCGCAAGGCCGATGACGATGCTGATGACGAGGATGCGGCTGACGCTCTAGCCGACACTAACCCTGACGCTGCCGCCGACGCTTACGGCAAGTTGGCTGACAAGCACGAGGCTCTCGCTGGCGTTGCTCGTCAACTCGGCAAGATTGATGAGCACTCGGCTCACGCGCGTGAGGCCGGTCGCCTTCGTGCCAAGAGCATCAAGGTTCGTGCTGACAAGACCAACTACTTTGGAAAGTCGGCCTCTGACTTCGTGATGAAGCGCAACTTCTCCGACAATCAGCGCATGGCTTTGGCCGCTAAGGGTCACGCTATGCCCGATGGTTCGTTCCCGATTGAGAAGCCTTCGGACATTGACAACGCCGTAAAGTCGGTGGGTCGTGCAAAGGACTACGACAAGGCGAAGGCTCACATTATCTCTCGCGCCAATGACCTTGACGCTGCTGACCGCCTTCCCGAGGATTGGAAGCCCGTTGCTAAGGCGATGATGATGATTCTCTGCCCTTCGTGCTTTGGCAATAACTGCGAAAACTGCAGTGCCTGCGACGAAAACGGCATGGTTCCTTTCAACGACGCGATTCAGGTCGGACAGGCCGAAACTTCAGAGCCGGTGGCGATGAGTGCGTTCAGCACCGCTTCCCTGCTTACCCGCGACTTCCAAAAGTCGGCGGCCTACCAGAACTACTTGATTTCTAAGGGTGACGTCACTGGTCACGAGTTCCACGGCAATCAGTACATCTCTACTAGCAATCAGGGTTCCGAGGCTCGCAAACTTGCTGATGCCGTTGCTGGTGGCAAGGCCAATAGCCAAACCGCCGAAGCGCAACACCGCAACATCGCTCGCGCCCTCGAGGGTGGTTCCAAGATGGCGACCAACGTGGGTATGAAGCGACTCGCTACTGCCTACGACAAGGCTGCGCAGGCGCACCGTGATGCTGCCGCGGCCCATATCCAAAACATGACGTCGCCGAACAGCAAGGTTGATGTCAAGGTCGCTAGCGAAAAGGCCGCCGTCGCTTCAGCAAAGGCTGACGAATTGGCTTACAACGATGGTGGCAAGACCGCTAACATCCAAAGTGAAGCCCGCACTATCAAGCCGAACCCTAAGTACGCCCTCCAACCGGTTGACCCGAATTGGAACCCGCGCACTAGCGGTCCTCTCATCAACATGCCCCTTCGTGGTATCCAAATGGGTTTCAATGACCTGATGAAGGAATACGAAGGCAACATCAAGGTTCACGGCGACCTCGCTACGAAACTCGAGGCTGAGGCCAAGAAGGCTCAGGATGATGGTGATATTCACACCGCCGCTACCAAGATGGATGAGGCTTCTCGCGAATGGGAGAAGTCGGCTGCTGCGGCCCGCTCAATCTTTGCGAAACACGATGAACTAGCGAAGTTGGGCGTAAAGGGTGCAAACCCCGAAGACCCGAAGGTAAAGGCTTTCCGTGAGATGGCTCGCCAGATTCGTGCCAACCAGAAGCAGGCCGCTTTGGATAAGGCCGCTGCTCTTGCTGATGCCGCCAATAAGTCGGACAAGATTCGCACTGACGCTGCCAAGATTTAGTTAGGGCCTTATCCGTAAGGTTCCCTAATGGATTTCCAAGACATCATCAGCAGAATCACGAAGGTTGGCGTAGCCGGTCAGTCGGGCGATAAAGACGGTCACGATTTTCGTGGCAACCAATGGACCGTTATGGGTCCGTGGGGTCAGCCCGTTCCGCGCCCGCGCGACCCTGCGACCAATAAGCCCCTCAAGGGCCAAGCGTTGGCCGACGAACTAAAGCGTCTTTACCCGAGCCCGACCACACCTATCCCTAAGACCAGCACTACGGCTAAGCCCGCCCCGCCCAAGATTTCGGGAACGGCTAAAGCCCCCAAAACGGCCCCTGCGCCTATTTCAGCACCGTCCCCTACGCCAACTCCGCCCACGCCACAGCCAGCCCCACAGCCAGTTGTGACCCCACCTACGCCCCCACCTGCGGTTCAGCAAGCCCCCGAGCCGGAAAAGGTTGAGGAACCGAAGGCAGAGGAAAAGCCCGAAACCCCTAAGGGTGAGAAGCATTACGCCACATGGGGAAATAAGCCTATTGATGTCCGATGCGCCGATGCTGAAAAGTGGAAGCCACACGGCGAACTCGAGGAAGCAGCGGCAAAGGCCGCCGGTGACTTCGCAAAGAGGCTCTATGTTCCAAAAGAGCGTCGCGCCCTTTTTGCAATGAACCTCACCAAAATCTTGACGAACCCCGAAGAGTTCCGCAAATACGACAAGGCCGCGATGGATATTCAATCGGGTTCGTCACAACACGCTGGTGCAGCGATGCTCGCCATGATTGGATACACCGGCCTACCCCACGTAGTTGACGAAGCCACCTTCCGGGCAACTCCGGGCACAGTCACCTTCTCTGGTATCCAAAGCACTCGCTCGTCATCTCAAAACGTACAGCAGAAGTTGGCGACGATGTATGCCGGCCCTCTACCTCGCTATGGACACTGGATGTTTGGCGTTGCCTTCTACACCTCAACGGATAAAGGAACGACATCATCTTACTCGGGAGGCGGCGGAACTAGCCAGAACGTCATCTTTAGAAATAAGTTGATAGACGAAAACAATGTGTATCGCTCGCGCAACGGCCAAATGCTGCAATCAGATATTTTGGTCGCTGATGCTAGAGAGGACCACCGAGTAGGTCCGCTAGAGCACCCCGATTATAAGTTCGGCGAGATTATGACGGATGCCGGATACACCGAAACCGAAAAACACCTTTTGAGTAGCATCCTCTTTGGCAACAGCAATAATACGACTAAGAGCATTACGCCAGCCCTCGCTGGATACGACGCGTATCACGATGTTCCCCACAACTACACGATGGTGCTGAACCGAGGGGCGATGGTTCTCCCCGACACTTACATCGCCAAGGTAAGTGGCACATCATCTTTTGACGCTGATGGGGCGCGTGGAAACGCAATTGATGTTCCGGTTGATGTTGCCCACATCGTCGTAGCCCAGAACATGAGGGATGAATCTGGTGATACGGAAACCGTGACGAAGGGAGATGTCCCCGGTCACGTATTCCACGGCAACCAATATGAGGATGGCGAAGGTGGCGGTGGGCCGAAACAGCCGCCTCCGTTTGGTTCCAAAGAGGAAAAAACCGCCGTTGTTGATGCCCTTGCCCCCGAAGTAAGCGTGACGAAGGAAGCCATCGGTCAGGCTTATAAGGCGATGCTCCCTTATCTCAAGGCGGCTCGTGAGGCCGAACCAGCGATTAGTTCCGTTATCCGAAATGTCGCAACTATTAGTGGCGGCCAGCAGGTTCGTGCCGAATCAGCCAATAAGTCATCAAAGTCCACTACCGAAAAAACCATCAAAGACACGATTTCTGCGTATGGTCAGATAAAGCCGGCCCTGCTTTCCAAATCAGCAAGCCATCTCCATGACCTCGTGCGCTACACGATTACGTGGGATGCGAAACACATGGCAGAGGGCGCACAAAGGGCTATTGACGAGTTGCGCTCCAATGGGTTTGAGCCATTCGTTAATCGTGGACAGCCCTACATCAAAAATTATTTCCATAATGAGCCGGGCAACTCGTATCGTGGCATCAACTGCAACTTCGTGGACCCCAAGACTGGTCTGGTTTTTGAGGTCCAATTCCACACGCCTCAAAGTTTAGATACTGCTGAACGTATGCATATTATTTACGACGAAGTTCGCAAGATGGACCCCAATAGCCCTCGCTACGAGGAACTACAAGAAAAGATGCGAGCAGAGTTCGCCAAGGTCCAGATTCCTGAGGGCATCGAAAAAGTTGGTAGAATGACCTTTAAGAAGGCAAGGTTTTTCTAATGAACTGGATTTACTACGAACGCGAAAACCCCGATGGGGGCATTACTGGCTTCCGTATGAGCGACAACTTTGAGGGTCAGGTCTTGCGCGGACACGGGTGGGAACCTACCGACTATCTCGGCCACATGCTGATTCGCGGCGAGAATAGTCTCGAGCAGTGCAACGGTATCCCCGCGTGGGCTTTGGATGTGAACGGCAACCCGATTATTTAGGGGTAAAGTAATGGGGTATCCTGATTTGGAAAGGCCCATTATGACCGACAATTTAGATGCTGAAATCATGCTCTGGGTTCAGGTCGCCAAGGGCGACGTTGATGGACACCCTTTTCACGGTAATCAATACACCGAGGGCAACGGCTCCGTCTCTATGGACGACTACTCGCATCGCGGCCCCGGCAACTCGGCGGTTCCGGGCGCACCAGTTAGTGCTGATGACAAGGTGGAACTTCCTAAGAAGGTCGGCTCTGTTCCGGTTTCCCCTAAAAGCAATAGCCCCCGAGACATAGCGCGTTGGGCTAATGCCATCCACTTCTCGCTACTTCGTGGTCAGATGCCGGTTGTCCACGCTAAGGACTTCCCCGCCCTGCTTGCTGAAATGGCTCGCACTAATAAGGGTGGCAACGACATCACGAAGGTCCGTATCAACGGAACTCGCCTTATGGGTCTTGACGGTAAGGGCTACCTGCGCAGCCAAATGCCCCAAATTGACACCGATGACCGCCCGAACTTCCTCAACCAAATCAAGGAACGCTACGGCATCACCTCTACGCCGGAAAATGTGGACCCGACAACCCTCGCCCCTATCCAAAAAGAGGTGAACGGAAATAAGTCGGGTGGGATTATGAAGGCGTTTCCTGAAGGTATCCCCGACAAATTGCGTATCTTGATTTCCAAAGACGGTTATGTCCTTGACGGCCACCACACGTGGGCCGCTGCTGTTGCCCTAAAGTTTGCGGGGGCCGCCAAGACGATGCCGGTCTATCGCCTTTCGTGTAATTGGGATGAGGCGATGAAGGTCGCCCTTGACTACTGCAAGGAAAACAAAATCCCGTTCCAAAGTTTTGACACGCCTTCGCCGGTTGGCAAGAGCGCCGAGATGCCGTGGTGGTTCTATGACTAATGCCTCTGATTTCAGCAGTGCTCGTTTGCTCGGACCCAACGGCGTGTATCGGGAGTTCTACAAGGGCGACTTCTCTGGCCACGTCTTTCGTGGCA
>Ga0007809_10000154_pt1 | contig 27465 bp, 49 predicted proteins | sample CryBogCBE02Aug07_FD_60383 | JGI IMG/M metagenome (GOLD analysis project Ga0007809, IMG submission 60383) | Freshwater microbial communities from Crystal Bog, Wisconsin, USA - CBE02Aug07 | ecosystem: Environmental > Aquatic > Freshwater > Lake | place: Crystal Bog, Wisconsin, USA | collected...
AACTATATCTATAGCACTTCCTCCACAGTTCTACTCAACAGGTGGGCCTGGATACACAATTGCTACCACAAGCTACTTCCATATTGATGGTGTTCAAGCTGAGTATGGAAACACCCCTAGCGGTTTCTTGAATCCTGCTAACGCAACATATCCAGCTCTAGCAATGCCTAACCCTGGCAACCCATCTACTAATATGTGGGTAGGACAAGCACCGTCTGTATATGGAGGAAAGAGTAGCTACTTTAATAACTACTTTGTAAAGTACTCTCGTTTAAATAATACGTTGGGAAGCTTGATGCCTCTAGGAAGTAGCTGGGCAGTTAAACCTGGATACCCATCAGATCCAATTCCAGAGCTAACCACATCTTTAATTCCTTCTGCATCATTTGAAGTTAACTTAGGTAGCTGGTCCGGTAACTCGGCAACCTTGGCTAGAACTGTTTCACGTGGTGCGTTGTTTGGAGACAATGTTAGCCATGGCTCTGCATACTGTACTGTTACATCTACTGCATCAGGAACCTACGGAATAACATCACCACACATTCCTGTAGTTGCTACTGAAGGCTACTATGCATCTGTAGCTATCCGTCCTACAACTGCTTCGGTTGGAACCTATACCTTGACGGTAAACTTCTACGATGCTAACGGGACTTTAATCCCAGCTACCTATGGTAATAGAAGTGTGACAACTACTATAACTCAGACCAATCGTTGGGCCTATCTAGCCAATACATTTTCTTCTGCAGATAACGTCAACGCTTCTTACGCCGTATACTCAGTAACATGCACCCCTACTACTCCAAGTAGCGGTCAAAGCTTCGGAATTGACAGGTGTGTATTCCGCCAGTAAACTGGAGGCATGACAACTGTAATAATTTCCGGTCTAGCTACTGCTTGTATATTAACCGCCGTAGAAGGCTTATTGATTAATCTAGGAAAGTGGCGGGGGCTAGTTTCCCTTTTACTTTCTATACTCTTTTGTATAAACCTCGGTACAAAGCTGAGGTACCTAACCACATACACACTCGCTGCCACTTTTGTGGGGCTTACTTTGTCATACCTTGTTGAGCAGCTATTTACTGGAGTTAACCCACGAACTGCTCGTGGTTTGCCAAACCGTATACCTAGGCGCTAAACTGGAGGTAGGAGGGCAATATGATTAAACCAAGTGCAAATCCAAAGCTGTCTTTAAGAGCTAAGGCTTTGTTCAGTCACTATGCAGAAAAAGGCCGGGTACTTTCTGCTGACGAACTAAAAGCTAACAACGAGGTGATTGAAGGCCGGGATGCCATTCAAGCTGCCATCAACGAATTGAAGGATGCCAAGTACATCCGCTCTGTCCGCATGCAGAATAATGGCCAGTGGGTATCCCAACTCAAGTTCACAGAAGAGGCCCTAAAGCTGATTCCTACCGACAACGGGTTTTCAGGGCACCTATATATTGATAGCTATATCACTACTAATGATTTAACTACTAGTACTACTATAGATAAAGATACTAACGTATCTTTATCTATACCCGAGCAAGCTCGGGAAGGAGAAGAAATGCCTTGGAATCTTGATGGAGAAGAAGAACCCAAAGAAAGCGTAAAGGCAAAAGTTGCCAAGGAGGCAGAAGCTGCTCCAGGAGCAGTAGGTCAGGTTGATGATCGCCAGACCCGACTAAACGCTAAGTACAAACTTACAAAGGTTGAGAAAGCCGCACGTAACCGCCTTAACTATCCAGAAGAAGATTGGACCACTGGAGATTTGATCGCAGAGTTCTACGATCTCTGTCGTCAGAAAGTTCCAGGGGTGCCGAGCCAAGTTAACAATGTTCGCTTAGCTGGTTGGATTAACAAGAGCGTTGCAGAAGGAACTAGCCGTGTAGCAATTCTAAAAGCAATACGAATGTTCTTTGGAGATGCTCGTCTACTCAGAGATGCCGGTGTGGGTAAACCACTCTACCAACGCTTCTTTGCTTTCTACCCAACAGTGCATGGTGTAGTTACTAAGAAGGCAGTTGATTACGAAACACCAGAAGCACTAGCACAACAAGAAAAGTTACTCAGACTACTCGGGGGAGAATAATTGATTAAGCTAGAAACTCTGGCACCAAGTATCCGCCACCAAATCCTTGCCTCAGGAGTACCATTCAGGTCAATGGGTATGGAGTTCTCAGACCTAGAAGATACTCCCGCAAAAGAGAGTGTCATGAGGTGGGTCAGTACAGTCCAGGCTGGAGGGGTCGTTAAAAGCCCTGGAAGCCCCCTAGCAGGCCTTGGACTCCTCATCCTAGGGTCTCCAGGTCACGGCAAGACCACAATGGCCTCTGTGGCCCTTCAGGAGCTTATTAGGACCATGCCGGGAGATGTACGTTCTCCGCTAGGAGGATTTATAGATTACCCGGGACTGCTGACCATGAAGAAGTCTACCTTCGATGACAAGACCAATGACGAGGTTAGGGCAAAACTTGACAGGATCTACGGTCATGCGGGTACACTGAATTTAGGAGTACTAGTCCTAGATGATGTGGGCAAGGAATATCGTGGGGCCACTAAGTGGTCAGACAATGTTCTAGATGAACTACTTCGTTCAAGATTCAATAGAGGGTTACCAACAATCGTTACCTCAAACACACCGATTGAGGAGTGGAACGTATACGGAGATCCGATGGAAAGCTTCATCAACGAAGCTTTTGGATTGGTTATAGTCAAAGCACCTAGGGGGGATCGTAGAAAGAATGGATAAAACGATGAGCGAATGGCAAGCCACACAGATCTTCCTTTCAGATACTGGTGTGCACGAAGTGCAGATCAATCTTGATAGCGCAAGACTTCGTTGTGACTGCCCAGGTTTTTCTTCTAGGAGTTATTGCAAGCACACTAAGTTTGTTCAAAAGCGTATGCTTGAGAACGAAGGTGTCTATCCGGTTGAGGTTTCTCGAGCCGCTTCTCCAGAAGAAGGTAACATGGCTCGTAATGATCCTGAATCTTTCAGAAAGTTTCTATTCAAGTATGGCAGGGTAGAGGTAATCTAAAAAATGAAGGGGGGCGATATCTCTAACGAAGTTCCCATGAGAGTCTTAGTTACTCTTGACTGCATTATAGATCGACGTCCATCCCTTAAAAAGGTTTTTGGAATAACGATACCCGAAGAAGAAGTAACTTACAACAGGCTAGCTCTAGCTACCTTTTGGAGATTCAAGGATACTTTTGAATACTCTCTAGAGCTAGTAGGTTTTGAACATACACAGCAGGAGATGGACGAGGTACTTGAGGACCTAGATAACCTAGGAACTAATCCGTTTAATTATGCCAAGGCATATAACGTCGTGGCAGACCTTGTGGCTGAACTACCTTATCGGCCAGAAGTAAGGCATGTAATTGATATACCCGAACGTGGTTTGCGTTATGGGCACTGGTATATGGATTTGGGGCAAGCCAATGGCGGCAGATAATGAAGAGAGGCTGATCTCTAAAGTAATCTATGCTAGAGAGATCATTCCAGCTATGGAAGCTGGTATAGAAGATGATTGGTTCTTTGTTGCAGAGAACCGAGCTGTGTGGAAGTTTATCCGCCAGCATTGGACTAGGTATGAAGAAGTACCCACTGCAGTAACCGTTAAAGATAACTTCCCAACGTATCGTCTACTTGCCGTAGAGGATTCGCTTGAGTATTTGGTAGACCAACTGATTGAATATAGAAAACGTCATAAGGCTATTGAGGTAGTTCAGAACGCTGCAGACGCCATTGCTGCCGGCGATCATAATAAAGCTATCGCTGAGATGAGCCAGGGCGTTGCTACCATCTTTGATGAAACAGTTACTCAAAGTTCCGATGTTGATCTTACTGATAACCCAGAGAAGCGCTTTGATGAGTATCTATCTATCAAGACTCGTGATGGTGGGTTACTTGGATACCGTACAGGATTTAGAACTATTGATGAGGCTACCGCTGGTTTACAACCCGGTCAGCTAATTACTATCATCGCACCACCTAAGACAGGTAAATCAGTTTTGGCTATGCAGATTGCTGTTAACGTTCATGAGGACGGTCACGTTCCAATGTTCCAGTCATTTGAGATGACCAACATTGAGCAGCAACATCGTCATGATGCTATGCGTGCCAATATCGCACACTCACGTTTAACTCGTGGAAAGCTTACGCTAGATGAGGAGCGCCGATACAAGGATGCCCTACAGCGTATGGAGTCCATGCAAAAGTTCTACCTAACAGACTCCTCTTCAGCTATGACTGTGTCTGGCCTACAGGCAAAGATTGAAAAGATTCGTCCAGACATTGTTTTTGTGGATGGTGTCTATCTTATGGTAGATGAGGCCAGTGGCGAATCAAATACGCCTCAGGCCCTTACCAGCATCACTCGTAACCTAAAGCGTTTGGCACAACGACAAGAGATTCCAATCGTTATATCTACCCAGGTACTTCTTTGGAAGATGAAGAGGCGCCAAGTAAGTGCCGACTCTATCGGTTACTCATCCTCATTCTTCCAGGACTCAGATGTTATCTTGGGTCTACAAAAGCAAGACGAGGAAGATGATTCATCTAGAGAACTTCGTATTGTAGCTAGCCGTAACTCTGGTCCAGCTACTAGCGATCTACTTTGGGATTGGGAGGGTGGGCGGTTTGAAGAGTACGGATCTTTTGGTCAGCAAATCTAGTCCCTTCGATGGAACACAGCTTTGCATAGAGGAAGATATAAATCTTTTCTTTCCAACGTTGTACACGGATATAGATACAGTTAATAAGGCAAAAGCAGTCTGTGATGATTGTTGGATCAAGGATAGATGTTTAGAGTACGCAATGCAGTCTCCAACGCTTGAGGGCATTTGGGGAGGCACCACCCCACGAGACAGGAAGCGGTTAAGAAAATTAAAGACATCAACGATGTAAAGCCAGATTACACACAGGCTATGGATATCCGTGGCGATATTCCTACAATGGTTTGCCCATGTGGATGCTATGTATGGAATCTAAAAGTAAGTTGGGATGAAGAAGGCGCCATTGCGGCCTACTTTGAAACTATGGAATGCATTGAGTGCGGAACTTTAGCTACTGCCCCAATGCCCGGAGTAAATATAGGATTGGAGGGATTATGACATATGTAATCTTTGGCGGCATTTGCTTCCTTATTGGAATCTTTACTGCCTGGGTTTGGCTCACAGAGTTCTCACCTTTCGCACAAAAGCAAGATGCTAAAGAACATGGAGTAAAAGTTCGTTGCATTCATTGTGGCAGGATGTATCGAACAGGTTATAACAATGTAAGAACTGCTAACTACTGTAACGAATGTAGGTAATGATGTATCGTGAGGGCGATGTAGAGACGGCTCTGCTCCGCATGGGTATCGAAGTATCCCAGCGGGGCGATGAGCTTATTGGCCTATGTCCTATGCACCTTGAAAGAACAGGGCGTCAAGACTCAAACCCATCCTGGTCTATTAACACGGAGACCGGAGTTCATCACTGTTTCTCTTGTGGGTATAAGGGAACTCTCTTTACTCTAGTTGCAGAGATTAATGAGTTTGAAACTCAGTGGGGCCGTCTAGACTTTGATGCGGCTAGGGACTGGCTTCGTCAGAATATCGAGGTCAACTTTGAGCTTTTGGTAAAGCAATTGGAGGAAGCTAAAAACTCCTATGTGCCAATCCCACGAGTTTTAGAGATGTCTGAGGCTCGTCTGGCCCTCTATACATCGCCCCCAGAATGGGCTTTAGAAGCCCGAGGTTTGTCTGTGGAGGCCGTTGAGGCCTACGGAGTACTCTGGGATACAAGACAAGAGGCTTGGGTGCTTCCAATCCGTGAACCGCATACAGGTAAGCTGATGGGCTGGCAGGAGAAAGGTCAGAAGACCAGACTCTTTCGTAACCGCCCCACCGGCGTAAAGAAGTCCCAGACTCTATTTGGCTTTGCCCAATATACCGGTGGTCCAATGATCATAGTTGAGTCTCCTCTTGATTGCGTAAAGCTATTATCATTGGGAATATCTGGTGGGGTTGCAACTTACGGAGCATCCTTCAGCAAGGACCAACTCTCATTGATGAGGGCTGCAGATAGTCTAGTGGTTGCGTTTGATAACCCCAAGGTAGATGCAGCCGGACTTAAGGCTTCTAAGGAGATGTTAGCTAAGCTTAAGGAAAACGGATTAGAGTGTAAGTTCTTTAACTACACCACAGATGCTAAGGACATTGGCGATATGGACCAAGAATCGGTTATACTGGGATTAGGAAGTGCTAAGCATTCCGTATTTGGAGAGAGGGCATTTGTATGATCATTGGACTATCTGGGTACGCCCAGTCAGGTAAAGACACTGTAGCTAATTATTTAGTAGAAAATCACGGGTTTACTCGTGTAGCTTTTGCTGACCCTATTCGTGAACTTCTATACAAAATGAATCCCATAGTTGGGTTTGAGTTTGACGGTGGGGGATGGGATTTAAAAACTGTTGTAGACCGAGATGGTTGGGATGTTGCTAAACAAGAACCTGAAGTACGTCGTTTACTTCAGGCATTGGGAGTAGGTGCTAGAACTGTTATTGATTCAGACATTTGGATTAATAAGGCTATTAGCACAGTGGGTGACGGACACTATGTAATAACGGATGTTCGCTTTCAAAATGAGGCTGAAGCACTTAAGTCCCCTTTTAGAAAAGGCAACGCACAGATATGGCGTGTAGAGCGTAATGGGGTAAAGGCAGTCAATGATCATGTATCAGAGCATGATATGGACAACTGGGAGTTCGATGCCTATGTCCACAACAACAGCTCACTAGAAGATCTAGAGTTTGCAGTCAAGACTACCCTGATGGCTCGCATCTAATGTGGTCCTGGATCCTAGCACTCTGTGGCATCACAGGTACCTACATCGTTGGGCGCAAGAACCGCATGGGCTGGGTCGTGCTTTTCTTTAATGAAACACTTTGGATTATCTACGCCTTCCATACAAAGCAGTATGGATTCATACTTGGCTCGTTAGCATATATGACGGTTTATATTAAGTCACATAGAAGCTGGAAGTAATGTTTACAGGAACACTTTTACCATATCAGGTTGAGGCCGTAGAGGCCATGGTAAACCGCAAGAAGATGCTTGTGGCCTACGACCTTGGCCTGGGTAAAACTGTTCTGACTATTGCCGCTATAGAAAAACTAAAAGACCTTAAAGATATTACTGAACCTGGTATAGTTATTTGTCTCTCCTCACTGAAGTACCAGTGGGCAGAACAGATTAGGAAATTTACCGATGGTGGTGCAAACCCTTTGGTCATTGATGGAACCAAAAAACAACGGGAAGAGCAATATGCTGACGCTCTTGCCGGAGGATACGACTACGTCATTATCAACTACGAGCAAGTTGTTAATGACTGGGATTACGTCTCAAAACTCGGACGTGGATTTGTCGTGTGTGACGAAGCAACAGCTATTAAAAGCTTCCGATCCAAACGTTCAAAGCATGTAAAGGATTTAAAGAGCGACGTAAAGTTTGCCCTAACCGGAACACCTATTGAGAACGGTAAGCCGGAAGAGCTGTACTCAATCATGCAGTTTGTAGACAAAGCTGTTTTGGGTAGGTTTGATCTATTTGATAAAACATTTATTATTAGGAATCAATTTGGTGGGGTTGAACGTTACCGCAACCTACCTACTTTAAGTAAGACTATGGGATCGGCGTCAGTACGAAAGCGCCAACAAGACCCAGATGTTGCCCCATATCTTCCAGATACTATCTTTGCAGAACCTATCTTGGTTGAATTTGACCATGCCGGTGCCAAGCTCTACAAGCATATTGCTAGGGAGTTACTTGCCGATTTAGATGAGGCCGTAGACTCTTTTGGATCATCCTTTGACCTGTTCTCCCACTATGCTGGAGAGAAAACCAATGATGTTATGGATGCTCTTAAAGGCAAGGTAATGTCAAAGCTAACTGCCCTAAGAATGCTTTGTGACCACCATGACTTGCTTAACCATTCAAAGACTACCTCAGGTTATGTAGGTGATCTGGCAGAAGCCGGTCATCTAGAGAAGCTAGTCAAGACTCCAAAGCTGTCCGCCCTTAAAGAATATGTAGAGAACTTCCTAGAGCAGGATGCGGCAAATAAAGCCGTCATCTTTACTAGCTATGTACATATGGTTGTACTAATAAAAGAAACATTAATAGATTACGAATCGGCCGGATATACAGGAGCTATGAATGCAAAAGAAAAAGAACAGGCGAAAGTCCATTTCCAGACTGATCCTAATTGTCGTCTTCTTATTTCCAGCGATGCTGGTGGATATGGTGTTGATTTGCCTCAGGCTAACCTTCTTATTAATTACGACTTGCCTTGGAATGCTGGGTTGGCTCTTCAAAGGAATGGACGAATTCGCAGGGCGTCTTCAAGTTGGCCTGTCATCGTTATTCAAGACTTCTTAATGGAGGGTTCCATCGAAGAGCGCCAACATGCCATGCTGGTACAGAAGATGTCTGTGGCCAATGCCATCATTGATGGCGAGGGTATAAACGAGGCCGGAGGGGTGAATTTAACAGTGGGGACACTTAGGGCTTTCCTAGAGAACATTTCAGTCTAAACTTATGTCACTATGCCAAACGCACCTAAGACCCCAACCCGCACCATCCGGGTATCAGATGAGCTCTGGACGGCTGTCAAAAACAAGGCCGCAGAGGACAAGCGTACTGTCACAGACGTCATTATTGAGGCCCTAAAGGCCTATATTGACACCGATTTGCAATCTCTCGAATAATCTCCTATACTGGAGGCAGGAGGAGATGCTCATGCCAAAGGTTATTGAAAAAGAAGATCCAAAGCCAATAAACCCCTTGCTAGCCAAGGTGGCTGACTATGTCACAATCAAGCGTAATATCGATGACATGTCCAAGCAGCAGAACAGAATTAAGTCAGAGCTATCTGAGCTAGTTGATACAGACGGCGAGCCTGACGAAAAGGGTCACCTTATCTACGAGCTACCAGAGAAAGTATCTGGTGTAACAGCTCTTAAGCGCCAACGTCGTGTATCACAATCTTTAAATGAATCCATAGCAGAAGATATTCTTAAGAAGAAGGATATTTATAACCGCTGCTATAAAATGGTTCCAGTATTAGATGAGTCAGAAGTTATGGCTTGCCTCTATGACGGTCTCCTTACGGAGGAAGAAATCGATGAGATGTTTCCAAAGACTGTCTCATATGCTTTCTATATCGTAGAGGAATAAGATGGATGAAGACAAAGTAGATAAGTTCTTTGAAGACTTGGAAGAATACTATCCAGGTTCTAAAAGAAAACGTCGGCCTCTAGATCCAGGAGTAACTCCAAAGAAGCCAGCATTACTAGGTTCCTGGGATGAAAATCCACAGGTTAAAACACTACCGAATGGAAAGTCGGTAGAGCTTTACAGTGTAGGGTCTTTGTGCCAAGCACTGGGAAGACCGATAGTGACAGTCAGACTTTGGGAACGCAAGGGTTATATACCACGTGCACCCTACCGTCTTAAGTCAATGTTAGTTGATGGAGTAAAGAAGCCAGGTTGGCGTATGTATTCCAAAGCTATGATTGAATCAGCTATCAAAAGTTTCCAAGATAGGAATCTCATTGGGACTCCTAGAGTTGATTGGAATAGGCATTCAGATCTGTCAATTGAATTGGCAGAATCTTGGAAGATTATTCACAGTCAAGAAACCGCTTAACAACCTATCGTACGGATTCGACAGAATCCCAGATATCAGCCAACTACCGAAAGGAGCGCCATGAGCGCCTCATTGAAAGTCAAGACCGCACCAAACGTTGATCAATATGCAACAGCACAGGTTGAAGAAGATGCCGAGCTGTTTATTGAAGAAGACGAAAACGAAGTTCCAGCACACTCATCTGTAATCCAAACTGGTTGGGCAGCAGCTAAGAAGGCCAGTGCTAAGAGCACAAAGACCTTTGCTACTGACTTCCGCTTTGATGAAGATGTCCAGCTTATTAAGTTCATCTCCGATGAACCAATGGTCTTCATGCAACACTGGATCAATCGTCCAGGTAAGAAGTCCTTTATTAGTATTGGCGAAGGCGATCCTCTAATCGAGGTAGGCAGTAAGCCAGACCAAAAATTTGCGTTCACCGTTCTAAACCTTTCAGACGAAGACCCACAAGTCCAGCTTATGACTGTAGGCATTCGTCTTTGTGGTCAGCTTGAGAAGCTTGCATCTAATCCAAAGACAGGCCCTCTCAATCGTCCAGACCTTTACTGGGCTGTAAGTAAGTCCGGTACCGGTCAGAAGACCACATATTCAATCGTTCCTGTAAAGGAGCGGGATTTAGCTGAGGAATGGCAACTAGACCCAATCGCTTGCGCTGAGTTGATTAAGACAATGAAACCTCTTGGACCTGAAGCTCTCCATACGTCCACTAAGGCAGAGTTGGCTGAGATCGCTCGGGAAATCGCAGCGGCTAACTAATCTAGTCCATTTGTTGGGGGCCCGGTTTTACCTCCTTTCTACGGGCCCCTAACTCAACTTAGGGAGAGCAATGAATATAGTTACTACCGCAGAACAACTTGATGAGGTGTTCGATGCCTACATGGCACAAGACGCCTTTGTCTTTGACGTTGAAACTGTAGGAGATCATCGTGGAGATCCACGACTTAATATTGTTACTTGGATTGCCATGGCTACTGAAGGCCGTGTTGATGTTATTCCTATGGGTCACCCTAATGGTGATTACCTACGCACTGAGTTCCCACTACTTCCATCTGCTCAAGAGCGTATTCTAAAAGGCTTGCCCATCCGTCCTGCAGACTATAGCAAAGATGAGCGTAAGGCTACAAAGATTTTTTCAGAAGCTCCAGAACAACTTACTGCTGGAGAAGTATTTAAAAAGCTCAAGCCACTATTCAACAGTGATAAGCTTAAGATTGGTCATAACCTAAAGTTTGATTTACAGAGCGTTACTAAGTACACAAAGGAACTACCTGCTCAACCCTACTTCTGTACTCTAAACGCTGCATTCGTTCTTAATACTCGCAACAGCCTTCACCTTGGTCTTGCTGACTGCTTGAAGCGTGAGCTTGGCTACGATATGGTCAAGGGTGTTGGTAAAGAAGTAGAGAAGTACTCCTTCGATGAGGTTGCTACCTATGCCGGGTTAGACGCTGAGTGGACCTGGAAGCTCTATAAGAAGTATGAACAAGACCTCGTTACCGATAAGCTCACTGGCATCTTCCGCCTTGAAATGGATGTCCTGGATGTAATTTGCCGCATGGAGCTTCGTGGTGCAGACATTGACGTCAGCTCCCTATCTACATTGAAAGAAGACCTAGAGCTACAGCTTGAGACTACCAAGGCAAATATCTATAAGTTTGCAGGCAAGGCCTTTAACATCAATAGCGTGCCTGAGAAGCAGAGCATTCTATTCTCTAAGAAGTCCGAGGGCGGTCGTGGTCTTCGTCCTAAGACCCTGACCCCTGCAGGACAAAAGCGTGTAGATGCTGGCAATGCCCCTACAGTAACTGACTTCTCGGTTGCAGAGCCTGCTATCAAAATGTTCCAGGGCAAGGATGCCTTGGTAGATGCATTACTAGAATACTCAGACTTAAATAAGCTCTTGACTACCTATGTTATTCCATACCTTGGTGGAGATATTACTCGTACAACTTCGGGCAAGTCTAAGGTTGTTGCCAAGAAGTCTCTTATGATTAAGAACCGTATCCACACTGACTTCATTCAGTACGGTGCAGAGACCGGCCGTTTCTCCAGTCGTAATCCTAACCTTCAGAACGTGCCTAACCCACGTACTAAGAATGGTAAGGCTATCCGAAACTTGTTTATAGCCCCAGAGGGTTACAAGCTTGTAGTGGCCGACTACTCACAGATTGAACCTCGTGTTCTTGCATCCTTTAGTAAGGACCGCATTATGTGTGGTGCCTATCTTGAGGGAGAAGATATCTATACCACTATCGGTAACACTGTCGGAGTAAACCGTGACGCTGCTAAGCAGCTAGTTTTGGCAATGATGTACGGCGTGGGACCAGACAAGATTGCTAACTCTATTGGTGTCTCTGTTAATGAGGCTAGGAACTTACTTGATGAGTTCGTTCACAAGTTCCCTTCTGTAGCTAGGTACAAGAAGCAAATCATTAGCGAGAGTCGCAACCGTGCTCCAATACCTTACGCCATTACCTATATGGGTCGTCGCAGGTATCTACCAGACCTACGGTCCAGTGTGCAGTGGGAAAGATCTAGAGCAGAACGTCAAGCCTTTAATACAGTTATCCAGGGCTCATCTGCCGATTTGATTAAGCTTGCTATGATTAGGGCAAACAAAATGATCCCGGATGAGGCAAGTCTTATTCTTACTATCCACGATGAACTGGTTACAGTTACTCCTGACAATCTTGCAGAAGAAACTGAAGCGGCAATCCGTGAAGCTATGGAAGGTATCAATGCTCTTAACATCCCTATGATCGCAGAGGTTAAGACTGTACAACGTTGGGGAGAGGCTAAGTAATGTTTGATAGGTTTAAGCGTAAGAAGAGTCCTAGGGTTGTCTTTGAAGACAATAGGGTTACCCACCTGCCCTTGCCAGTATTGATTAGGCAAGTTATCTACGATTCAATGCTGATGCCTGCTGAAGAAATAGCAGACGCTATGGGACTTCCTCCAATCTCCGATGAGGTTGCAGAAATGGAAGAGCGGGCAAGTCAAGACCGTCTTGAGAAGTTCTCTGAGCTAATTCCATTCATTGATTCTCACGCAGAGATTTGTTCCAAGATTGCTATATCGGCGTACCTTCTTGAAGATGAAAGCGCCGATGATTTAGAGAAGTATGGTATAGAAGATATAGAAAACCTGGCAAAGCTTTTTAGGCTGGTGTCCTTGTCTTCTACACTATCTTGTGTATCCACATTATTTAATCTAGGCCTAATTGAACAGAGGGGAAAAAAAGTTCATGGCGAGTAATTGGTGGGCAGAAAAATTAGGCGGGGCTCAACCCGCACCGAGTAGCACTCCGGCTACAGGTCCAAGTCAAGGCACAGTCTATAGGCCTGCACAAGGTAACGCTCCAGTTACCTATGATCCTAAGACAGATCAAACCTTAACCAAGGCTCAAAGCCAGAACCAAGCCACAAGCTGTCCAAACTGTTATAGCGGTAACTATATGAAGGTCGGGGTGCAGTCTACACAGAACGGCTCCTTTGACGTTATGCGTTGCTATGACTGTGGCTATCCAAAGATTCAACAAGGAAGTGGAGCAGGCATGCCAAGCAGCAGTAGTGGTGCGGCAACTCCTGCTAAACAACCTGCACAAGGAAGCGGCTTTAATCCAAACATCATCGTAGATAGGATCGGTTAATGACAATGACAATCAACTCAGAGGCGCTAAAGATTGCTGCCCAAATTAATAAGAAGCTGGGTGCAGGCACTGTTGTTACTGCCGGTGAGGTAACACTTCCTGCAAGAATCCCTACAGGCTCCTTAACTCTTGACGTAGTTCTTGGCGGAGGTTGGCCTATGAACCGTTGGGTAGAATTGGTAGGCGAAGCTTCACACGGTAAGACAGCTCTTGCTCTTAGGACAATTGCTGCTAACCAAGCTATCAATCCAGAGTTTACAGCAGTATGGATCGCTGCTGAAGATTTCGATCCAGACTATGCAGAACTTTGTGGGGTAGATACTTCACGAGTACTGCTTGTAGAGACTAACAGTATGGAGGACGCATTCGATGCGGTTATTCAATTCATGGAAAGCAAAGCTGTTGATATGGTCGTTGTTGACAGCCTTCCTGCTCTCGTTCCTAGTGCGGAAGACGAAAAACACATGGAAGAGTTCACCGTTGGACGAGGAGCTCTAATCACTAATAAGTTCTTCCGTAAGGTGGCTTCAGCTACTAAGCGAGATCTTATTGCTAGTGAGCGCCCAATCTTGGGCATTATGATTAATCAATACCGTATGAAGATTGGCGTCATGCATGGCGATCCTCGTACAACACCGGGAGGTCTTGGCAAAGACTATGCCTACAGCGTTCGTTGCGAAGTAAAGCGCGACGATTGGCTTGAGGTAGGCACAGGACAGGAGAAGAAGCGTGTAGGCCAAACTATCCGTGTCCGTACTATTAAGAACAAGACCTACCCACCACAACAGACTGCATACCTAGACTTCTACTTTGCTGATGGTGGTCCAGTAGATGCAGGCAGCTACGATACCGGTAAGGAAATCGTCGCTCTCTCTATCCTCAATGGCATCGTAGAACGCCGTGGAGGTTGGATGTACTATAAGGATCGCAAATGGCAAGGTGCTCAGGCTTTAATTGACTCTTTGAGAGAAGAGGTTGACCTCAGTGCTGAGATCAGCGCCGCCGTTATGGATACCCTTAGGAATAGTCCGGCCCTGATGTTGGAGTCTCCTGATGAAGAGTGAGGGTCAGAGGCAGTCCCTCAAGCATGAGAAGAGGTTAGCCAAGCTTACTGGTGGAGTTCGCAGCGCTGCTTCCGGGGCCTTTTGGTCTCGGAAGGGCGATGTGCGTAATGATCACTACCTATTTGAGCATAAGTGGACGTCCAAGAAGTCCTTTAGTATCCAATCAGAAGTCCTAGAAAAGATTACTAAAGAGGCCATCCTAGATAGCAGAGAGCCAGTACTGGCATTTCATCTGGATGGGGAGGACTATGTCATCCTTCTAGAGAACCATTTTCATGAATTAACCGATGCAATGTACAATAAGGGTGTGGGGGGCCACGATGAACAAGGTGAATAATTGGTATTACGTTACAGTGACGACCCCTCATGGACGTGGCGCTATGATGCAAAGTGTCAAGGAGAAGACACAGAAATCTTCTTTCCTCCACGTGATAAGGCGTTGTATAAACCTATTGCAGACAAAGCAAAAGCAATTTGTTGGGGTAAGGATGGTAGGCCCCCGTGCCCGGTTAGACAAGAGTGTCTAAAGGAAGCTATACTGAATGCAGAGCAACATGGTATTTTCGGTGGTATGTCCCACAGAGAACGCAATGCTGTTGAGCGTAGAATTAAAAAACAGGGGATCACTCTAGAAGAGTGGTTGGAGAAAGAGGGCAGAAAGTATGGGCAAACCTAAGACTATTGCCAGTAAAGATCTAAAGGCATTTCTTACAGCTAACAAGCGAGAGACTAGGCTTATGGGCGCAGTAGAGCGCCACGTATTGTCACGTCCTTTCGATGATCGTGATATGAGCTATATTCATCCCTCAGATATCATCAAGGACGACTGGTGTGCGCTAGCACAGTACCACGCTATTAAGGGTAACTACGTAGAGACCCGTGATAAACCTACCGCTAGGTTAGCTTCTATCTTTGCAGAGGGACATCTTATCCACAGTAAGTGGCAAACCTGGTTTAAAGAAATGGGTGTGCTTTACGGTAAGTGGTATGACTCCAAAACTAAAGATTACACTTGGGCCACCTCTAAAGATTTAGTAGGCTACGCAGCCAATACTATTGAGTACAAAGAAGTTCCACTTAGTAGCGATAAGCACATGATCCGTGGACACGCTGACGGCTGGATTAAAGGCCTTGGAGATGATTGCCTAATTGAGATTAAGTCTATTGGTTCCGGTGGTCTTAGAATGGAAGCTCCGGCTCTTATGGCCCAATCTGAGGACAATGTAGAGAAGGCATGGAAAAACGTTAAGACGCCTTTCCGTTCTCACCAACTTCAAGGACAGGTATACCTACACCTTTGCCACCTTATGGTAGAAGAAGGTCTATTGCCTGATGCCCCTAAAGAAATCGTATTCATCTACGAGCTTAAGGCAAACCAAGAATATAAAGAATTCATTGTTCAATACAATCCTGAGTTCACTAAAGAAATCTTTGACAAGGCTCTAGACGTAGCATGGGCAGCAGAAAATGATCGCCCACCGCTATGCAGTATTGATATAGAGAAAGGGTGTAAACGTTGCGCCCCATTTCAGGAGGCAAAATGACACACGATGAATTGCTCAAGCACCTAGACGAAAAGCTATCTTGGGAAAACAGTACTGAAGTTGGCGCTGCTTATTCAGCCCTTCGTGCAGTAGTGGAATTACATAGACCTTACGCTCCTGCGTTCGTGGACATTGATTTATCAAAAGGCGGTGGAACTTGTTTCCATTGTTCTGTAGACATTAAAGAAAATAGTTTGGCTATTCCTTACCCCTGCCCTACTATCCAAGCCATTGAGAAGGAGTTGGGATGAGTATTAGTAGAGATGTATTAGCGTCAATGAATGAGCTTGGGTTCTCCTTGACAGCCAAGCCTGAAGAAGATATTCCTTCATTGCCTAGAGATATTACTGAGCTAGATGACGAAGGCCTCATGGATCTATTCGTACAGTTCACACAATGGAATGATCACCTTGCCGGTGCTCAAGCTATTGCTATTATTAATGAGAGAGAGGCTCAGCGTGCATTAGATAACGCTGAAGCTGCCGGTATGATCAAGAACTGGACCGGATCTAAAGGTGACCGAGTTGCTTTAATTAAGGCACAGATTGCAAGCAGCGAAGCCGTACAGGAACTACAGCACGAGCTAGATATTAAGTACGCTTTCCGTAAGCTTATTGAGACTAAGACTCTCAGTGTTGAAAGGGATTCGCAGTTGGTTTCTCGTGAATTAACTCGTCGCACATCAGATGGTGGCGGCATGAGATCAAGAACCAGGAGGTTCACTGCATAATGCCAGTGAGTAAGCGTCAGGAAAAAATTGAGGCCCGCAGGGCTGAGCAACAGGCTTTCCTCAAAGCTCGTGAACGTTATAACATGGCGGTATTCATGCAAGCTCAAGAGCTTGGTAAGCAGCTATTTGAGGCAGGAAAAGATAAGCTTACTGAGGGACAGATCGCTATGATTGAAGCTGAGATGGCTGATAATCAAAAGATGATTGACGAGTATCTAGATAGGGAGGGTCTTCGTGCCAAGCCAGAGCAGGAAGCACCGGGGTTACCGGACACAGAAGCTAGTAGCTGAGTACTTAGCTAAGCGTGGCTTTCCATTTGCAGAAAGTACTGGGGCCGGTAGAGCTGGCACAGATATAACCGGTACTGTAGGCATAGACTGGGAAGTCAAAGCACGGGCTGATTTCAACCCTAGCGGGGCTATGAAGCAGCTTAAAGAAAGAGCTAAGGCAGATGACCTACCGGTTGTTGTTCTCCGCTTAAACGGGCAGGGAGAGGCCTCTGTGGGGGAGTTTATGGTGTGCCTCAGATTAGAAGATTTTGTCTCCCTAATTAGGGATGCGGGATACGGAGATACACCGTAATATATGCCTTTAGGTGGGCGACTAAAAATCGAACCTAAAGGACCACAAATTGACAGAAGAAGATAACTTCTTGCGTGTAAGCGCAGGATCAAATGCCCAAGCTGTAGGCTCAGCTATTGCTCATGCACTATATGAGGCCCCACAGATTAAGCTCCGGGCAGTAGGAGCTTCAGCAGTAAACCAGGCAGTAAAGGCAATCGCAATCGCTAGAGGCTATGTAGCCCCTCGTGGACTAGATCTAAACTGCCGACCAGGATTTACCACGGTAGAGTCTAGAGATGGCAACATCTCAGCGATAGTCTTTACAATCTCGGTAAGTTAACCTATCATTAGTACCAAGAGATCTCTAAACAGTTAGGTACCAACATGGCAAAATCAGATATCGATGCTGCAGTAGCAGCTGAGAATACTCAAGGCCGCAAGTCAGAGGGTGCAGGAGTTTCATTCACCTCACCTTCAGCTAAGCCTGAAAAGGGTACGCTTGTAAAGCACACCTCTAATCAGTCTGCCGATCCAGCAGTACAGAATCCAGGTGTTCGTGCAAACCGTCCTTATGCAGGACAAGAGCGCCTAGGTGCTAAGTATGGCGTTAAGGCCAGCTACGCACCACAGACCGAACCAGCAGCTGGATTGACTCAAGCTAACGGTCGCATTGTAAACCCATCAGTCATTCGTCAGAAGGACTCATGGTCAGAAGGAATGGAAACTTCTTACTAAATCGGTTATACTGGAAGCAGGGTAATTTTGTTACCCTGCTATTCAGAGTTGGGGGGCAACATGAGTTTAACTGCTTTGTATTCAAAAGCAAAAGAAGAAAATACCAATGTAGCAAACAAGTGCGTTGTTGGCGCCTGGGCTACAACTCTCACAGAGGCTGATCTAAAAGCCTTTATAGAATCACTTAATGATGACGACTTCTCTACGAGGAGTCTATTTACGCTGTACAAAAATGCAGGTGCAACATTCGGACTAACATCACTCAAGGAACATAGAAACGGAAACTGTGCATGTCGCTAGAAGACGCCTATAATACCGCTAAAGCCGATGGTGCTTTAAGCTCCATCGAAAAACTGCTTAAGGCTAATGGCCTCAGTGCAGACGACGTGGGTAAGATTAGTAAGGTAAGCCTTTCTAATAACCCAGACGATACCAAGATTATTCTCTCGCCTAAGTGGGGAGAAGGACCAGCTTGGCAACCAGTACAGCCTGCAGATCCTGTAGTCATAAATCCAAAACCAACCCCCACGCCTGCTTTGATCAGCAGTGGCTGGAAGGTTGCTGTTGCCTTGCCCGATCCACAGATTGGGTACCGCAAATATGAGGATGGCACACTAGATCCATTCCATGATGAAGATGCCATGGATGTGGCCCTACAGATTATTGGCTTGGACCATGGTCATCCACTAGATCAAGTAATTAATCTAGGTGATTTCCTAGACCTTCCAATGTACGGAACTTACGAACAGGAACAAAATTTTGCTCATACTGCTCAACTTGCTATTAATCGTGGCCATCGCTTCCTTGCTGAGCAAAGGGCGAACGCAGGTAGTGACGCCCGCATCATCCTTCTGGAGGGAAATCACGATAAGCGCCTTAACCGCTTTATTAACAATAACGCTGCTGCTGCTTATGGGATTAAGGTAGCTAACATGCCGGAGTCTTGGCCAGTGCTAAGTCTTCAAAATCTATTGCGTTGTGATGAATTGGGAGTGGAGTTCATTGATGGGTATCCAGCTGCTGCACATTGGATTAATAAGCGTCTTCGTGCTATGCATGGCGATAGGGCTAATGCATCTGGCTCTACGGCTGCTCAATATGCGAATTCTAATCCAAATATTTCCACGCTCTTTGGTCATACACATCGTATGGAACAACAAAGCAAAACTGTCTTTGATCGGGATCAGTCTATCAAAAGTGTCTCATTCTCACCTGGCTGCCTCTGCAGAGTTGATGGGGCTGTACCGTCGGTTAAGGGTGGTGTGGATGTCAAAGGCCAGGCTCTACAGTATTTTGAGAACTGGCAGCAAGGCGTAAGCGTTATCTTCTTTAAAGATGGGGATGATGACAGTTTCCATTTCGATCAGGTGCATATACACAAAGGTAAAACTATGTACCGTGGCCAGGAGATTGTAAGTACGCTTAAGTAATTACGTTTAGCGTTACAGATAAGCCGGTGTAGTGCACAATATGTGCATACGCCGGCTTTATCTATTAGGAGATACTCTGTGAGTAACAATACTATTAATGTGTTGCAGGGAATCTCTGCAGCTCTTGCAATCTTAGGAGCTATTGGTCTCGCATTTCGTTGGACCATTAAGCACTATTTGTCAGAATTGCGCCCTAATCATGGGTCATCTTTAAATGATAAAATTAACCTAGAGATTATCCCTCTTCTTAAAGATCTTAGGAATAATCAAGAAAAGATTGCACTCAAAGTAGCTAAGCTAGAAGGCCGCTTCGAACAGCACGTAGACGACGTAGAGGCAGAATAATGTCTTATACGCCTCGTCCAGGAGACTATGGCGTAGTTAAAACTAACGGCCTAGTTGCAAAGCTTATTCGTCTAGGAACGTTAAGTCGTTGGAATCACGCTGTAATATGTATTGAAGGCGACCTGATTGTAGAGGCCCGCCCAATAGGCGTTAGCTTTGGTAAAGCCAGTAGTTATGAAAATATAGCTTGGAATCAACACGAATCCATCACAGATGGGCAGCGAACTGAAATTGTAGATTACGCTGTAGCTCAAATTGGGAAACCATACGGGTTTTTAGATATATTTACTATATTTCTTCGTATATTAGGCTTACGGGTTCCTCCAGTAAAACTTTGGAACAAGCTATCAAAGCGTGAAGGATTTATCTGCTCTGAATTAGTAGCCGAAGCATACAGCAAAGCTAATTTTAAACTTATTAATAAGCCTCTTAATCTTGTAACCCCAGGCGATCTAGCAGAAAGGTTAATCTACCAGTGACAGACGCACATAAGCAAGCTATGAATCTTCACCTGGCTGTATCCATTCCTGCTCATGAGCCTCGTGAAACAGACCCTCACTACCATCTATTTAACCAGGCTAAGGCCAGGATTAAGAAGCAGGGCCTATGGAAATGCATAATTGATGATGACCTATGCTCCGGTGGCCCAGAGCTTCACCACAGTCATATCGAGTTTAGCCAGGTTAATAATATGGATCCTGCTAAAGTTGAAAAAGCATTCGGATTACATTTTGAAAATGATGAGGACTTCCAGAAGTGGATTGAATCTCCAGGAAACCTAGAGGTTCTTTGCGAAGCCCATCACCGTACACGCTTTGGCATACATGAGATTCCATCCCCATTGTGGGAGACATTTAGATATCGCAAGACAGGTACAGATCCTGCAGCGGAGGTGACACATGAGTAGCGGTTTAGATATTGTAAACATTGCACAGACCCAAATTGGGTTTATTGAGGGCCCTAATAACGAGAACCCTTATGGCACTTGGTATGGTATTCCTAATGCGTCTTATTGTGCAATGGGGGTTAGTTGGGTATTTGCCCAAGCTGGCCTCTCGGCATTGGTAGCCGCACAAACTGAAAAAGGTTTTTCATATTGCCCTGCTGGTTTAACTTGGTTTCAAAAGAAGGGCCGTGTTGTTGACAAGTATTCCGGACAGCCAGGAGATTTGGTTTTCTACTCCTGGTCTGGCAATGGAGTTGCAGATCACGTAGAGATTATTGAGAATGCTTCACGTGATGGACTCACCTGTATTGGTTTCAATACTGGACCAGATAAGTCATCCGGCAATCCTGCTAATGGTGATGGAGTGTTTAGGGTTCATCGCCCCTATCTCTATGTACTAGCTATCGTTCGCCCTGAGTATCCTGGAGCAGTTAAACCAACTCAAACTAAAGCTGTAAACAATAAAGCTTTAGCTACCGGTGTTGCAGGCGTCACTGCTCTTGGCGGAGCTGGCGTTGCTGGGGTGCATAACTCCACATCAACAACTCCTGCCGCTAAGACAACAGTTATTGCAGCTCCTCCTTTTCCTGGTAGTTCTGTATTTAAAGTGGGAGCTAAGGGAACTGCTGAGCTTATCGTAGCTAGGGCACTAGCTAATGCTGGATTACTTCCAGCTAACCTAGTATCAAATGTTCTTACTGCAGAAGAGCTTGCACTTGTTCCGGTATACCAGAGCAAGTATCCAGGCTTAGCTTCAGATAAGAAAAAGGGCGTAATTGGTCAAAACACCTACACCTCTATGGTAGCTAAGGCAGGCTCATGAAGTTATTCCATAAGATTTCTGACTGGGCGGCCGTATCTTTTGGGTCGCCCTGGTTCTTTCTATTCCACATCATCTGGTGGGGTGCTTGGGTAATAGTCCCTGTAGAGGCATTCCCATATGGCCTGTTAACTTTAATAGTGTCCCTAGAATCTATCCTCCTATCTGGTCTTATTTTAAATGCAACTAACCGGTCGGGAGATGAAGATCGGCGTATTATTAGTAAAGACCTGAAACTAGATCAGGCCACCCATAACCATATTGAGGAGCTACGTAGGCACGTAACTCTAATGATGGATCATATGGGAGTAGAGGACAACCGTCCATGATTTGCATATTACATATCTCCAGGCTATACTGGAGGCAGGAGGATAAGAATGATTAAGTTCAATCTTAAGAGTCCAGTGTCTATGGGTATAGGCAGTTCGGCTGCGTTCACTGCGTGGGCCGCATCTGGCTTTGCACCGGATATAAAGCATATAGGTTTAGCAATATCTGCTGGCTTAGCAGGTACAGCTCAACCAAGCTACTCCTCCTCCAGCCCGAATGTTCAGGCTGAGTCCCATATTGTTACACCTTACGTAAACAATGTAACCACTACAGAGGGAAAATAAATGCGTATCACACAATCAGAAAAGGCACTTGCCGAGCACTACGTTTATGCAACTGCAGCAGGTGCTGTTGCTATTTGGCAGACCGGAAATCACTCAATTAAGCATGTCCTTTGGGCAGCTGTAATTGGTGTTGTTGGTCCAGTTCTTGCTAAGTTCAACCCTAAGGGTGTAGTAGGCGAACTTTCTAAGAAAGAACATTTGGATGCGGTAACCACTGCAGCTCTTACAAATGTGGCTACTGCCGCTGTAGCAGACGCTCAAAAGGCTGTTGCTAAGGCTGCTGTTGAGGCTAACGCTCCAACAAAGTAATACTTTTAAGTAACTGGCTGGGGGATATACACCCCCAGCCTTTTGCTTTTAGGGGTATACTGTGGTTGTCTAAGGAGTAAACATGGCTGAATCGCATCAAAACTGGCAGTACTTAGGTGCTAGCGGTTTCGTAGGGGCGTACACCACTACAGGTGGTGGCGGTACTCCTATCGTGCCACGAAGTGAAATGGACTTCCTTCGTATTGGTGTTGGACGTGCTCCTCAGGCTGAATATCCAGATGGCTACCTAGGAACTATTCGTTCACGTCGTGATGATAAGGGTAAGCCCTATGCAGTCTCAGATACAGTTTTAGATTCCCTTAAGAATCGTCAGAATCAACGTGCCTATCAGCGTGGAGTTCACCGTGGTGAGCGTATTGACCCAGCTCAGTATCTATGGCCAGAAAATCTACAGCCAGATCGTCGTCTTCAGGTTAAGCCAAAGCTAGTTGCTGATGATGGTGTACTAACTATGAACATGGTACGTAACTCTCCCCAGCAAGCTCTTGCTCCAGCCCCTCATCTTGTCAATGATGGTAAGTCTAATATTTCTGCATCAGTTCCTGCTGAGTTTAATCCTCGCACAGCAGACACTTTCTCACACCTAAAACCTAGGTGGAATTAATGAATAGAGAAGAACTAATTGCTGCTGGCTACAATCCGGATCGTGAGATCGGACGCAGCTTTAACGTAGAGTCTCAACAAAAGCCAAGTCCAGTTGATGATGATGGCCTACCTATGCTTGATACCCATGCTATAGGTCTTGTCTTTAATAGGACTCACAATAATGATAAGCGAATCCCTTGGGAATCAGGAATCATGCAGCATGTAGAAGAGCAAGGTACTACCGGACGTTCTCGTAGGCTTTGGTACAGTCACAGAGATGTACGGGATCATTTAAAGTCTTTGCTTGAAGGGACAGCCCCATCCTTTCCAGGCAAGCCTGCTCAAACTCCTGAAGAGCGTGAGCTTATGTGGGGCGCAAAGCACCGTCATTTTGATAACCTTGTTAAAGGTGCTGAACTATCTCAGCAAAATAAAATTAAAAATGGGGAGATTGTCTTTGATTCAAAGAATCAACCTCACCGTGGCAATGAAGGTTTCTTTGGTCGCACTAAAAGAGGTCGTAGACTCTATACAGATTCTAATGGTGTAACCAGCCCAACTAACAATCTAGGTGCATCTATTTCTCAAGGACGATTTAAGAGATTAGGGGAAGAATAATGAACCAAGACGGCGTATACGACCACACTAAGGGTCGCCCTATAGTCTCTGAAGATCCAGAGCCCTCTCTTCTACGATATGACTATATGGGACCATTTGCTTCTACTCAAGAGGCTTTAATGACCCGTGCTTTGTATTCTGTAACTTTGCCAGGATCTTTGATTCAAGATATTGTTCGCCCACCACTACCACAGGTTCAACTATTTCCACCACGTTACGGATATCGTACTCGTGAGCTGGGTATCTTTGACGTAATGGATGTTAATGAGGCATATGATGAGCCACGTCGTGTTGACTACACCCGAGATCCTGCCGGATATCAGGGTACAGCTCGCAACATGAATGAAGCGATCTGGTAATGCTAGACGATATCTCTACTGAGACTATCTATGATGGGAGCGTACCTTGCCGCCGTTGTGGTATGGTTATGACGCCCCTTGAAGTCATGTATAGTTATGACGGTAGGACTTGCCCAGCTTGTCGTAACGCCAAGATGGAAGCTCATGTCAGGGGTGGTATGAGTGGTAAGTAGACAATTTAAAAGTGTAGATAATTGGGACAGAGCAACCTCTGGAACTTGGACAGGCGGACAGGCATCTGGATTAAACCCAGGTTCTAAGAAAGCCACCACTAAGAGGCGCCAGACAACTAGCCACGCTAGAACTAAGAAAGTTATTCGACCAAGAATTAAAAAGCATCAATTACCAAGCGAAGGTGATGGTAGATAATGGGAAAGATTAAAGGTCCAGATGGTGATGACTACAAGGGCTACAAGGTAAAGAAGCTCAAGGTTCTTACCGCTGCCGATGCTGCAAAAGCTAAGATGGCTGAGCAGACTCTCAAGGCTAAGAAGGCAGCCCCAGTGAAGAAAAAGTCTCACGGTAAAAAGTGAATACCAACCCCTCGTTCCGTGACGTTGCAGTGGCCGCACAGGAAGGTAGAGACCTCATGGCTATGGGAAACCCTAACTTCCCTAACCCTAGAGGAGCAAATCCGGCCTATACGGTAGCCCCTCCAGCTGAGGTTCCGCCCACAAGAAATGTAATGATTGAGGACCCATCGTTACACGGAAATGGTAGTATTCCTACTAGCTATTTAAGTAATTAGGAGAAACACATGGGACTTCCAATCCGCCCACGTAAAGGCGTTCAGGCTGCTCGCACAAAGGTGTGGGGTAACAAGACTAAAAGTCATCTTACTGAAGGTGATCTAGCTAAAATGGGTGCTGCTATTGGTCATCCTACCACTGGAATACGTATCGGTATTCGTGACGCTGGAGTAGATCGTAGAAATTTTCCCACAGTTAAGGATAAGGAATAATAATGGCCGTAAATAACTCACGTTCACTCAATGGTGGATTAGAAGAAGGCTCAACCGACGGCAAGTATCGTAAGGTTCGCCCTAACACCGAAGTTGCAACAGGTACCGGTGATGATGTTACTTTGGCTAACCGCCGTGGTCTTCACCCATATTGGAACTATGATTTTATTGACCAAGAAGCTAATACAATGGTTGCACCTACAGATACCAATGTTTCTTCAAAGCCACGTACCCCAACCCCAGTAGCAGATATCTCTAACAATCAGATGTTGGGTACCTACTAAGATAATAGGTAGGTGGTCCTCATGGACAAGATTTACACTAACTGCGGCTTTGGCTCTTGTGAACATAGGGGCACTGCCCATCATCACCCATTCTTAGATGAGGGTGATACTACCGGTTTTCCTGCCGGTGGTTGGAATGAAGAACACGATAAACCAATTAACTATCGCTTAGCTGCTTCTCCAACTCACCCTGCAGCTGTAGGACGTAACGCTAATTTAGAAGTAGGATTACAAGAAGGTAAAGTACTTCAGTTTAAACCTAGGGGGGAATAATGGCGAAGAAAAAGGGTGTTATAAATACCTCAGCCGGTTCCCTAGGAGCTGAAGAATTAGCCAATAAAGTTGGCGATGAATCTAGAAATAGCGGCTTTATTCTTGAAGGTCAAGGAACAGGCAGAAAAGAAGAAAGCTCTGTACGTGGAGACGAATTTATCGGCATTGAAGGAAATCTTGAAGCCTCAACTCTACGTGTTCAAAATGGACGACCAGCCCCATGTACATTGGTAAAGGGTAGGCGCCCACACCCTCCTGCTACCCATGAAGTAACTTTCTACAACCACCCAAAGTATGGTAATGAGACCGCTACAGTGTGTGACCAGCATCTTGACCAAGTTATGGGTGAACCCCAATACATTGATGATGTAACTAAGTTTGGCGCAACTCCGGAAGCTAACAATGAGCTTAGGAAGCGTATTTATCTTAGGGGCATAGGTAAGAGAAACGAAGCTGCCCAAGCCCAACTAAGTGCTACCGGCACCGCCCCACTACTTCAGACTTCAGGCAGGCGTAAGCGTGGCACCGACTTAGATGCTGAGCTATTAAAAGATTACGGCACAGCAGGTCTGGTTATAGACCATGTAACCCCAGCTATAGAAAAGGCTGAGGAGCAAGGTGGAAGAACCACACGCCATATCCCAGAATTTATTCCAGACTATTCAGAGGAACTATCGGCAGATTACGACTAGGATTTGGCATTAGTCGCAATATCGGCTATACTGGAGGCAGGAGAAGGAGGCGCAATGTCACTACCTATTTTGGGCGGGGGAGCCAATCCCGCTGATGAGGGCAAGACCTGGACAAATATTAAGGACGATGGTCCTAAAATCCGTCTGCTCTATTGCTACAACTGTGGCACTATTGAAGAATTACCCGACTTTGAAGGTCATCCGGATGATGATGTTCTTCTTCAGGTGCTTATTGAAAAACATGAATCCGCTGGAATTCCTCATACTGGTTTTCTATCTAAAATTGGTATCAAAACTTATTCACGTCCTGAGGTTCGCAAGCAAGTTATCAAAAACCTACGTGATAAGGTCGGTGGAGGACTTGCCGACATTGACCCAGATTACTACAACACTAAGGCTACCTTCTATGAAGATGCGATGAAGTGCTTTAATCTTCACTTGCGTCCTGTAGAAGGCTGCTATGATTGGAAGAACAAGAGCAAGCGTTTAGTTCCTAAGGGAACAGACGAGCTTCGTAAAGATATTGGCCTTGAGAGTGCAGCTAAGTCAGCAAGTACAACCGTATACCTATGTGACTTCTGCCCTGCCAAGACCTTTGTAGTTGAACAGAACCGTAAAAAAGCCGGACTATACGAATAGGAAATAAAATGACAGACGAGACAACAACCCCAGATGCAACTCCTGCCGCTGATGCTGCACCTGAGCAACCTAAGCTCAAGTTCGGTTTCGCAGTAGTTATTACAGAAGGTGGCAACGTTTACGTAGAGCGCAACCCATCTATTTTCTCAGTGCCAGTAGAGCGTGAGGCAACCCTTATTGAGGTTCGCCGCTACACCTCTGAAATCCTAATGGATTTAGAGGCCCAATCTGCTGCAGAATACGTAGCTCTTAAGATGAATGCTATTAATTCGGAGAAGCCAACAGCATAATTTTTTCCTTCAAGCCGTGACGTAATGACGATGAGGGTGGAGAATACGCTTATGGACTATGGAGACTTTTTAGGAGAGGCTCCGGTGATTACACCGGGGTCTACTTCCTATTTCAGCGCTCCGTCTATAGTTCTTGACCCTAAGTTGTTTCAAGGAGAAGAGCTAAAGAACTGGGTTCGTACCGGCATTCTTTCTATGCTCTTCGACTACCTTGGTAAAAACTTCACGGCTCCTCATAAGTGGACCCGAGCCTGGCTTGCAGGCTCAGGAGTCTCTTATCAGTGGGAAGCATCAAGAGACCCGGGTGACTTAG
>Ga0007809_10000156_pt1 | contig 27314 bp, 26 predicted proteins | sample CryBogCBE02Aug07_FD_60383 | JGI IMG/M metagenome (GOLD analysis project Ga0007809, IMG submission 60383) | Freshwater microbial communities from Crystal Bog, Wisconsin, USA - CBE02Aug07 | ecosystem: Environmental > Aquatic > Freshwater > Lake | place: Crystal Bog, Wisconsin, USA | collected...
ATGCAGGGTTTCAAACTCAACCTGGCCGTTTTTGATGAGCAACCGCCAGATGACTTTTTCAGTGAGATTGTTACGCGAACTGCTACTACACAAGGACAAGTACTGTGTTCGTTTACCCCGCTCAAAGGACTCAACGGATTAGTAAGTAAATTTTGGCATCAAGAAGAGGGCTATGAACACATACGTGTGTCATGGGATGATGTGCCAGAATATGATCCCTGGGGTGAACCATTCCTACTCAAAGAAACTAGACTACAACTTGAACGTGATTATCTTCCACACGAGCGTGATGCTCGCCGTAATGGTGTACCTGTTATGGGTAAAGGCGCGGTATTCCAGATACGTACATGGCCCACCTATAAAATGGGTACATATGATTTTCGTAATGTCATGGGTCTATATCGCGTTATTGCTCTTGACCTGGGTCTGGTCAATGACAAAACAGTTTTGACACTCATGTATTGGGATCCTAATGGTCAAGAAGCCTGGTTGGATCGCCAGATAGTGGTCAAAGGCACAGAAGAAGCCAATCCTGTGAATTATGTGCAACATCTCATGCGACCAGAAGTGTTTGGCACGCCCATTGTGTTGCCTCCAGATGCAGGCACAGTGGGACGTTATACCATGAGTGCTCTCAGCATTAGACAACTGTTTGAACAGTATGAATTAAATGTGTATCCAGAGGCCATACACAATCCTCCAGATGCAGAAGGACGTGTGACCAATCACAAGGCCTTTGGTATCAACATGATGCGACAAATGTTGGAACTAGGCACATTCCATGTAAATGAAAACTGTGTTGAATTTTTGCGTGAAGCACAAAACTACTATGTAGATGAACGAGGACGCTTTAGTGATCCAGATGATTGTATTGATTCTGCTCGCTATGCCTTACTTGGATGCCTAAATGGCTGGGCTGAACCGTGGGATAGTCGCAGTCCCAGTCAGCGTTTTAGAGATGCCGCACATCAAATGAAAATGCGTAAACAACAACAGGCTCTTGCAGAACGTCCTGCTTGGAAGCGTGTTTATAGCGCAGATGAGTAGACAATAAATAATAAAATAACTTAAGGTATTCTATAATGTTAGACCTAAAAAACGTCGTAGTTAGTAATTTAAACACAAACTCTGGTCCCATGGCACGCTTTGTCAAAATGAAGAGTTTGCTGGACCAAAAATGTGCCGCTAACCTGCGTTTGTTGGCTACAAAAAACAATATCAATCGTACCAGTGATTATCATTACTTGGTCTTGGCCATGACACAGTCAACAGAACCTGTAAATGGTATTGACTATATACATCCTGTGGTAAAACCTGCTGTAGATTATGCTACCTCCGTGATTGTCAAGGGCATGGCACAAAATGGTGAAATTAATTTTGAGTTTGTGCCTGACAACGAAGCGGATCAAGAGGCAGCACGTCAGGCCACCAACATGGTACACAAGCTGATCAATCAAAACAATGATCCACACTTTATTCTGCAACATTGGGTAATGGATGCTTGCCTGCACAAGAATGGTGAAATGTTGATTGCACCCATGCGTGAGCAGATTACACGTTATGTGACCACAACAGGTACCGCTGACCAACTAAAAGCATTTGAACAACAAGCTGAAGAAGCTGGCCTCACCGCACGTCGTAACAGCCGTCGTAAACGATCAGTTAACATGGCACAGGTTGTTGCTGAAACGCAACAGTTCCTGCAGGCCACTGATCAAGATCAAGCTGAACAAATGATTAATCAACGCATTGAGCGTAGTCGTGCTATTGCCCGTGGCGATACAGCACAAAATCCTTTGGAAGATTTTGCGGACGAAAACAACCTACAACTACAACAAGGCGAAGATGCATTAGATGAAGCAATAGCACGTAATACCGTATACGAAGCTGAATACAAATTGACAGGTTATACCATCAATGTCAAGTTTCGTCCTATTGCACAGCACTATTGGATGTGTGATCCCACAGTGATTGAAATCCAAGAACAACCATTCTGTGGATTCTACAAACCTTGCAGTATTCAAGAAGCAACTGAATTATATCCAGACATTGATCTGGAGGAGTTTAAGATCTATGCTGAATACTCAAACGTGGGCAGTTATCAGGCTGGTAGCTTACTCAATAACTTGGCCATTCATGCTCGTGATAGTGTGCCTATTAATGGATTGCCCGCGCAAGGATATGCCGCACAAGAACCAGAAGCACGTCAGGTTACTGTGCTTACTGTATGGAATCGCTATGACATTGACGGCGATGGCGAGTTGGAACTTGTTGAATTGATCTATTCAGGGCAATATGTTATTTCAGCACGTGAAGTAGAATTTATTCCTGTGGCCAACATGGTACCAAAACCTCTACCACAAAACTTTTATGGTATGAGTATTGCTGAATCAGTTACACCCATGCAAGAGTACATGACATCAGGTTATCGTGCAGAATTGTTGATGGGTCTCTTGCAATCAACACCTAGAATTGGTGTCAAACCAGATCGTGTGGACTTTGAAGAAATGCAAGACGGCGAAGCCGCTATCTTTATTTTGGATTCAAAGTTTGATCCTGCCAAAGATATCTATCCAATGCCTACTCCAACAGGTAATCCAACCTTTATGGACAATACCTTGAACCGTATGCAGAATGACCAAATGGCCATGGTTGGTATGACTAGCCCACAAGACGTGTTCAATCCAGAAATCATGGATGCAGGAAATTCAGGAGCTAAACTGAACTTGGCCTTGAGTCCAAACCAAATTATTCAAGACAACACAGTTAAGAATTCAGCAGAAGGTCTCAAGGATGCCATCTGGTTGGTCTGGCGTACCTTGGTAGCACATGCAGATGATTATGGTGTACGTAAACTGGCACAAGAGTTTCACCCAGAAGGCAAGCCCATATTCTTAGATGGCGAATCCTTTGACAACATGGATTTCAACGATCGCAAGACCATTCATATTGAATTGGCCCTGGGCATGAAATCAGAAGAAAACGCCCTACAACGCAGTCAAATTATCAAACAGGCACAGACACAACTGAATGCTGAAGTGGCACAGGCTGTGCAAGCAGGTATTACCAGCGCTGATCTGTTTAAGAAAATGCGCAAGCCCTATGAAGATACCCTGTATACCCTAGGCGTCAAAGAAGCAGATACCTATTTGGTAACCATTGATGAAGTAACAGAAATGGCCAAACAGGCCCAACAACGAGCACAGGCCGCACAACAGGCTGCACAGCAGAATCCAAGTGCAGATGACAAGAAGAAGTTGGCAGGTGCACAGTTGGATCAGGCTCGTACACAAGAAATTATTGCTGATATCAATGGCAATGATGCCAAACGTCAGTTAGAAGGCTATGCTTTAGTGGGCGAACATAAGGCTCGTGCATACTAACGTATAAATAGTTTTATTGCAAGGAATGGAAATGATAGAAAATGACGTGGTAGAAGCGTTTAACAAACGCTTGACCGTAGATCTCAACAATATAAAACGTATGACGCCTGGTCAATTGGATCGCGTCAAAGAGATAGGCAGTCAAGCTGAGAATTTATTAAAGAACAAAGACTTTGCGTACTTTGTTCATACATTTAAGTTTGAACGTGTAGATGTCTTGGCAGAAATACCAGGACATACACCAGAAGAGAATAGCTTGCGAGTTGCCGTTAGCAACCAACTTGCAGGCCTAGACGAGTTCATTAAGTCGCTTAAACGTGCGATTTATTTTAAGAACCGCGTGGTAAGTCATCAGACAGGCCAACAGGTCACTGAAGACCCCATAGCGTAACGTAAAAAGGAGTATCAATGGATACTATTGTTGCTGACATACCTAATGTCCCCGTGGACACGGTCCCTGTCAAAGAAGCCAGTGTTGGATTGGATGCAATAGCCGCAAAAATGGCCGCCATGCGTAACCAAGTTGTAGCTACCACGCCAGCTGGGACAGGTTCTTCTGATGAGGCAAAAGCAGAAGCCCCTGTGGCACCCAAAGGTGTTGAAATCCAGGAAGAGACTCCTGAGAATGATACCAATTTGATTGAGCCAGAAGTTGCAGAACCAGAAGCAGAGTATAGTGAAGATGGCATTGAAGAAGGTGTAGCCCCTGAAGAGGTAAGTGAACCAGATTCAACTCCCGCAGAAGTTATTGATTTCTTAGAGTTTGCTGAAACAAACCCCAACGCTAAATTTAAATTTATGCGTAATGGAAAAGAAATTGAAATTGATGCCAAGAAAGCCGCCGCTATTCTAGGTCAAGGTGCCGCAATTAGCGAAGAAGCAAGACAACTAAAGATTCAGAAGGCTGAGTTTGACGAGTATTTGTCAACTAAGAAAGCTGAAACTGATGGTCTAATGTTAGCAATGGAATTTACCGTGCGCCCTCAATTACAGCGGGCATACGATGAAGTTATAAAGGTACAACAGTATCAGAATACCTTTAGACAGCAATTGGCACAGACACAAGATCCTGTACAACAGGCTCAAATTCAGTCCAATATGCAACAGAATGATAGATACCTACAACAAATTGGTCAAACTATCAATCGTCTAAAGCCAAATCTGGAACAGTTTTACCAGTTGCGTAGTAATCAAGTTCGCGAGATTCTTGATAATAACCGCAAGGGATTCCAAGACAAGGAATTACGTAATGCGGCTATCTATGATGAAGTTCGTGAAAAGGTTGCCAAAGGTTGGTCAAGTGCCAAGAACCAATTGGTTCCAGGCGTTGATAATATAGACCTTGTGACAAGTGATGAGCATATCTTATCCTTGATACGAGATGGTCTTAAATATCGTGATCGTCCCAAGGCCAAGGCAGCAGGCAGTAGCATTGCCGCCCTGACCACACGCAAGACAGCAGGTTCCATTAACCCAGGACGTCAGCAGGATCAAGTTTCTTCTCTACGCGAAAAAGCCAAGAGCGGCGATAAAAAAGCCGCAGACAATTTACTATTAGCTCATATGGCAGCCATAAGAGCCAATCGTAGATAAAAGATAAGCCAAATTAAAGGAGAAATATTATGGCAGCTCAAGGTTATAACTCAACCGCAGTCATTGGCAATGGTACAACAGGCTATCAAACTGATATCGTTGTTAAAGACTTAGACTTAGATGTAAGTAATCGTGTTAAAGATGATACACCTGTTCTAAACATGTGTATGGCAAAAAAGCGTAAAGTTGTTAGTACTTTACCTCTATGGACAAACGACGTATATCGTTTACCACAGATCCAAGCTAACCAAGAAGGCCAAGCTGTTAGCGGTGCTAACGTTGAAGGCCAAAGCCGTGCTAACTTAGGTAACTACACACAGATTTTCAGTACTGTTGTTGGTGCTACAGGTACAGCACGTGCAGTTGAACAATCTGGTGGTGATCCACAAGCATATCAGGAGGTTAAGCAATTAATTGAATTGATGTTTGACGTTGAAGCACAGATCGTTCGTAACGACCAAATTGGTACAAAGTACTCTGGTCAAGCAGGTGCCGCAAGTGGTTTTGCAGGTTCAGTATTTGGTAACGTAACTGGTATCACTACTGGTAACATTACAGCCAATGCTGGTGTTGCAGGTTTTACATTTGTTAACTCTGTAACTGGTAACCAAGGTGGTAACGTTCAGTATCAAACAGCTAGTGCTTATGCTGCTGTTAGTTCAACACCTCCTGTAAGTGCTGTTAGTGGTACAGTAACAACATTTGGTCCACAAACTGGCCGTCGTATGGGTAGTTTGAATTCATTTGCTGGTACACACAGTTTCAACCCAAGTCCATCTACACCTTTCTATACTGTTTACAACAGTGAGTCAAGTGATGCTACAACTGTTGGTACAGCCAACGTGTTGGTCATTGGTGGTACAGCAGGTACAAACAATGGTGAAGGCCTAGGTAGTAACTTCTATTCTTATACAAGTAGCTTGCAACAATTTGCTCCTAGCTTGTACAAGCAATTGGTTACAACAGCTGAGCAACGTTTCAATGCGAAGATTCGCACAATCGTTTGCCCAACAAGCCTACGTACACACCTAAGTGATACAATGCCTACAAGTCGTAGTATCAACCGTGTAAACAGTGAGCGTGGTGACACAATCGCTACATACGAAGGTGACTTTAACTACACTTACGAGATTTTTGATAGTTGGATCATGGATCAAGTTGGTGTTGGTAACAGCATCTACTTCTTGAATGAAGAAGTGCTACAATGGGGTTCATTGCGTGACCTAGGTCCTAACAATGAAGTATTCAGTAACGCTGACGCTTCATTAGACCAGTTCATCCTTGAAGGTACATTGATCGTTCGCAACCCAGCTGGCGTCGCTGCATTACACGACATCAGCCCATTAGGAACATACGTTGGTGTTAACCCATCAACTGGTGCTTCTGGTTCATTACGTTCTACAACTTATGTAGGTCGTTTGAACGCTTGGGACGCAAACAGCTTCTAATTAAGCAACACTTAATTACAAGTATGGAAAGGGCCTTTATGGCCCTTTTCCTTTGACCATAAATAGATATATGAACGAATTTGACAATTATCACGACAAAAGCCAATTAGAAGGCGATGATCCAGAGTTTAATCAAGATGCTCATCGTTGGGACAAGGGTGGTTTGGTAACCACAGACAATGGCATCGCTGATCGCCTGTTGCAAAATGACAAGTTGTATCGTGAACTCAAAGGTGATTGGACACGTACAGATTATAATCTAAGCAAAAATATCAAAGTCACCACAGGTCGCGATCATGGCAAGACCTACATGACTCGTGAGCAGTTGAATATTCCTGCTATTTTGGAACATTGTCAAGAATATCGTAAGATGGCAGAAAATGGATTCATGGATCCCTTGGCTCCCATCATGCCAGATGGCAAGTTGGGTTACAAATGGATGGAGTTACCAGAAGTCATTGCATTTGAAATTTCAAACAAGTATTTTGGCGGTATGCCTTGGGCCGCTATCAAACGTGATCGTACCTTAAAGGCACAGTTTTACAAGGTAGTAGAAACGGAATACAATGCCTTTGTCTGCTATCCAGGAGGCCGTTTGCCTATTCCTGTTGAAGTACCATATCCTAACCCCATGGGTTCAGAGAAATTTTTTAAAGGCCATCGTGTATGAGCAACAATTTTCCCATAGCCACAGGCACAGACCTAGTGGCCTATGTTGAAGCATTTACTGGCAGCAGTAACAGCGCAGAAATTCAACAATGTATCTATTTGACTGAATTGATGATGCGTAACATTGAGTTACCTGCCTTGCGTACCAATCCTTATAGTACATTTGGCGTAGCAGATTCAAATGGATTTGTTCCAATTCCCGCAGACATGAATAGACCTATCTTGTTTTTTAATCAAGGTCTGACCAGCACAACACAATCAGCTTCACAAACAGGTGGACCCTGGATTGTGTATGATCGCATTGGTGATCGTGACATGATTGGCGATCAAATGATTGAAAACCTATATTTGAAACCACTCAACATTCCACAGGTATATCGCGGCAAGTTCAGTGAAGTAGGTCAAATGTATGAATTCTTACCAGGCCTAACACAGGGCGCGGTAATCAACATGTATTATTTTACCACATGGCCATTCTTGTTTACTACAGATTCAACAGGCAACACAGTCAATACCAATGTGGTCCTACAAAGTTTTCCAGAGGGCTATGTGTATGGCACTCTACACAATTACTATCTAAAACGCAAAATGCCAGATGATGCCAACGGTTGGTTAGCCAAATATAATCTTGCTTGGGATACTGTTGAAGATCAAAACAACAAAGGCAAATGGTCAGGAGGTCATAACCGTTTGACCAGTGTATTCCAACCACGCAAAGATAGACGTTACACAGCAAGATAACAAGGATTAAAATATGCCAGGTTTGTATGGAATTACAGGTAACGCTAACGTAGCCGTTTATAACACGCCAGGATTGTACATCAATTCTGGAGCCTCACCAATTTTGACCAATGCTCAACAATTATTGGCCCTGTTAAGCAGTGACGGTACAGTAATATTTCAATTGGATCCTGCTACAGGTTATTCAACTGTACAGGCCTTTGCCAATGTAAGTGGTAACACAGGTGGTGGTAGTTATGTAACTTTGGTTGGCAACGTTACTGGTAACGGTGCCGTTGGCCTTCCAATTACCACAACATTAAGCAGTACTGGTGTCACACCAGGTACCTATGGTTCTAATTCAAATATTCCTATTGTCACTATTGATTATCAAGGTCGTGTAACAGGAGTTAGTGTTGGTAATGTGGCAAATTATTTGCCTGGTGATCCTACTATTGCCAGCATTCAAAGCAACATTGTAATACTGCAAAGCGAAGTATATACCAATGCAAATGCACAAGCATTTGTAAATTCGTATTTGCCAAATTATCTACCTAGTTATTTGGGCAGCTATACTGGCAACATTACATCCAGTAACAGTACCAGTATAAATTCTACTGTGACCAATTTTAATGTACTTGGTAATGCCACCGTACAACAAAATCTAATAGTCTATGGTAATGTTATTTACAGCAATAGTTATGTAACTACAACAACCTATAATTCAATTATAGCCAATGCTTCAACACCAAGTACAACAGCTAATTCTGGTGCTATTATTTCATATGGTGGTCTTGGTGTATTTGGTAATATTAATGCAGGTGGTCTAATCAATGCCAATGGTAATATTACCACACAGCAATACATGTTTGCCACCAATTATTTGTATCCTAATGGTACACCAATATTGACCAGTGTCAATGCCAATATACAAACATTAAATTCTAACACAGCTTCTTTGGCCGCCAGCATCAACACATTAAATGCCAACGTGGGCGCCTATGAAATCTGGGCCAATGCTGCTATCTCAAATATTACAACCAATGCCAATGCCAATACTTCTTCTTATCTGCTTGGCAATACCATTCAAGGCAACATTCAGGCCAATATTATAACAGTTGGGCCATATGGTTCTGTTGGTGGTAATTTACCAGTAGCATCAGGAATATTAAAAATTGAAGGTGCTTATGGTAGTCTTGGCCAAGGTCCTGCATTGACTTTAACTGCCAGCCGCGGACATGATTCTGCTGGTTTTGGTTATTCTAATATTGCTTCTATTGTACAAGGTGCTGGTTTTCAAGCTGTGGGAAGCTATGGTCAAATAAATCTATTTGGTAATATAATTACTCCAAGTGGTATATTTGCAGGCAATACCACACGTTATAATAATATTAATCTTTTTGAAAATTATCTTAGTACCATAACTCAAAATCAACCATGGGCATCACCTGCGGCGGTACTTGAGGGTAATGTTTTTATTAATGATATAACACAGGCCACAACATATATTAATGGTCAAACTTATTTTAACGGTGGTAACGTCACTTTGGCAACCACCCTAACAAATTTAATTTTAGGCGGAAATACGTATACCCAAGGTGGTGGCGGTGCTGGCAATATTTACATGGGTGGAAATACTGCTATATATGGTAATCTATATCTATATGCCAATGGAACACCAATATTATCAAGTATTATTACCAGCATTCAATCAACCAACTCTAATGTTCAAACTCTAAGTGCCAATCTAGGCGCATTTGAAACCTATGCTAATGCCACATTCTCAACAGGTGGTAGTTCAAATTATGGCAATGCCAATGTAGCCGCATACTTGTCTAGTGGTGTATTAAACAGCAATATTATTACAGGTGCAAATGTCATTGCTGGATCAGTGCTTTCCAACAATCATTTATATGCCAATGGCGTTCCAATCCTAAACAGCGTTAACACCAGCATTCAAACTCTAAGTGCTAATCTGGGTGCATTTGAAACTTATGCCAATGCCACATTTTCAACAGGTGGTGGTTCAAGTTATGGCAATGCCAATGTAGCGGCATATTTTGCCAGTGGTAATGTCAATACCAACATAATAACCACTGCCAACATTTCTGCTACCTATTTTACAGGTAACGGATATTATTTAAGTGGTGTAACAACAGGTGGATCAGGAAACTATGGCAATGCCAACGTGGCAGCATATCTTGCCAGCGGTACGGTCAATACCAACATAATAACCACTGCCAACGTCAATGCTGGTAACGTAAATGCCACAGGTACTTTTTATGGTAACCTAATTGCGGCCAATGTATTGGTTGCCAACATTGGCATTCAAAATTACACTACATATCAAACTGTTACAACACCTGGCTACAGCAAAGGTGTTCTATGGTATGACAGCGTTCAAGATAGTCTAGCTTATTTTAACAGCGTGACCAATAATGAAATCAACATTGGTCAAGAGCTACAATTTAATGCTTATAACGGCACAGGTGTCACTATCACACAAGGCACTCCAGTTTACCTGACTGGTGGTTCCGTTGGAACAACTCCTAACATAGCACCTGCCATTGCCAATACTATTGCTACCAGTCAGGTAGCAGGTGTAGCTAATCAGGCTATTCCTACAGGTACTGTTGGTTGTGTTGTCACCGTTGGTATTGTTGCCAATGTGGCCATGGGCGCATATTCAGTTGGCGACACCTTGTACCTAAGTCCATACAGCGCTGGACAAGTACAAAATACACAACCACCCACAGGATATGTATGTAAAATTGGTACTGTGATTTACAACAACAGTCCCAATGGCACATTCTTGGTCAATAAAACTGTTCCTATCAATAATCAATACTATGGTAACCTGACCTTAACAGGTAACCTGACTGCCAACAATGCTACAGTAACAAACAAAATCACAGCTGGGTCATTGACCGTATCTGGCGGAATTAATGGTACCTTAAACACATCAAACCAACCCAATATTACCACAGTTGGTATCTTGACTGGATTGAATTTAGGCGGAGGATTAACTTCTAACAGTGATATCTATACCACTGGTAATATTACTTCTAGTGTCAATCCTGTTCAAGCCTCAGGATATTTGTCTAATGGTTCATATCCATACAGTTACACAAGCCCCAGTGCTGTATTTGATTGGGATCCTCCCAATTCCAATGTTCGTCTTTCAGCCACAACTACTGGATCAGGATATGCCTTTTACACAGGTGGCCTAGGTAATACCAAAATATTTGGTATAGATTCAAATGGCAACGTTGGTGCCGCAGGTGGAGCTGTATTTAATGGCAACATAAACACCACTGGTAACGTGGTAGCCACTGGCAGTTTAATAGGCAAAGGTGTATTTTATGCCAATGGTACGCCAATTGGTGTTTCACAAATTATTGCAGGATCCAACGTTAGCATTAGTCCATCTTCAGGTGTTGGTGCTGTAACAATTAGCATTACAGGTGGTGGAGGTGGTTTTAGTGGTAATTTAACTGGTGCAATCCTATACGATTCAATAAACCAACGTATCTTTGCCAATGCTTATCCCTTGTCAACACCTACAGCATCAAGCGCAACTGTGTTTAACTCAGGGTGGACCAACAATGCTCAATATGCACCTGTTTACACAAATGGCGTATTGCAACTTCCCGCAGTTAACCAATATCCCTATAGTGGATTTGGTTTACCATCCACCACATATGGCCTAGTTCAAAGCAGTAACGTGGCAGTACAATCTAGTTATCAAACCAGCCAAAACCGCAATGCCATTGGTGCCTTGTTTTATCAACAGGTTTGGCCATATACTGCCAACACCATGACTACTCAAGACCGTATACGTGGATCATCCAGTCTTACAGAATTAATGTTAAATGGTTACACCTGGGGTTCAATGACGTCATCCAGTCAAAATGCCACATCAGTAACCAACGTAGGTGGTAGTATAAACGTAACAGGTTCAGGCAACGTGGGCGCCATGGTAGGAACTTCAAGTGCCTTGTTGCTTAGTCCATCAGGAACAGGTAGTGCCAACATTCAATATGCTACTGCATACGTAGGTTCAATGACCATATATGGCAATACCAGCAGTTTTGTCAGCAACGTGACCTATTTCCGTACCTTGGCACCATTTATTTCAACATCAGGTTCACCCAATTACAGTATTACCAATGCTGTAGGCCTACATACCTACTCAGGTTGGGCTTCACCTGCCAACGGCACAGGTAGCGTTACCAACCGTTATGTTGTTTTAAACGAAGATTCTACCACTGCTATTCAAACCAATGGTAATTTAACTGTCAGCAATGCCAGTGTAAATTCTACAACCACTATCAGTAGTAAAAATATCAACATTGGTAACAGCGGAATTCCTATTGTCAACATTGGAACTATAAATGCTTCAACCGTAACTATTGGTGCTACAGGTGGTACAGGTGGTATCATTGCACTCAATGGTAATACCACACAAAGCAGTTCAAACACATTCTTTGCAGTATCAAATTATGCAGCTGCCACATTGAGAGCATTTACAGGTGCTATAGGTCAAATGGCTGCTGTGTCAGACAATGGCGGACAGATTGCCTACTGGGATACTAACAATAGTCGTTGGAGCTATATCAATGGTGGAGGCGCAGTATAATGGCAATGCAAACAGTTAAAACGCCTTTTACCAACATGACATTTACACCTGACGTGCCATCCAGCGCCTTGGCTGCCAATGAATACAATGTGGGTCAAAATATAGAAACTGATGTGCGCTCTGTAAAATCAGTACTGGGTGATCAATATGTTTTGGCCAACGTTCCAGGCAATCAAATATTTGTTACTTCAGGATTTAGATCTAACAATGTGTATTGGTGGATCGTGGCCACAGAACAAGGCCGTTGGTATGCTATAGATCAAGCAGGTAATATTGTCAATATTACTCCCAGCATAGGCAATTTTTCTGGTTACAATACCAGCACCGTCATTACAGCATCCTGGTGTGGTAATGTATTATTTTTAAATGACATGGTTAATCCTCCCATGTTTTTGTTGCCAGGCACCAATCTGTTGTATTTGTATGATAGTGCTCCTTACAATTATGTTTGGAATTATGATGTAACCAACAACAGTATCTATGGCAATACTGTTCCTTTGTATTCAAGCCTGACCGCAGGATTTTTGCGTGTATATAACAGTCCCAATGTGGGAAGTCTATTGGTAGCAGGTAATTTAACAGGTACAGTGGCCAACAATGTGATTTCGCCCACAGGTGGTACAATTCAAAACTTACCAACCACCATACGTTGGAGTCAAAATTTTGGTCTTAATTCTGGACCAACAACCTGGGCACCTACTATAACCAACGTGGCCAACGAAGTTGAAATTCCTGTGCGTGGTCCTGCTATTGATGGTTTTAGTCTCAATGGCAATTTTTATATTTGTAGTTATTGGGACACAGTTTTAATGAGTCCCATTGCATATCAGTCAAGTTATGCACCTGTGTTTGGTATCAAGATTGTTAGCCAAGGTCGTGGCCTAATCAATGAAAATTGTTGGGCAGTGGTTGATTCAGTGGCCTACGGTGTAGATGCCAGAGATATTTGGCAGTTTGATGGCGGTACATTTACACCCATTGGTGATCAAAAGGTCAAAAATTATTTTTATAATAATTTAAACAGTAATTATACCAATCAAATCTTTATGATCAACAATACTGCCAAATATCAAATTGAGATCTATTATCCAGACCTTACATCAACTGGATATTGCAATCAAATGCTGGCTTATCGTTATGATTTGCAAGTATGGCAACCACCACGTCAGGTTAGTCAGGCAACCATGGCCACAGAAAGTCCACGCTATATCAATGGCAATATCAATTTGGCCACACGCGGAGTTATTTACAGTACTTTCAATACCAATCAATATCTCATACAAAAAGATTATGGCAATAGCTTTGTTGGTAATACTGCTATTACCAGTCTATTCCAACGCAACAATATCAGCTATGGTCAACCATACTCTGCGTCTGTGTTGGTGCATCGCGTGTTGCCAGAAGTTTATGGATCAGGTAATGTAACCATCACTATTGGTGGTGCTGATAGTGTAGCAAATGCTGTAGTCTATAGTGCCAATGTAACCATGCCAATTCAGACTGCCAATCCATGGGCACAGATAAATCAAAATGAATCTCGTGTGGTCACCATGCAGGTTGGAAATACCAGCAATGTGACCAACTGGCAGTTGAGTGCTGCCAACTGGCAAGTAACGGTAGTCCAGGATACTCGCTAATGAGTAATTTTGCTTTAGATACCAATACCAGTTATGGTGACGTAATATCCAGTGTAAATTATGCATTGGCCAATCTCAATAACAATAATATTACAGCCAACACCATTGTGCAGATTGTAGGCAATATAATTGCCAATGCCAATGTGGTCACAACCAACAGCAACACTGGTCAAGTGGGTAGTGTTTTGCAAGGTACTGTAAGTTATCTATACAATTATATCAATGTAAAATATGCCAATGATCCAACAGGATCTGTTGCATTTAGTAGTAATTGTACAAACAGACAATATTTTGGTACTCGCAATAGCAACAGCGCCACCATCAGTAACAATCCAGCAGATTACAACTGGACACAGGTAGCAGGCGGATTTGGCACTACCAAAGGCCTATACTATACTCCTTATGGTGGCGGTGTTATTTACTTTGATGTGGCCACCACAGCACCAACCATACGTTTTCAACCTGTTTTAGATGATACTCCAATTCCCTTGCAAAATTTGGCCAACAGTATTGTTACAGCCAATACCATTACTCCAGGTGCTGTAACCAATGTGGCCATTGCGGCCAATACCATTGTGGCCAACAATATTCAAACTGGCGCTATTACAGCTTTACAAATTGCATCACGCACATTGACCAATGCACAAATAGCATTAAGCACAATTACTGGCAATTTAGTTCAAAGCCAGACCTTAACAGGATCATTGATTGCCCTTAATACTATTACAGGCAATTTGGTAGCACAAAATACCATCACAGGTAATTTGATTGTGCCTGGCACAATCACAGGCAATTTGATACAGGCCAATACTGTAATTACAAGTACCTTGGCTAGTAGTGGTGTAACTCCTGGTGTAAACTCAGGTTATGGTTTTTGGTTGACCAGCAACGTAGGCGATGCTTATTTTGGTGGCAACGTAAATATTGGACAAAATTTATATGTGCAAGGTTTAATTACCAGTGCTACCTTAAATGCCAATACTGTACAAACAACAACCATTGGCGCCAATGCTGTAACACAAACAGGAACATCATATAGTACTAGCAATTATGGTACTGGTGCAAGACAATTAAGTTACGCTGGCACAGATGGAATTTATTATTATTGGTCAGAACCAGTTACTGTTGTTCCTGTATTTACAAATAATGTTGTAACCACTACCAGTACTGTCAACAATACTCTCAGTGGACAAATAGCATTATCAGGTACTATTACAGCAAATGTGGCATTTGCTCCTTATGTTACAGCTACTATGATAAAATATAGTTATACTTTGGGTGGTGCTACATATTTGCCACCAACCACTATAACACAATCTCCTCTTAATTTCTTTGTGGCTAATTCACCTTCATATCTTACACAAACAATTTTTCCAGATCAATTTGTAACCAGCACTAGCATAAATTATACAGCTGCCAGTGTTCCAGAATCAACTTTTTATTATTGGGGTTATGCAGCAGCCGCAGTTACTACTACCTATCCAGCAAACGTTTATGTATTTTATTCTAACGTAACCAATCAAAGTATTGCTGTGACCAACCTTAAGAGATAATCAAATGTCAAATATTAATTTAATTCCTCCTGACGTTGATTTTGTTGCTCCTGTTATGAATATAACAGCAGTAGATGCCATGCGTAATCTACGCAATCAATTGCTTAAAGATAATATAGATAGTTACAATGCCATACGTTATGCAAGTTTGACCACAGAACAACAACAAGAATTAACCGCATATAGACAGGCGTTATTGGATGTACCGCAACAATCAACATTTCCACGCAACATTGCGTGGCCTACCAAACCCAGTTGGATGCAATAGGGTTAAATATAGATAGCGAAAGATAAAATTATGGATGAAACAATAGACAATACGGGTTATGTAACAATTGGAGATCCAGGTTCTGCATATGATAATGCACAACCAATAGCTCCTACCTGGGGTGATACAACACCTGTATATAATTATAACAATTATGATAGTACAGCATTTGATCCATATGGCAACTATCCTACCAGTACTAATACCAATACCAATACCAATATTGGAACAAGCACTAGTACAGGATATGATAATGGGTATGGTTACAGTACCAATACAGGTGTGTATCCAGATCCAGGTTCGCCAACTGGTTACAGTGATATCTATGGTAATCAAGTTGATTCAACAGGCCAACCTGTTCAATACGACAGCAAAGGTCAATTGATTGACAGCAATGGTAATGTGATACAAAAGTCTACACCATATCAGTATACTCCAACAGATACCACAACCACCACAGATGCCAATGGTAATATTGTTACCGTGGATCATAATGGCAATGTTGTGAAACAAAATCAAAGTGGTGGATATGACCAATATGGTAATCCATTGCCATCTACACCTGCTACTACAGCGGCCGCAAATCAGGCTATCGCAAGACAATTGGGTACTACACAACCAGGACAACCTGGTTATGGACAACCTGGTTATGGACAACCAGGTACTAACGGTTCCAGTGGCAGTAGTGGCTTATTAGGTACTTTGGGCATGTTGGCCGCTGGTGCTGGCGTTGGCGCCCTATTGTCAAATTTGTTAAGCAACAAGGCTTCCAGCAGTAGTTCCAGTGCTGCACCTGCACAAGCCGCAACTATTGCGCCAGGCAATTTACAATTTACACCTTTGACCTCACCAGGTGTTAATCCAGGTTATGCCATGGGCCAACCTGTGGCAACTCCTACACCATTGCAAACCAATTTAGGTAATCTGGTTAATCCAACCAGCATACAAACTATTAATCCAACAAATTCAATGCCAAACATGTCAAATCCAGTGACCATGCCAGTTGTACCAAATGGTCTTCCTGCAGGATTATCATTGTCACAATTGGCACCAACAGGTATGTTGGTAAAACCAGGGCAATAATATGAGCCAAGGCAAACTAAGCGGAAGTTCTACAGGTACATCAGGATCAAATTCAAATTCATTTGAAAATGAATTAATGAGTTTTTTGTTTGGTACGCCAGCCTCTACCCCATCATCAATGCCAACTACCTCTTATGGTTCACCAATGGCAACACCATTACCTGGATCATCTGTATCTCAACCTGCCATGCGTCCAGCTGTACCTATGCAAACACCTCAGCAAACAATTGGTAATCAAATTGGCACTGGAATAGTCAACAGTATTGTAGGCACACCACAACCTCAATATACAACACCTGTATCACAACCTCAATATACAACACCTGTATCACAACCTCAATATACAACACCTGTACAACATACCACGGCATCTGCACCAAATTCATCAAGCACTATGTTTGCTCCTGGATCGTTGGCCAGTAGATTATTTGGTAGTGCTGGTAGTAGTACCATGAACAATTTATTTGGAGGAGGTCCTGTGGTGTCTGGACCACAATTTACAACACTACCCAGTTCAGAGCCTATGGGCCCAACCAATGCAGAATTGGGATATAATCCTGTTGATTCAACAACAGGTGGCATCACAGATACATCAGGTAATAATCTAGATTTAAACACATTGAACCTAGGCGGTGGCGGTGACTTTACAGGACCTGGTGATTTTAATATCAGTCCTGTGGCACCAGGATCAGAATACACAGGTGGTGAGGATTACGGTGGTTGGTATGATACCACACCAGTTGAATCTAGTGGCGACTGGTCAATTTAATAAGTTAAATACATAATAGACAAGGATACAACGTATGAGTTATAATCAGGGTAAAACCAGTACTAGTGGAACTACTACTACCAGCCCCGTAATCAGCGGAACACAAGGACAATACATAGGTAATCAAGCTCAATTGGGTTCGCAAGCAGCGCAAGCACTTGGTTCAACTCTTGGATCTGCTACTAACTTGTATAATCAAAGTGCAGGTGGTGTTAATCAAGCCGCTACCAATTTGGCACAAACTGGCAATGCTATCAGTCAAAACATGGGACAGGGCGGTGCTGGGGCTTATTCAACAGGTATCAATGCTCTTGCTGGTATTAGTAGTCCTGCATATCAACAGGCAGAAATCAATGCGGCCATGGCACCTGCGCAGATACAATATCAACAGAATTTAGCAGCACAAGGTGCAGGCTTTGGTGGAGCTGGAGAATTGGGTTCTGCGCGTCAGGCTTTGGCTGGTCAACAACTGGCAGGTCTAAATCAATTGCAACAACAACAGGCAGTTGGCTCAATCCTAAACAACATTACCAACCAACAGTTAACAGCAGGTCAAGGCTTGGGTTCATTGGGTCTACAAGGTGGACAACTTGGCCTAACAGGCGCACAGGCAGGCCTAACAGCAAGTCAAGCACCATTGAATTACCTACAACAATTGGCCAATCTATATGGTGGCGTTGCTGGTACACAACAGGCCAATCCACAATTCAGTGGCACCATTGGTTCTACTACATCAACTGGTCAACAAGGTAACTCAACCAACGCTGGCATTACGCTATAAGGACCTAGAATGGGAATCTTAACTTCATACATAGGCAACCAAATGGGCACCAACCCAGCCGCAAACACTGGCGATTTTCTTGCCAACTATTTTGGACAACAACTAGGTGCCAACACCAATAATCCACAGGCCAACATACAACCACAATCAACCACTATCAACTACAATCAAGATGGTAGTGCTGAGGTTACACACAAGCAAACAGTTGGTGCCAATAGTGTTCCACAGACCACTGCACCTGCGGCACCTGCCACATATGATTTACCACAAAGTTATCAAACTGCCATGGTCAATCCTCAACCACAACCTGCACCACAACCTGTGCCAGGTATGCAACCGTTTCAAAATGCTGTGCAGGCCACAAATGCGCCTGCTCAAGTGCCACAAGCAACTGCTCCTGTGGCTCCACCACAACCACAGCCATATGTTCCTCCACGTGCACCACAAGGTGTATTTGGTAATATGATACAGGCTGAATCTGGTGGACAACAATATAATCCACAAGGTGGAGTTTTGACCAGTCCCAAAGGCGCTGTTGGTATTGCACAAGTCATGCCTTCAACTGCCGCACAACCAGGTTATGGTGTGGCTCCTGCAACACCACAAGAATTAGCAACACCACAAGGCAACATGTTGTTTGGTCAACGTTACTTTGAAGGCATGTACAACAAATTTGGTCAAGATCCAGAAAAGGCCGCAGCCGCTTACAATGCTGGTCCTGCCACAATTGAACGTGCCATGCAGACCGCTGATCAACATGGTGGCACATGGAAAGATTATATTCCAGCGGAAACCAAAGGTTATTTGACCAAGGTATTTCCCAAAGGCGAAGAAAATATTAAAAAAATCCAGCCCTTAATTGCTGGTACCGCAGGTAGTGACATTGGTATGACTCCTGAAGAACAGGCCATACATCACATGGTATTAAATTCTGGCGATGTCAATGCCCTAGGTATGGGTACCTATGCAGGTGATCATTTGATTTCTAAAGAAGGTGGCACCAAATATGCCTATGCAGATCAACATGCTACTGTTTTAGAACAAAATAAACTACAAAAAGAAGCTGAAAAGAAAGCACAACAAATTGTTATGGATGGTGGCGTTGGTCTACAACGTGCTCTCAAAGATGATTCAGAAGAAGGCAGTTATCTCAAAGCCTATCTGTTTCAACGTTTGGGTCTGCACGATCTAGCCAAAAACGAACAACAAAAATTAGGCGCAGGTGACATGTGGGCCCAGACCATGGTTAATGGGGCTCCTGCTTGGGTTAAATTTAATGGTCAAGGTGCACCTGTCAAAGGTTATAATTCAGAAGGTGAATTATCTGGTAAAGATTTAATTAACACTTTGAATATGAAAGGTGTTACAACGCATACTGGCAAAATGCAAGACATTGAAACAAATAAAATTTATTATGAACAAACAACTCCATTTGGTCCACGTCTAGTGGATAACCAAGGTAATGTGTTTACTGGTGACAGTTCTAAACTGCGTGCTTATGGAATTGGTTCAGACATAGCAACAAAAAATATTTTACAATTACAGCAATTACGTAATGATCTTCTTAATAAACCGTTGCAAGAACAAGCCAATTTCTTGGCCAAATTCAATGCTGAGAATGGTACAAACTATTCATTGCCACAGGTAATTAATAGTCAGGCTCCAATGACAGCAGGTCCTAATCAAGCTCCTGTTACTGGTGGACAACCTGCTCCTTCTGCACCACAGCCAGGTGCAGTTGAAATTAATCAACAAGGTGGTACTGCTACAATTCCTGCACAAGGTGCAGTTGCTCCACAAGCGGCTCCTGCACGAGCACTTGTGGCAGGTCCAGCAGTTCCAGGTCAAGCACCACAAGCGGCTCCTGCACAAGTAAAAACAGGTCCTACACCACAAGCTGGTACTGCTCCAAGTCCATATCCTGGTATTCCAGGTGTTGGCGCTCCTCCTGTGCCATTTGCTAATGAATCGCCAGCGGCATTTGCTTCACGCAAAAAAGCCTATGATGAAGAATTGGCCAAACATGCGGCTGACGTGGCCAAGATCAAAGAAGCATTGCCTAATACACAGGCACAAGCTGACCAAATGCTTAACACGGTCAATGATGTTATTAACCATCCTGGCTTTGAAACCAACGTTGGCCTAAAAGGCGTAACAGGTTATTTACAATTGCCAGGTACAGAAGCACGTAACTGGAAAGCCAAATATGATCAGTTGATGGGACAAGAGTTTTTGGATGCTTTCAGCGGATTAAAAGGTGGTGGTGCTATCAGTGACAAAGAAGGTGCCGCGGCAACCAAAGCTCGCGCTGCCTTGAGTGATCCTGGTATTAGCGAAACAGAATTCAAACGCAATGCACAGATCCTTACTGACACAATCAAGCGTGGTATCAATCGTCAACGCATGATGGCAGGTGAAGAACCAGATCCAAAATACATGCTTGGCAATGGTAATGAAGAAGAAAATGCCAAGGCATATGATTGGCTTAAAAAGCATCCAAATGATAAAAATGCACCTGCTGTAAGACAGCGTTTAGGAATATAATATGGCAGGCGAATTTGATCCGCAGGCATTTATATCTGGGCAACCAGCTACATCAACTACCACTGAAACTGAAACAAAAGGTGATGATTTTAATCCACATGAATTTTTAAGTGGTGGCGCCAATGCAGAAAAAATTACCACAAACAAAGCACCAGAAACAACACCTATGCCACAAGGTTATGTTCCAGGTGCTGCTGGTTATAATTGGCAAGGAATTAAAGAAACGGTTGCTCCATTAGCTGAAGCTGCCAAAGGTACTATTGGTGGTTATGTACGTAATCCTATACAAGGTATTGTTGATGTTGGTGCTGTGCATATGGGATTACCTCCTCCTTATGCAACTACTGATGCCGTCAAAGGTTTATACAACACATACAATGCTGCCAAAACTGCTATGAACACAGCACAAGGTCTAGCAAGTAAAATTGCTGAAACTCCAGGAGTTGAAGCTTCATTTAATAAACTTATTGATTCATTACCCAAAGCAGAAGCATTACGTATGAATGAACTTATTAATAAGCGTGGCGCACAAGGTCTAAAAGAATTTATTGATTCTGCTCCAGAAGCAATTAAAGCAATGCCAGAAGTTAAAGAATTGGCTGGTATGGTTCCAAGTCGCATGGCACAAGCAGGCAAAATTGTTGCTCCAGTTCTACGCACAGCAGGTAAAGTTTTAGGACCAGCTGGTCTAGCAATGAATGCCTATGATGCCGCACAATATGCACAGGCCGCAGAACTAGGCAAACGCTTGGCAGCTGGTCAAGGTGGTATTGCACAACAGGCATTCCGCAATGTACAACATACCGCAGGTAATCAATATCAACTGCAACCACAAGAAGCGGCTAATGTTTTAGCGTCAGGTGATGCGGCAACCATAAATTTATATGGTGGTCCTGAAAGATTAAATCAAATCGCTGGAGGACAAAGTCCAATGGCCGCTCCTACTTCAACTAATTTTATTGACCGTATGCGGGCAATGGCACACCAATATAACATGATAGGTAATCAATAATGAGTCTTAAAAATTTACATGATGTATTAGAACGAGTATATGCATCAAACTTTGTAGCATATCAACGTGCTCATGCCAGTCACATGAATGTTCGCGGTCGCAACTTTATGAGTGATCACAAATTGCTGGGCAAAATTTATCAATACCTTGAAACCAATATTGATGTACTAGGCGAAGAAATACAGGCCTGTGGTGTAGGGCGTGTGCCAGAAACTATTGACATGATTCTAACCCTAAGTTCTATACAAGACACCATGCCTGCCATGGATGCAGACAGTCTCCTAATGGACACTTTAGATAATTTGTATGCCATGATTGATGTGTATCATGAAATGGATCAAGCAGGTATTGATGCCAATTATCCTGATGTGTCAAACATGGCCGCTGATCATATTCAAAAGATTGCCACCTTCTGTTGGAAGATTGAAGCCACATTGGAAATTGAAGGACGTCATACTGACAGAGGACGTCGCGGTGGGTAAGGTCTTGGAACTTTACAAATTTGAAGATCACATACGTGAATGTGACGATCGCTATCGCGATTTAGAACGTAGAATAGACGCTGTGGATCAGCGCCTAAGTCGTATGGAACGCTTGTTAATTGAAATCAAATACGCCATACAGGGCGAAGTTTACGATCCAGATTAATAGTTGGCGTGGTAAAACTCTTTAATTGCTTGTATTAGGCCAGCCATATCAAACTGTCCACCTTCCACACCAACTCCATTTTCCAACATTTCAATTTCTACCTTGTCTGGATAATCTGGATCTACTGTAATGCGTATGTCTTGTAGATCAATCATCTGCAACCACACCCAACACATGATCAGCGTGTATAACAAAACATTCTTTTCTGCCAATCTTTAGTTTGACCACACTACTCCAGTTGACAGCAACACGACTGCCTACAGCAATTGGATTTTTTTCTATGTCAGGTCCAATGCTGACAATCTGTGCCAGTTCTGTTTCATCTGTGTTTTGAATAATGATACCACCTGTGGTTTGTTTTGTTTGGCCCAGGGCCTCAATTACATAAAATTTATTTGCTGCTTGAATCATTTGTTTCTCCTATACGTTTGTATGCTATACTGCCTCTTACTTGAAATCCTGCCTGTTCATGCAGGCGCATGAATGCATGTTGGTCTGCTCTAATACTACTGCTGGTTAGGACAGGAATGCCACATGCACGGCACCATTCCATCCACTGCTGTAAAACCTGTGCTATCAATGTTATACGCTGTCTTTGACTCAATGTCAACTCTACGTGTACAAATTCTGCTGTGGCCAATTCTTCCGCGGCATATACCGTATACTTGCCACGTTCAAGCCAGGCCCAGGCTATCAATTTACCTGTTGTTTTGTGTTTGGCTTGTGTAATTAGAACCTGCGTGGGTTCAAATGTTTGTTGAAGTATGGCGCGATGCAAGTGGTAGGCCATTCTTGCACGACTTGGTTGTAGAATAGCATCTATTTCTAATTCATAATTGGTAGCCACAAGATCCAGAATTGCTTCCACATCTTCATGTCCTGCACGTGACCATGACCAAGCGTCTGTTAGGCTAATTTTATACTTGTCCATTCAGTTCATTTCCTATATAATATATTTAGCCAGCATAAATAAAAACATATAATTTAAGGATTCAAAATGGCAGGAAAATTGGTAAAAGATTGGGTAGTAGATCGTTGGGTCAACCTGGACCTGTTTCATCGTCAACAGGCCCCACAGGCCACAGGTTGCATACAATGGACAGGAGTGGTCAACAACATTGGTTATCCATTTATTGGATTCAACTATCCACAAGGCAAGGCCAGTCCATCAGGACATCGTGGCGGCATGATGTTGGCTACAAGATTGGCCTTAATGATCAAATTAGGTCGTGCCATTGCGCCAGGCATGAATGCCAATCATACTTGCCACAACAAGTTATGTGTAAATCCTGCGCATCTGACGGAAGGCACACAGCGTGAAAAATTAGATGCCATGCGTGTGGCAGGTATCACAGGTGGTTGGCCTGCAGGTGTAGCACGTGGTTCATATGATCATCAGCAACACAACAGGCTATACAAGTATACAATAGACGACATACAATGGATACGCACAGCAGATTCAGATGCTATCGCTGCTCGTTATAGTCTGACCAAACAGCGTGCCAGTAGCATGCGCCATGGATTTAGATTGGGATACAAATGGTTGCCTTGCCCTCCCCTGACCACACAACAACGACGCGGACGCAAACCCAAGGCTAAATAATTATGTGTAGCGATTCTTTCTCAATTCTCCTAATGCCATTGGATAATTTCCTTAATACAATCGCTACATATTCCTTAAACCTGGGTATTGTCATGATGCCCAGGTTTCCTTTTGAAAGGCATTTGAAATGACAACACAACACAAGAGTTTGGTACACGTATTAGAAGATGTAGTTCTTGCCTTGGAATCTGAAGGTCAAACAGAACAAGATATCTTCAGCCTGGTCAACATGATCCTGCGTGGATTTATTAGATCAGGTGAGATTACAGAAGAATATAAAGTTTTGGCACAACAGGCCCAGGCCATGCGTGAAGGACACACACAACGTCCTGTCTTGGCAGACGCTAATGGTCGCCCCTTGGTAGGGTAACAGACCCAATTTGGTCATTTGGAGATTCCCCAATCTGCCCGTATGAAACGGCAAAAATTCTGGGCGATGACATCCTTGGCTGTGCCGTTAACATCTGCTACTGAGTATTTAATCCAGGTGCCTTAAGGCGTCAAATCAGTTAAATATATACATGAAAACCATATCAGATCCATTCAAAACCACCATCGCTGGCATCAAAAAATCAGCCAATGTACGTGCGACTGTGCGCCAGATACAAAGCAAGTTGATCAACTACGGTATCGTAAGTGAGCAGGAAGAACAGTTTTTACGTGAACATACTGATTATGGACAAATTGATCAAAAAGAGGCCATTTCCTAGGCCTTTTTGTGTTACACTAATAAGTATTATACAAGGAAATGAAATAATGGCAAACTTCAAGAACAAAGCATATTCTTCTACAACAAGAACACGCAGTGGTCAAGATCATTCTGCCCACTATTATCATAAATCCCAAGAAGCAAAACAAGATAAATTAATCCAACAATGGTTGGAAACAAAACAAACAGGGTTAAGGCTGGCGGCCAAATAATTTACGCTGGTAAATCCGTTCTGATGTGTGACGGTAGCCAATTCGTTTTACCTGTTAAACGGCTTTTACATACTACCCACTGATGGTGGATGCCTAAAACGTCACAGCCCCTCCGCTGGTAAGCGTTTATGTAATCGTATATGGTTGATGTATAGAAATATAACATATTGGAATACCTATCGCTATGACTTCGCAACAAGCACCTGAAAGCAAGTCTTAAAAATCTATATAGGCAGGGTAAGGATAAGAGCCCAACGCGATACCAAACAAACAAAGTCCTATTCTTGACGGATGACAGCCTCATCAGAATGTCTTAGAACCCACCCTTAACAGGGTGCTTTCTGGAATCAAGTTTGACCTTTCAGAATATCTCTAAAACAAAACGAAAGACGAAACGATAGTTTTCGTCTGAGTTAGATCTCAATTGAGATCTCCAAACAGGTAGACTATTAAATGCCATAAGTATATAATTAACACATGAATTAGATATTACGATATCTTTTAATCATATGTTAATAATCACTAACTTCAAGGAGTTTCAAATGCTACAAGCAACACAACACAATGGCTTTGCCATTACACCACAACGAGCAGTTCGTATTAATCCCATAGCCAAAGAAGTTCAAGACACTTTTGATGGCATCTACGCACAAACAGTCAGTTTCGTGCAAAACCCAAATTCAGCAATCAATGGACTTATAGTATCTGGTGATGCTGGTACTGGTAAAACTTACACAGTCAAACGAGCACTTCGTGATACCCATCATCAGGCCAATGTTGAATACATCAAAGGTTCAAAGATCACCGCGGCAGCATTATATGTCAAACTGTATCTCAATAGAGAACCACACAGAATCATTGTTTTAGATGACTGCGACCTAATACATCACCAAGAAAAAAATCTTATTATTCCCATGTTGCTAGGTGCAGTAGACCTAGGACACGATCGCGAAGTTGGTTGGGAGACCACACGCAAGAATCCACTCATGGAACAGTATGGAGTGCCATTTCAATTTGCATTTAATGGCAATGTAATTTGGATTACCAATGATCGCAAGGAAGATATTGGTCGTGCTATCAAACAATGGCGCAATGCCATATTCAGTCGCTTTAACTTTGCAGAATGCAACTTTACAGATGAACAAAAGTTTATGTACACCATGCACCTGGTAGACAATGCAGACATGCTGGGTGCAAACTGTCAAGAGTTTGCAGGTGGTTATCCCAAGACCATTGTAGAAGCGGCCGCGGATTATATGAGTGCCAACTATCGTAGTCTAGTAGAAGTTACTCCACGTCAAGCTATCAAAATTGCAGACATCATGCATCACAATCCTGATGCCAAATTACGCACAACCATGTTGCAACAACTTTGGAAATAATCATGCCACAAGAAAAAGATGAATGGGGTAATATACAACTGCCTGGTCTCTCAGATGAAGAGTTGTTTACTAAAAATTGGAATGTAGTCGCCGCCGCACATGAACGCAATCAAAATCCAAAAACACTAGCAAAATATCGTGCAGAAGGTCAGCGTAAAAAAACCAGTGCAGAACACAAAGAATTAATGCGTAAGGTGAATAAACGCACAGCCCAAACTGCAGAATGGCAACAAGCACATGATCAAGCTAATAGCGTAAGATTTCAAGATCCTGCTTGGCGTGAATGGAAAGCTGAAGACAATAGACAACGCATGGCTGATCCTGCTTGGCATGTAAATTTAATGACGGGCATGAACACGCGTGATCAAACACCAGAGTTTCAACAACATTTAGAAAATCTAAAACAAAGCAAGTACAAGCCAATACACGCAGGTGAATATGGGGATTTTCCAAGCCGTCAAGCGGCTGAAGAATATATGACTGCAAAAGGTGTTGTTAATGCCACGGGTAAATTACGTGATTGGCTTAATCCTAAGCATCCAAGAAATCGTTGTCGTGAATATTACTATTTAGATAAATAAACATATTAAGGAGAATAAACAAATGGCAAACTTGATTAGAGGTTTTGAATTGATAGATGCTTGGACAGATGTGCTAAATG
>Ga0007809_10000158_pt1 | contig 27244 bp, 47 predicted proteins | sample CryBogCBE02Aug07_FD_60383 | JGI IMG/M metagenome (GOLD analysis project Ga0007809, IMG submission 60383) | Freshwater microbial communities from Crystal Bog, Wisconsin, USA - CBE02Aug07 | ecosystem: Environmental > Aquatic > Freshwater > Lake | place: Crystal Bog, Wisconsin, USA | collected...
TCTTCTTCGTCGATTAACTTTCGCAATTCGTTTGCGAATTTCGCTGCTGTAGTTTGCATATTGCCCTCTTTAACCCCTTGTAATGATAGACCGGACGCCCCAAGGGGCTGGAAAGGCGTCCGGTCCTCTCTCATCCGGGCGGTTGCGAACCCCGCCCAGAGAAACTTATTTGCGCTTGGAAGGCTTCAGCCCGTAGGCATCGATCTTTTCAAGCCGTGCATTGCCGCCACCTGCGCCGCTATCAATTGGGTAGCCAGTACGGCCACCAGACTTGCGAGGCATTGGGTAACCCATAGGCGGCTGTATAGGCTGGCCCATCATTGGTTGCTGCATCCCGCCAGTCATTGGCTGCATACCACCGGCATTGCCCAACGAACCACCGACCATCTTGCCGGTACGACCACCGGTAGCGCGGCCCGGCATCTGCGGAGGCATCTGCGGAGGCATCTGAGGAGCGCCGCCTGCCATCTGTGGAGGTGGCACAGGAACGCCCATAGGAGGCTTTGGTGGCATCACAGGAGCATTAGGCATGCTGGCCTGATCCTGACCGCCGCGAGGTGCCATCACGATGTTGATCGTGGTGGTGCCCTTGGTACGGCCACCCTTGGCGTGAGCCTTGCGACCGCCGACTTCACCGGGGTTTTTTTCTTTGGAATTGCCGGAAAAAACGCCGCCACCGGTGTACTTGCCGGTACGGGCTTCCGACTTGACCATGCGCTTGATCAGCGCCTTATCTTCGGCGACGTCCTCGTGCTCAGCCTTACCGCCATGTTTGCGGTTCTGCGGAAGCGACCGCTGGAAGGCAGCCTGCTGCTCATCAAATGCCTTGGCATTTTTAGCACGATCAGCATCAGAACCCTTCATGGTGCTTTGCGATGCAGCCCGTGCAGCGGCTGCATTCTTCATCACGGTATCGTAATCAGGCGTCGTTTGGCTTTGAGCACCAACTACGTTGCCATCGGCACCGTCATGGTGTTCGCGCTTCTTGGTCCGGCCACCCTTCTTCATGGGACCAGCAGCCTTGCCCATGGCCTTGTTTTGATCGGAAACAGGATTGTTGCCAATCATACCGCCGCCAAATTTATGGGTACGACCGCCTGATTTGTAATTTAACCCTGCACGTTTCCTAGAATCAGAAATTTCCGACTCTAAACGGGAGCGTTCTTGATCCCAATCGCCCCATTGGCCTTTATCAGTAAGCCGTGGATTTGATTTTGATTGAAGGTTTTTAACTTCCGCAAGACGCTTTACTTTTTCTCCAAGAGGGGAAATTGTTTTGCCGCCACCTGCCTTGTGAATTTTGCCGCCCTTCTTGAATGCGCCGTCATGCTTGATGCCTTCGCGATCTTCGTTGGCTTCGCGGACGTTGCGGTTGATCAGGGTATCAGCGGTCAGCGCACGGCCACCGGCCTTGCGGGGCTTGCGGTCGGCGCGTGGAATAGGATTATTGCCGATGACTTTGCCACCCTTTTTATACAGGCGCTTGGTAAGCGGACGTGCGCCGGTCTTCACACCTGCGTTTTCAGGTGCAGAAGGCGTCCACGTCGAGCTATCGACCTTGCTGTGTGGGTCGTTCTTGGTAAGGCGCATGGCCTTCGACCGCCCACGGTCGTCTTTCTTGTATTCTTCCATAGTAACTACTCCAGAGTGTTTATTGACGGCGTCCCGTCACGTTGCCTAAAGGGGGAACCGACGCAGGCAACGGTGCGGCGATCTTGGCCAGCACATGCTGGACAATTGCTGAATTGGTTGGCTCTCCATATTCAACATCTGCATCTTTACCGTGCCAAATACTGCCCTCTACTTTGCCACCCTTTTTATATGCACGGCGGACGACGCCGCCCTTCTCATATCTGCGTGTAATCTCAATATCTTTGGGATCAAAAACGACATAGTTGTGGGTTAATTTTGGAGATTCAATGGAATATTCTGGGTTTCTCGCATGAAATTCCCTTGCAGAACTTTCATTTGGAAACTCATTAACTCCGCCTTGTGGATGCTTTAAAACCCATGGTTTATCGCCTCTAGATCTTTCATCAAGATAGCGAATGCCACGGATGCCATGTTGGTGAAGGGATTTGGATGCTTCTTCACTGGGAGCATCTTTGCCAATAAAACCCATAATTCGTTCTAAATCTTGGTATGCTTTTCCTCCGCTAAAGGGGGAAATTTTTCCATACGTGTTTATAACGTTGTTAAATGCACCTTTTACATGCTCACTCTGCTCACTCAACGGCTCGTCCCAATCCAAAAAGTGATCAGGATGCGCGTCGATGGCGACCTCGTACATGTGTCCGCGATTTTTTAATGTTTTACGATATGCATCCACCAAATCATTTGACATTGGATGCCCTGTCCAGTTTGAAAAATCACGAGCGGCAACCTCTGGAAGACTTTCATCAGTTTGTCTGGCAAACATCTGAAAAGCATTCCATTTGCTTGGTGGAATACCAATTTTATCAGCTTCAGAAGCATCAATTTTAGCAAGTCTTTGCTTGTACCCCTGCGCCACAGGCTCATGCTCGGCAAAATACAGCCCATGCCCATAAGCCTGTGCACCTTCGCCTGTGCCAACCTTGGCCGTGTCAAACTGATCAAAATCGTGCGGGGAGCCGTGGTAGGCTTGGATAGGCTTTACAGACTTGGCGAGATCAAGAGGGTCCATCATAAGGCTCCCGTAAACGTGACATTGCTACCGACATGCACACCGTGGACAGCATGCGCTGGGTGTGGTACGCCCTCGACGTCTCCGCCTTCGGCCTTGGTGATACCATGCTGCCGTTCAAGCTCATTAAGTGCAGAGTGCCAACGGGTTTCAAAGCCACGGGGAGCTTCCCATTCTTCCTTGGCTTTTGTCGGGCTCCCACTTTCGTGTGCGCTATCAATGGCCATTCGAGCAATCTGACCCACATGATCAGACATAATTCCGCCTTCCCCCCGAATGGCATTATGCAATGCAGGAAAATCAATGTTTTTTGCTTTGTTTTTAATTGTTGTAATAGGAACATGGGTTGCACCAAGTTCTCTTAATGCCTCAAGACGATGCTGTCCTTCAAGGACGTTCCCTTCATCATCCGCAAGTATACGGCTAATATGCCCTTCTGTTGGATGAGAAATTTTTTGTTTTAATACATCAACTCGACTGCGTTGATCTGGATGTGACAAATTAACACCTCCAGATAAACTTTCAATAGGTGCTAAACTATGCCCTGCAACATCGTAATGATCAAAATTGGCTGCGCCAACCTCGTTTGGGTTATCTGTAGATGGTTTAATTTTTGGAAGTTTAAATCCTTCCTTTCGTGGATCGCCAATAGGTATGGCCCCACCCTTGGCCTTGGTGATGTCAGGGTCGTGCGGGTTAAAATTGCCGTTGTTGCCCGTAGCGGATTTTCTTGTTCCTGTATGATGGAGAAAATCAACTAAATCTTGTCCAGTTAGATGAAACATTGGTTCGACAGGTTGCGCAGAAACATATTCATTTTTTTCAACGCCAAACGGCGATTTGTTTCCAGACCAATCGTTTTGATACAGATCAGTCCATCCTGCTTTTTTTGTTTCTCCTTTCAAATTGGTTACAGGGCTATACTCGCCGTTGTCCAATCCTTTTTCACCAACGTGCCATATATGCTCTGCATGTTCCCCTTTGCGTGGAACCATTGCCACATGACCATGTTGGCTAATTTCATCATCCGTTACATCATTTGGATGTTTTTTTAATTTACGAGCAACTTTCATAGCAACCCATGACGGTTTGTCAGACATCCAAACCAATGGAGTTGATTGCTGTAATAGTTCTTCTGGTTCAATATCACCTGCATGATTTGCTAATTCACGAATCCAATCACCATGTTGAGGTTCAAGACCCCATTTCATATTATCAACATCATCAATCGTACCAGAATGGTAAATAAATTTGTTTGCAACACGGGCTAATGTTTTTGCATCAGGGTTTTTTTTCCCTGCAAAAGAACCCCCTCCTATTGACCGATGCTTCCGTTGCGGATCACCGACAGGGATCGCATCCCGCCCACCCGGCCCACGGTGCAATCCACGGATCACATGAACCGATTGTACCAGCTTGCGAAGCGCGTCATCCATTTTGCTTACCTTGTGTAATTGATGGGATCACATTGCCGAGCAACTGGTGAACGGCGGGGTCACTCTCGGGATGCACAGCGATATTCTGCGCCAGATCAATCATTTGGATGCGCTCCTTCGCCAGCATGTCTTCCTGCTTTAACTCGGCGGTGACCTTATCGTTCTGTGCCTTCTGGGCCAGCTCGGCAGCCTTGATTTTGGTCTCGGCGATCTTGGCGTCGGCCAGCTTTTCCTTGATGATCAGGTCAATGCCATCAACTTGCTTTTCGTGGTCAGACGGTGGCACGACACCACCGGCACCGAATGTCTTGTGGGCTTCCAATCCAGCCTTGCTGTTATCAAGATGCAGCTGAGCACCATCAAGCGCAACCTTGCCCTTGGCCAGCATGAGTTTGGTATCGCTGTCCTGCTTTTTGATCTGCAGCTCGGCCATCTTGGCCTGCGCCTCTGGGTTGCTCTGCTGACCCATAGCCTCTGGAGGTACCATGAACTGCTCGGGGTTGGACCAGCCAATGGCTTGCAGCGCCATGCGGTCTACAGCAATCGGGTCATAGAGGGCCGGATTGGCACCCTGCAACTGCTTCAGGGCCATAACCTTCATCATGCGCTGGGTCTGGCTGGCCGTGTTGGGGTCGGCCTGCGGTACGAGGTCCACCTGATTGATGGCGCGTAGGAATGTTTCCTCGTCCCACTGCCGAGCTGGACGCTTGTTTTGCTGCCAAAACGAATCAGGGTTTTCGCGGAAGCAGCGGACCAGCAGCTCGAATTCTTCCGACTGCGCAGTATGCATGCGCTTGTGAACGGCGTTCAAAACCTTAGTTGCCTGATCGATCAGCGCAATTGTGGTACCCACCGGTGCATCCTGCTTGCCCTCGCCGACAGCCTGCTCGGCAGTGCCGCCGACACGCATGCCGGTGGTGTTGATGCTATCCACAAGGGTCATCAAGCCGGGGCCGACATCCTTATACGGAAGCGGCATGACGGCGTCCGAGATCGGAGCGCCACCGGTCTTGATCAGGGCACCACCGCCGGGAGGAATGCGGAAGATGTTGGTATTTTGCCGCGCACCCGCATCGGAATACAGGAAGCCGGGGAAGTTGGCGTACATGCCAGCATCAAGCATTTCGCGCCATGCGGCGGTCAATGCATTGGTCGTGTTGCCTAAGATGTGCAGGAGACCCAGATCATAAAACCCCAGCCCCGGTATGAAGGTGTACTTAACAAACGTCTGCCGAGGCTCCGGCAAATCCTTGGTATCCTCATCATAATTCCTGACAATGCTTAAAATTTCACGCGACGATACGTCGATGGTCACGCGGTAAGGGATCTCCAGACCGGTTTGCTTGCCGTTGCGGCGATGCTCAAATGCTGCAATTTCCAATTCGCAGTAGCACTCGTAGATTTCGCGGTCACGATCCTCGGGATCGTTCTCGTTCTCGCTGATGCCCTGCTGCGCCTTCTTCTCGCGCTGCGCGGCGTCGAGCTTGGCCTGCTTTGCGTTCGACAGTTCCACATCGCTATAAACGCCAAGGATTTGCATCCGCTTGACGGTCGATGGCTTCATGTAGATGCGATGGGTTACGCGTGTCGAGTTGTAGAGGTCGGTGGCGCTATTGTTGACGATGAGGTCGTCGGCGTCGATGCTTTCGCTAACTGGACGGTTGCGAAGGGGACAGAAATATACCTTCTTGAACGCCGTCCCGCCAAAGCCCAGCATAAGGAGCATTCGGTCGGTATCAGGGTAATACTCTCGGGCAGTGGCCGTGAGGTAATGGTTGAGGTCGTTCTCAAGGTCATTGGCCAACTCGTCGGAAGCATCGTTCGCGTTGTTGTTGTCCTCGCGGATTTTTACGGGGCCATCCGTAGGCAATAGCTCCGACCGGGCATTGGCTTGAAAGCGTAGCACCGCCTCGAGCAGGAGCGGGTGCCGAACGCGGGACATACCCTCAACGGGCGCTCCGTCAGCGGCTCCGGCGAGGCCCGGAATTTCAACCTTGAGGCCCAGAAGCTTAATGCCCTGAGCGCGGTCCTCGATCCATTCCTGACGCGACTTAAGATCACCCTCAATACCCTTCATCAGTTCTTCGGCGATGCGGGTCAGTTCGTCCTTCGAGATATCCTCGACGATGTTGTCGAACCAGCCTTCGCGCGTTGGCTTCTCAGCCTTCTCTAGCGGCGACCCGTCCATCGTAAACTCAATCGATCCGTCGGGAAGCTGGATGGACATGATGTTGCCATGCTCGTCCATCTCCGTGGTCGGCGCGTCTTCCTGAATTTCAATCTCGAAGTCTTCCATGATCATCCTATGCCGCAACGGCTACTGGAGTGCCGCCTTCGGGGGCGGTGGGCAGGTTTGAAGGCGGGATAACCGCAGGCTTGCAGCCCAGCAAACCATATCCATCGGCGTAGGCTTGGGCGCTTTCGGCGCTGTTGAACTTCTCAACGTCAACAATTTGACGCGTCCAACGGTGGGTCTGCATCCACTTGCCCTTGATCTCTTTGTTGGGGGCAATCCAGACATCCCTGTGTACCTTCAGCCCGTAGCAAACGTCCATGTCATACCCCGTAAAGCGGTTCCGGTGGACGACCGTCGTGCTGACGGGCATCCTCGTATGCCTGCGACACCTCGTCTGTCCTGAGGATGAACCCAGAACGGCGCAAGTAGCGCATAGCCATCGAAACTGTATCTACTAAATCGTCGTGCTTGGCCTTCGGGAAGCGCATGCACTGGCTGATCACCTCATCTGCCCATGCTTTGTCGGGGCAGTAGACCAGCCCTTCCTCGAACAGATGTTGCACCGAATAGAGACGGGCCATCTTGTCGATAGAGCCGGGGTCTTCGAGTTGGACGCCGAAATCCCTCCCTGCATACATCCTTCTTAGCTCTCTGGCAACTGGCATACCCACAGACTTGTTTTCGATGAGAAGCTTGGACACCTTCCACTTCTGGCAGCTTTCGCTGACCTTGGCTATCAGGTCGGGCATTTCGAGGTGTTCCTGCCAAGCATGGATCAGCATGATCCGAGGTGGGACTTCCTTCTCGTCGTATGTACGTACAATGTGGTAGCCGTTCTTGCCCAGCATGCGGGTGGCATGGGTCTTGGGGTCATCCGTCCAGATGCCCCAGACGGTCATGGCCGATGGATCGTTCTCGGTCTTCTGGGTGTAGGCGGTGTCCAGCGATCCGATGATGTAATCGAACGGTGGGAACTTGGGGTCGTCCCACAACTGCCAGTGCTTCCGCTTGATGATACCGCCATCTTCCGGTGTCGGCTGCTGCTGGAACTGGCCGGACGCGGCATAGGTGCCCATGATCTTCTTGTCGCGTTCCACCACAAACTTGGGGAACCGGTTCGGAAACATCAGCTCCCCTTTGACGGTGCGCGGGTCTTCCCAGCCTAGCATAGTCGGGGCTGCGCGGTCGGGGTCGTACTCCATCGGGATCATGATGTGGTCGTAACCCATCTGCTTCTCGATGATGATGCCTGACACGTCTTCTTCGTGCAGACGCTGCATGATCACCACGATGGCCGACTTGTCGGGGTTGTTGAGGCGGGTGGGGATGGCGCGTTCGAAGGTCTCGGTCACCGTCTGGCGCTCGGCCTCGGAGTTGGCGCTGTTAACGCTATGCGGGTCATCGATGATGACGCGGTCGCCGCGCGATCCGGTGATCGAGGTCATGGCGATGGCCTGCCGGAAACCGCTGGCTGTTGTTTCAAACTTGGTCTTGGCATTCTGGTCGCCGGTCAGCGTCACGCGGTTGCCCCAGCGGACCTGATACCATTCGGACTGGATCAGCCGCCGCATCTTGGTGCTGTCGCGGATGGCGAGGTCCACATTGTGGGAGGCGCAGACATAGCGCAGGTAGGCCATGTCACGCGGCCCCCATTCCCACGAAGGCCATAGCACGTTGCAGAGCAGGGACTTCATCGCGCCCGGCGGGACGTTGATCAGCAGACGGGCATAGTAACGCTCATCGTCGATCATCATCTCGTCGGTGATGGCGGTCAGGTGCTCGGCGATGGCGTCGATGTGCCAGTTGTGCTTGTACTCTTGGCCGGGTTCGATCACATGCCATGCCTGCTTGATGTACTCGACGAACGACAGTTCGCACATGCGCTTCTCGACAGCGAACCGCGAGGCGTCAAGGTTAATCTTCTGGCCGTCGAGCATCATGAAGGTCACCCGATCAATACCTCCGCACGGTTCATGAACTCGACCACCAGTTCGCGAAGTTCCTCTTCCTTTCGCGAAGCGTCTTGAGCCCAGATCGCGTTCTCGCCCTCGACGTGCTCCCATGCTGCGTCGGCCACGGCAGACCAAATTCGTTTGTAAATAAGATCTCGCTCATCCCATTCAAGCAATGTAAAATCTCTCTCTCGTAATACCTGCGCCCGATAGGCCTCATACAGCTTTTGGGTCAATTCCTCGTGCGTAATCATCAGTAGCGATCCACTTCGATGTCAACGCCGAGCTGGTCGGCGCATTGCTGCATGATGGCCCACAGCCGATCTCGTAACACGGTGTTGATGTCTTCCATCATTCCGATCTCGGTACGGTCAATGGCCATGAACTCGGCGACGGCTTCCCAGCCCCGCCTTTGCGCTCGTGTGAGAAGATGGTACGGGATCGCTGGGCTTTGGTGCTGGTTGAACACCGAATACAGCGTGATCGCACGGTCGATGGTTTGAGCGGTCAAGAGGCTGATCATGATCTTCCATCCTCTAAGTGCTTTAGGATCCGCTTCAGCATCTCGTGATCCTGCTTCGATCGCCGGTCGTTGTCTTTGCCTTCAAGCCGCTGGCCCACCATGATCAAGGGTAATGCCACGAGCTGGATAACTCCCCCGCTGACATAGAAGACAATCTGCTCCCAGCCCTTGTCGAGCGTCGGCAGCAGCGACCAGACGGTGAACGCATAGACGCAAGCCATCGACGACATGGCTGTGACAGTATGTCGCGCCAGCCACTCGTTGAACGCGTTGATGTGTGAGATGGCGCGTTTCATGGCTTGTAGTCCTTGCCGACAGCGCCGCCAACATTGTCCTTGGTCCACTTGTAGCGGTCGCTAAATGATTGGGCTACTTTGTCTGCCATCTCCCAGCCGCTGCCATAGCTTGGCTCATCCTTCCACATTGCTGCCTGCACAACGGCGCGGCGCTTTTCCTCGGCCTCATCTGCCTTGGCCTTGGCGTCAGCCTTCCAATCGGTCGTCTGCATGTCAGGGTTGGCCATGATCATGGATTCCAACAGGCCTAGAACGGTGCTTGCATCTCGTGCAATCACGCTCGTCGGGTTCCAACGCTTTAGCTCGATCATCAGCGTCTCGATCTGGTTCTGGCACATCGACAGGCTCTTGATCGCGTCTGTGTAATGCTTGCGCTTGACCATCGTGGCCATGTCTTTTCGCAGGCGCTGGTATTCAGACAAATAGCGGTTTTCGACCTGATCAAGCAGCGCAGCCTCAGCAGCAGCCACATCATACCAGCCTCGCTTAACGTGTGCGCTCAACCCATCCCAATTGCTTCGACGCATGGGGCATGCAGACTTATGCCACGTCTCATATAATTGCTCTGCGCGTTTATACATCTGTCCATCTCCCGATTTGAACCGGCCCAAAGCGCCAGCGTTTACATTCCACCCAAGGGTATATTTCCTCGCTAACCCGCCACCACCTGCGCCAGCCTAGGCCGACCCACTTAATCTTCCATTTCGTCTTCATCTGACCCCTCGATTGCTGCTACCAGAGCTTCCCGCACCGCCAGAAGCTGATCCATGTCCAAAGCCTCCGCCTCGATCACGCGGCCCTCGACCACCTTGATGTTGGCGTTGACGTCGATCTTCTCGCCATATCGGAACCGCGCCAAGCGAATCGCCTGCCAGCGGCGCTCGTTCACCAGTTCCTTGCGGATATCCCATGCAACGTCCTTCCACTCGCCAATACCGCGCAGAATTGCCTCGTTCTCCTCGACGCGCGGCTCGATGCTTAATTCACGCGCACGGGCGTATTCTGACATAAAATACGGATCTCGATGTAGTTCACGGTTCATGGTGCGGTAATCAAGCCCCACTTCCGCATCCGCGCAGATGTCAGTCGCCGAGCGCCCAATCGCGATCTGCTCACAGACATAAGCCTTCATGCCGTCGTTCATCAGCCGTGGTGGTCCGCGTTTCGCCATTTATATCTCCTGTTCTGACAGGTTATACACGAATGACAAGAAAAAGAAACCCCCATCATGCAAGCGTATAACGATAAAACTTAAACTTCTTTCTTGGATGAATTGAAATATTCACATTCAAGACACCATCTTTTTCTAAGTTTTTTAAAGCCTTTAAAACAGTATCCTTGTCAAACCTTCTAAGTTTATTAACAATAATCCCAGCGGTTTCGCCGTTTTCATTACGAGAAACTACATCCTTAATCCAAACTTCTACATTGTTTTCCTTTTTAACTACATTTGAAGTCATAAAAACTCGGCTTCCATCACCCTCTTTCTCTGCAATAAATGTCTTTCTAAGAGAGGCTGACCACTTCGAGCATGCGCGAGTGACCTTAGCATGAGAAGATTCTTTTTTGCTGACATAGAAGGATTGACCTTCACACATCATGTGCCATGGAGCCGAATCCAACAAGTCTCTGTTTGGCTTGATGCCGTTTTCGATTGCAAACATGTTTTTCTCCTATTTGGTTTACTAAAATCTTTTGTCACAACGAAATCATTGAATCAATCTTTTATTAAGGATTTTCATACTTATTTTAAATAAATGATTGATACTCATAAACCATTTTATCAACCGATTGTCACAAGTCCTTGATTTTACTCTTCTTCTTATTCTTTATTTATTACTTATTATTATTATTTATAATTATTATTATAACTCTCTCTTATATCTCAGAAGGTGCTATAGTGTATCTTTATATCTCTAATCTATTTTGAGAGTGTCTCTAGGGTGTATCCAATAACAGTATATCAGGAAGTGGCCATAAGTGACATTTCCAACAAGTAACTTGCATTTTTATAAGCAAATTCAACAACTTAGTTGTCATGGGTTTAAATAAATTCGTATAAGTTAAGACGTATCTATAAATCGTCACACGCCTATGGCATATTTGGCCAGCTAACGGAGAAACCCCATGCTTACCTTCAGATTCAACTACCTTCTTACCCCAGCAGCCCCCATTAAGGAGACTAAGCCCATGACTTGGAACTATCGTGTCATCATGATCCCAGCCGAAGAGGACGTCCTGTTCTCGTCCGACGTTTTCGTCATCCGTGAAGTCTTCTACGACAGCGAAGGCGACATCGAGTTCTGGTCAGAGGAAGACGCCAGCGCCATTGGCGACAGCTTCGAAGAGCTCTGCGACGACTACGACAACATGACCGAGGCCTTCAACAAGCCTATTCTGGTGCTTGTAAAGGGCGAGGACGGCGAAGACGAGCTTGTCGAGCTTGACGATAGCGAAGACGAGGAATAAGAACTCCCCGGCACGTTCCTGCCCAGCACACTACCGGGGAGGGCATGAGTTTTTCGGGGCATCGTCTAAGCAAGTTCCTGCACCTACTGGCAGGCGATGTGGGTTCAACCCCAATGCTCCGATACAAAGATGAGGGCCGCAACTTGTAAGGATTGTTTACAAGTTGGCCTTCGGACTAGTCGGCCCTGCTGCCTTGTGTTCGCGGCTTGGTCGAGCGGCTGATACGTCCGTTTGTTAGGACACAATGCTGCTATGCTGCACGGGGGCATGGCTTAAGACAATGGCAGCGCACCAGTATGCGCCACCATAGCCCGTGCCCCATAAAACTAAGGGGGCCATCGTTAAATGGCCCCCTAGACAGTTTGGTCGGTTTCACCAGTTACATAACAACACCCATTCCCAGTTCTGGAACCGACCCTTGTAGCGCCTTCAACGCTTGCCCGTTACTGTCGCGGCTGCAGGGAACACCACCGGGGTGGGTATCTCTTAAAGAACGTACCCAGCGTTCATGGCCCCACCAAGGGCATAAAGCGCATCCATCCTGACGCGATTGCCTTCCTTGAGCCTGCCGTCGTAGCAGAAGGCGAACTGGCGTCCGCGCTCGTACTGCCACACCGTTTTGTAATCAAAGCCGTCAGCGGCCAGCGGGAGGCCTTTCTTGGCCTCCTCATACCCCTTGCGGAACGCGGCATTAGTGATGATGCTGCGGAGGGTGACAGTACGTGTTTTTGCGTTTGCCATGATCAATACCCCATCTCAATTGCGAATGCGTCATATTCGGCTTCTACCTGTTCCAACTTGGCCTGCAGTTCGCGACGCTCATTGACCATGTTGTCAAGAACGCGCTGGGTCACCTTCAGCTCGGTGTAAACCCGCTGTGCGCCGTCGATCCAGCCTGCAGCCCAGTCGCTATGATACTCATGGTAGGCGGGGTATGGGTTGCTGTCATACAGTTCGCCGGTACGGGCTGCGTAGGCACCTTCGGCGTAGCAAGTCTTTTCATCTTCGGTCATGATCAACCCCAATCCTTAAAATCTTCTTGTTGCAGATAGCCTTCACGATATGCGGCGTATTCTGGTGTGCCTGCCTCGATAGGGATCCGTTTGGAACCCTCAAAATAATGCGGATTAAAATCCCGACGATAATAGGCATCTGCCGATCCGCGATCATATGGTCCGCCGTGGCGTTCATCGTATTTCATATCTAAATCTCCTGTGGTGGGGGTGGAAGGGGGCCGAAGCCCCCGTTATCAGGACTGCTTTTCTGCGTTGTAAAGACGTTCAGCAATGCGGGAGCATTCGCTCATATTGGTGGCCATGCCAACAACTTGACGAGTACGACGGTCAACGACAGCCCAATTCATTTTGCCCATCAACCAACCTTCAAAGTTGCCAAAACGAAATTTCATCATCTTCAATCTCCATCTTGGGGGATACCGTGTCCCGCCTGATCTTTATGGCATGATTCGAAATACCATGCAAACAAAAAAATGCACGACTATGATAAAAAAATAGGGCCACCCTTTCGAGCGGCCCCAAGTCAGGAGGAAGCTGACGCTACCATACGCTTGATGATCTTATCAAGCTTCTTCACACGCGCCAGGTATCCGCGCTGCTGTGCTGCCGCCTGCGCCCGTACCAGATCCAGTAATGTCGGTTGTTTCATCACCAATCCTCCGTTAGTTTAATACGAATGATCTCATGCTTTGTCTGGAGATATGAATTGAGAAGCATGATGTCATACCTTTGGCGGTCGTTCTCTTCTCGCAGGTGGTTTATCCGATCCCGCAAAGCCCCAGCATCGTGGCCGCTAATCTCAAAATACAAATCCCGCTTGGCGCAGTCATCCAGATCCGCCACCCATTTATCTAATGTCCAGTTTTCCATAACTTATCCTCTCCCAATGCCGCACGGGCTTTATTAACCAATATGACGTGATGTTTGATCAGCCAATCTCGAACATTGTACCCATCATCAATTACGCCTGAGATTTTAGCGTCTGCAATTTCCTGCAGCACACCCCGCAACCGTTCAATCTCTTTGTCTTGCTTCTCAATCACCCGCTCTAAATCTTTAATAACTTCGTCCTGTGTCCAGTCTCTAGCCACGGCTTTCTCCGATGTCGGTTAGTCGGTTATTTATCGTCGTTTTGTTGATTATTTATCATCATGCCTATCGGGGTAAAGAACATCCAACAAAATACTACGCGCTTCTTTTGCACGTTCTTTGATGTGGATGTTCTTGCCTAATAGCGTGTTTATTTTTTCCAATGCTTCACGGGTCAAAGCCATATCAAGACGCAAACGCTCAATCTCGTCGGCGGCCTCAACAAGTGTATGGCTTTGATCGGTAAACAGTGTTTCACAAAGCGCGTTTATTTCACGCAACCGTTCTACAATATCCATCACTCACCCTCCTTCGCCATTTTCCACTTAGGAAGCCCAATCTCTTCTGGCGACAAGCCATAAATGTAACCGACGACATACCACCGCCTCCCGCCCTCCAGCTCTGCCATGAGGTGTATATAATCCTCATGACCCAACCTCACCATCCAATCATCATGGCTGATGCTGAATTGATGAAAACCATCTCCCCAACGGTTATCGGTCCACCTTTTGACGAACTCAACATTCATCAAATCGTCAAGCGTTTCAAACTCCGCTTCTTTGGGGTCAATAGAGACATAATTCGGCAAATGTTGTTTAATGATAGGCATCACTCACCCTCCTTCAGTGCCTTTTCAGCAAGACCAACCGCCATCGCCAGAACGGTCCATGTAACGCCTTCGTTAGGCGTTTTTGGCGTAGGGATGTCTTCATGTTCAATGTCTGCGATCTGCTGCAATACACCGCGTAACCGTTCAATCGTATCGGCGGCTTCACTGATTGTTTGCCAAGTATAAGATTCTCCGCCTTTGTTGTTTCGTAACCGTTCAACAATACCCATCACTCACCCTCCTTCAGTGCGGCACGAGCTTCCCAATAGGCTTCGCTACAATGCTGACAACGCTCTGGTGACAAGTGCGGCTGATAGCTGTCGCAGAATTGTTTCAACGCTTCCCGCAACCGCTCAATCTCGTCGGCGGCATCATTTGGCCGATCTTTTGGCCGATCTTTTGCAGCCTCCCGTAGTCGTTCAATCTCTTGTTTATATTCAGTTAGCTGGCATTCTTCACGGCAAATAGTACGGCCTTCTGTTTTTGGTATTGGCGGCATAAAACCCATATCACTTGTCCAAACCGTTTCTTTTTCTTTATCCATCACTCACCCCTCAAAACCCGAACACAATTTTGGCTATTACAATTACGCATATAAACCCCAATCCCATACCAAGAACCACAGCAAACGTAGCTTTAAACAGACCTATAAAGTCATCCATCACCACTGCACCTCCCCATTGACGATGATATGCTCGTACCAGCGTTCGCCATCCTCGTTTTCCCACAACGCCCAGACGTTGTTTGGTTCATATTCATATCTGATCAGTGTCATCTTTTTTATCCCAACTAAATTTTGGTAGGGTCACCTTCGTTTTCATGGAAGCCAGCTCCCCTCGGATGCTGGCCTCTCGCTTGGCTTGGTTTGACGAAACCAAGCGCACCTTGCCGTTGGGGTCAACACCCCCAACGCTTGCGCCACCATGGTTGCGCGGACCGCGCTTGCCGATAGCCATTACATATACAGGCTATGGTCGATAGCCTTCTCCGCTGGGCCATCGTGAAGGGCCGTGTGGTCGTTTACGTTGTCGAATGGATAACGCCGCATCTCGACGATGTCGTGGTCTTCGTCGCGGGTCTTTTTCAAGAAGTTGACGTGGAACCGCGCCGCCATAAACGATTCGGCCGTAGCCACGATGTGGTCGATGCTCTTGCCTGCTGGTACGATGTAAAACATTGGTATCTCCATTTACTGAACAAGAATGTTGTCTCACGAATCAGAAGACGTGTCAAACATATTTTTATACATCTCTTCGACGGTCCACTCGTCCTCGAATTCGCCGATCCCGTCTGGGTCCACCAGAACGCCATCAGGGAACGTAAGCGCCAAGCGTTTATGTCTTTCCTTCCTATGCTGGCGGCGGAAGGCCTGATAGGCCTCCTGCTCTGTCAGGCCGTATTCCTCACCAATCGAGCGGTACGTTCGGCCATCATAGACCCGCTCAATGTAAATTTGATGGTCGTTCATTGTGGCACCATCCCGCAATAGCCGTGGGTTCTTTCGGTACTTTTTTGATAACCTTCACCATCTTCTGTTTTTACCCATTTCCTTCCCTCATCTGTCCACCGCCAAGCCATGCACTTGGGGCCAAGGCAATTAGTGAAGTCGGGTTGTGGGCAATATTTTTCTTTTGCCTCTTCCGGCGTCACATAGTGTGGGTTGTCACTCATTGCTCTGGCCCCGCTTCTTTTTTGTCCTCGGCGATCTGGCTATAGAACGTCATGGCTGCCTGCATCCGCGCTGGGCCATCGAGCTGTGACATGACGCTTGCCACAAAGGACGACGTGATATGCAGCACGGTGCCCACCGTTAGGCCATCCATGGCCTTGGCCATCGCGTCATAGGCCTTGATATGCTTCTCTTGGGTCTTCTTCTTCATGTGCTCGTTTAGGTCGATTGTCATAATCCGTCCCCTTCTTCGCAGTCTATTTCAACCTTCACACAGGCGATGCGATTTGACATAGCCTGATTGTCCGCCCGTTCTTTTGATGGCCACGATACACTCATGATTTTTAACGAAACAGATTCGGGATAAACATTGACCCAAAACGTCCGCTTGATGCGTGGTTTGACTTCAACAAGGTCAGATGCGGATGAAGGTGAACCATCATAAACTCCACCGCATATAAATTTACCATCTTTTGCCCAACACATTGCCCACCAACCATCTTCCACAAGAATGGCTCCATGAACTGCCCAAATACTATTCCCATCCGTCGCATAAATCCGAACCTCACGACCATCGCGTGTGCGGTACTTCTTATTCTTGTCGATCATTTTAATACCTCATAAAGTTTTGATGATTTTTTGCCAGACTGCGTGGGCATAAACTCGCCTGTCCACTTCAGCATCTCGTTATCGACGAAGAATTTAAACAACTTCGCCCACATATTAGCCTTTGGTGGTGGGCCCACAAATAACTGCAACATAATGCGGATTGATTCGCCTGTTGCAGCAACGCCCACCATTTCACGAGCCCATTCGTCGTATTGCTTCTGGGCTTTCAAATACCAGCTATCGTCGCTCATTAAATTTTCCTATAGCGTTTGATTTTGATCTTTTTGCGTGGGTGTATGCTTTCTTCGACGACTAGATATCCTTTATCTGCAAGCTTCTTCAGCCCCTTTTCAATGTCCTCCTTTTTATAATTGCGAAGTTTATTAACCAAAACCCCGAAAGTCTCGCCCTCGTGGTCAATCAGGTTAACCAGCCGGGATAGCAACGCGTCCTCCGGCGCTTCCTTTTGGCGGTCGTTTCCGATCACCATACGGGCCTTGGTCTCGATGTCATTCTTCACCATCGCATAGGCCCAGCGGACATGTTCCACCGTGCGCAAACCTTCCGGTGCCGCTAGGATGAACGATATCTTTGCCACCAGCTCCTTGCCGCGCAGGTACAGAGCCTCCAGCCCATTACGCTCCGAGGCATCCTCGGCCAGATTATGCAATGCCTCGCTGGCGCGTTCCAAAAGGGCCACAGCGTCATCCGTCGAGGGAACCGATACCTTGGAGCCATAGTTCTCGATGCGCCCCTCTGGCATCATGCTAAAGGATCCTGCGGATGCGATCTGTTGCAGGGTTGCCTTCAGCTCGTCCGGCATCGGACGTTTCTTGAACCGTTTCTTCTCGTAGGGCACCGACTTGGTCTCAATGAACAACAACGACCGACCGATGAAACCGTTTGTGGCGTTCTCGAAGTTGACCGTCGAATCAAAGTTTGTGTTGGTCGTAAACCCGATCATCGACAGGAAGGGATTGCGAATGCCGTCCTCGATGAACTTCAAGGCCTGCTCCAGCTGGACACGCCTAGCTTCCTTGATCTTGTCAGGAGCGTCATCGAGCTGCCGGTCGATCTGGGTGATCTCGGCCAGCAACTGCTTGCGAATTTCTTTGCGCACGTCGCCGCTGACCATCAGCGAACTATTGCCCTTGGAATAAACGGACATCAGAATGCCGATGATGCCTTCGAGGTAGTTTGCACCGCCCTTGGTCTGAGCCGACTTGATCTTGGTAAACAGGTAGCCGATCTCGTCGATCAGGTAGAACGTAGGCTGGTGCTCGACGAGGTTGCGGACCATTTCCTGCTCTGACTTGATCGCGCCGTAGCAGGCCTTCTTCAGGCCCACAGCCGTCATGATCTCGCCCACGCCATCGAGGACGCTATCCTTGCCGGTGCCCGACCCCGCGACGCAGAACCCGATCAGGTTTGATGTTACGCTGCCGATTGGATCGTTATACTTTAGGCCAATAAGATTGCCCATTGCGATCAGGGCACCGCCGACCGATAGGTTCTCGCGCTTGTAGCGGACCTGATCCTCAATCCATTCAGCCACCTCGCCGACGAAGCCCGGTGGGCGACGAAGGTCAATGCCGCTGATGTCGATCTCGTCCCGCTCTACCTCTTCAACGATCTCATTCGTCGAGAACGTAACCGGCCAAAGCCATCCGCCTTGTTCGGCATAGTGGACGAGGGTTCCGAGGGTGACGGGGTTGGCTGACTTACCAAAACTGTGCCACTTCTTGGCCATGTCTGAGGCATCGTGCTTGCTGGATGTGCTGGACCAAGCTTCCCAGAGGTCGTAGGCCGAACCAGCGGATGCGTGGTGTAGGGCCATGCCGATCTTGATCCAGACATCGTAGTCGAGATCGGCGTTGTTGATATACGAGAGCATATCCCCGAGTTGATTATATGATACATCGACGGTCTTGCTTTCAAAGGTTGCGCGGTAGCGTTCTGGCTTCTTTAGCAGTTCAAGCAGCGATGCTGGGGCGGTGTCGATATCACTTGGCGATCCCACAGCGATTTTGTAGCGATTGCCACTGGCATGCAGCGACCCCGGCCCGACGACGTAGCCGGATGACTTGAAATCAACACCTTTGTAGGCATCAAGCTGCTGCACCAAGGCGACATTTTCGGGAGCTTTGAAGTACAGGTGTTTCGATCCGCCGCCCGATCCTGTCTCCACGATCAAGCCTGCGCCGGTGATTTCTGGGAAGTCCTTGATCAACTGCGCATATGATTCGACACCGCCATTACGGGCGTCCACGTCGATCACCAGCAGACCTTTGACCAGTACGCCATAGCCCGTGGCGAAGTGGTCCATTTCCTCGAAGCTTTCCAATTGCTCTTCGGACCATTCAGGCACCGAGGTCCAATTAGACATGATTGGGTGCTTCAAAACCGCTTTACAATTTTTATTGTGACAAGCGCAGCGACCATCCTTTGCAATGCCATGCAAGCCAAAGATACGGTAACCCGCCTCCCAAAAGTCACGGTGATTTGACATTTTATTCTTGGTTCCCAAAAAGATATTTCACGAGCTTTTCATATGTCGTCATGTGCGGATTATTGTTTTTACCCGCAGCGATAGAGCGAATGGTATTCTCGTGTAGACCAGTAGAGACAGCAACCTTTGCGAGGTTGCGGTCATTGAGCGCCACCCTTATGCGCTCCATCGTGATATTGTTCAAATCCATTTTTTATGCCTCTTTCAATATTGTGGTGTTGACAATCACACAACCTGCTGTCATTTGTCAACACGTTGAAACAGAGGAGATATGCCAATGGGCATTTTAGATACGATAAAAAAGCCGGGTGACAGGCCTGTAGTTGTCACGCTTTGCGGGGATAGTGGTATGGGTAAAACCACACTTGCTGCCTCGTTTCCCAAGCCGATCTTTATTCGTGCTGAAGATGGTGTTCAATCAATCCCCGAAAATCTAAAGCCGGATGTTTTCCCCGTCATTAATGACGTCGAAGACCTTTGGAACCAGCTTAAGGGTCTGATGGGCGAAGAGCATGGCTACAAGACTTTGGTCATTGATAGCATCACGGCTCTGGAGCGCATGTTTATCGCGGATGTCATTGCGAAGGACAACAAGAAGGCCACAAACATCCAGCAGGCTGCTGGTGGCTACGGCGCTGGCCGCGAGGCTGTCGCGATCATGCATCAGCGTTTGCGCAAGGCTGCTTCCATCCTCGCTGAAAAGCGCGGCATGCATACTGTGTTCATTGCCCACGTCGAGATCGGCACTGAAAATCCACCGGATGATGATTCGTTTAGCAAGTACGGCCTGCGCCTGCATGCCAAGTCGATGGCACCCTATGTCGATGACGTAGATGTCGTGGGCTTTCTTAAGCTTGAAACTTTTACGAAAGGTGACGGCGACCGCAAGAAAGCCATCTCCGACGGAACGCGTGTGTTGATCACACATGCAGCGGCAGCCAATGTGTCTAAAAACCGCTACGGCATTACCGAGCCACTGATTGTCGAGCTGGGTAAGAACCCCCTCGAAGCCTATATCCCATCACTCAGCGTTGTATTGAAGAAGGAAAAAGTAAATGGTTGATTATTGGAACCTCTCGGATGGCGATGACATCCACAAGACCGGCGGCGAATTTGAAACCGGCGGCGGTAACTTTGCTCCGATCCCCGATGGCACCGGCCTGCTGGCTGCCATTGACGAGGCAAAAATCGATGAAGACCGTGATGGCAACGAGTTTGTCTCGATTCGCTGGTCGGTCCTGACGCCTGCGGAATACAAGAACCGCAAGGTCTTCCAGAAGATTTGGTGCATCGACGACAAGCCGCGCCAGAAAGACCCAGAGAAGGCCAAGGACAAGGCCAAGCGCATGCTTTTCGCTATCGACAAGAACGCCGGTGGCGCATTGGTTGCCAGCGGCAAGGCACCGAATGACAACAACCTGCAGAAGGCGCTTTCGGGCAAGCAGATGCAGATCACGGTCAACATCTGGGATATGGTCGGCGACGACGGCAAGAAGATGACCGGCAATTGGATTGCGTCGGTATCGCCGAAGGCTGGCGCGTCAAAGGCTGCACGGCCACGCCCTGCAGACGACGATGATGGAATTCCGTTCTAAGGGGACTAGAACGGGACGGGGGCGGCTGGCGGTGGCCGCCCCCACTTTAACAACACATGGAGATTAAAATGGTTGAGATTAAGAAAAAACGCGGACGTCCTGCAAAGGTGACAGTAGAAAAGAAGACAGACACCCGAGATTGGGTTGAGTTGCTTCGTACCAAAGAGCCAAGCTTTGACGAAAAACTTGGAAAGCTTACAGTTCGTATTACCAAGCTTGAACGCATTCTCGAGGATGCTGTAAACGCTGGTCGCGAACTGCATAAGAAGATGGAAAGCCTGTCTAAAATCCGAACTTTGGGATGGCAGGCGCACACTGCCGGTGAATGTCCGGTTCACGACGATACGTCTGTGGAAGTGCTTCTTCGCAGTGGCGAAAAAAACGGACCACATTTGGCTTGTAATTTCTTGTGGCGTGAATGTGGTACAGGCACCATCGTAGCCTATAAGGTGCTTTGATGGCCGATAGATTTTCTCGTGGTTGGGATAGAGATCGTCATAAAGGCAAGCGAATTGCTACATTATGGACGGATGGTTATATCGATGGTGATGTGACATTTTCATCTTATTTTGATGAACTTAGCACAACCGCTCAAATTGATCTGATTGGCGATGTCATTGGTCTTTTGGAGCGAGAACGCAAAATTATAATGGACGAAGTAAACCCATCCGATGACCTTTGTAAGATATTGGGCTGGCCTTTAAAGGACGAAAGATAATGGAACAGCGATCCGAGGAATGGTTTAACATTCGAAAGGGCCGGGTGACCGGTTCAGCCGTTGGAGCAATCCTCGGTATCGCACCCTTTGCGAACCAAGCGGACATCTTGCGCCGCATGGTTCGTGATTGGCACAAGGCTCCCAGTGAGTTTACGGGAAACATAGCCACTAACTGGGGCGTACAGAACGAGGCCGGTGCCCTTCTTGAATACGAGATGGTCACCGGCAACACGGTTGAACCGTGCGCCTTTTACCAATACGAGCATTGGCTCGGGGCCAGCCCCGACGGACTGGTGGGCGATCGCGGACTGGTCGAGATCAAGTGCCCGTTTGGCATTCGGTACAAGAGACCGCCGGTATTCAAGACGGCAGCAATGCAGACCCACTATTATGCGCAGATGCAGATACAGCTATTTGCTACGGACCGCGATTGGTGCGACTTCTACCAGTGGACGCCATACGGGGATGCGTTGGAGCGGATTAACAGGGACGAATCTTTCCTCGCGACGGTGTTGCCCGTTCTAAAAAGTTTTTATGAAAAATATCTGATTGAACGTGAGCTTCCGAATGCGGAGAAATATTTAGATGGGCAAGCGAAGCAATTTTAAACCGCACAAGCTTGATGCCTATGCGACACCGGAGGAAGCGGTTCTACCGCTTCTTTCGCACCTACCCAAGGGTTCATACTATGCGGAGCCTTGCGCCGGTGATGGGGCTCTGATCCGCATCCTGCAAAAGCATGGTCACAAGTGCGTTGCCGCCTATGACGTTGAGCCTCGCCACAAGATCGTGAAACAGGCAGATGCGTCATTTTTGACACGTCAAGATATGAACCGCGCCAACTTAGTGATTACAAATCCGCCTTGGGGCCGCGATGTGATGCACCAGATCATCGAGCGATCCTTGTTTTGGGGGCCGACATGGTTGCTGTTTGATGCGGATTGGATGCACACCAAGCAGGCCACGCCTTACCTGCCGCACTGCAAGAAGATTGTGTCGGTGGGGCGGGTGAAGTGGTTTGGGAATACGGCTGGCAAGGATAATTGCTGCTGGTACTTGTTTGATTTTAACGACCCGCAACCCACAATCTTCGTAGGACAGTGATGAATACCATTAAACTAACCAAGCCCGAACTCATGGTTGCCGGGCTTGTTGGCAACATGCGAAGCATATCGTCGCTTGGCAATCTCGTTCAAAACAAGCACTCGCCAACCGATTCGCAGTGGCAGATCGATGTCGATGGGGCAGCCGCCGAAATGGCCTTTGCGAAGTGGCTGGATGTCTACTACGAGCCATCGGTGAATACATTCAAGGCACCGGATGTCGGGGTCATGCAGGTGCGATCCACCAAGCACGAGCATGGCAAGTTGATCATCCGGGCAAACGACAAGAAGGACGAGATCGTCGTCCTCGTGATTAATCGCATGCCTACCTACACAATGGCCGGTTGGATACGCACCAACGACGCCAAGCAAGACAAGTACCTCTACGATCCCAATGGCAAAGGCGCACCAGCATGGATGGTGCCACAGGTCAATCTAAATAAAATGGAAGATTTAAATGTTAAGACCCTATCAACAGACAGCGCACGACCAGATCATCCAGTGGGTGAAGAAAACGGCTGAACCCTGCTGCATCGAGGCAGCGACGGGGGCAGGCAAGAGCCACATCATTGCGGCGATTGCGGACACTATTCACCGCATATCGGGCGGCAAACACGTCCTATGCCTTGCGCCTAGCGCGGAGCTTGTGGTGCAGAATAGCGAGAAATACCGCGCGACCGGCAACCCTTGCTCAATCTTCTCGGCAAGCGCCGGTGCCAAGTCGCTAAAGCACCCAGTGGTATTTGGCACCCCTCTGACGGTGAAAAACCGCATTAGGCGCTTCGGCAGCCAATTTGGGATGATCGTCATCGACGAGGCCCACGGGATCACGCCTACAATCCGCAACATCGTCAATGCCATTCGCGAACAGAATGCCAACATCCGCGTCGTGGGGATGACCGCCACGCCGTATCGCATGAATACCGGGTATATTTTCGCCCAGTGGCCAGATGGCAAGCCGGTCGGCGAACACGAAACCATCAATCCATACTTCTCAGTCTGTGTAGACAGGATCACGGCGCAGGAGCTGATTGATCAGGGCTACCTGACAAAGCCTGTGATCGGGCAGATACATGCTGAATCATACCACACCCTTGATATGGAGCTAAACAGCCGCAATCAATTCGACAGCGAGGACATCGACCGCGCCTTTATCGGCCAAGGCCGCAAGACGTCGGCGATCATCGCGGACGTGGTGGCGCAGGCCAGAGAGCGCCAAGGGGTGATGGTCTTTGCCGCCACGGTGCAACATGCCCAAGAGTGCATGGAAAGCCTGCCACGGGGCTTGTCTGCCCTTGTGACGGGGAATACGCCCAGTCAGGAACGCGCCGCCATTATAGCGCGGTTCAAGGCCCAAGAGATCAAGTACCTCGTCAACGTGCAGGTGCTCACCACTGGCTTCGATGCGCCCCACGTCGATCTGATCGCGATCCTACGGGCGACAGAATCAGTGGGCCTGCTGCAGCAGATCATTGGTCGAGGCCTGCGCCTGTTTGAGGGCAAGGATGACTGCCTGATCCTAGACTACGCCGAGAACCTCGAGCGCCACTGCCCCGACGGGGATGTGTTTAACCCCTTGATCAAGACGGTAAAGGCAAAGGAAAACGCACTTTACCTGAAGGTGCGCTGCCCGTTATGCGAGGTGGAGAATGAGTTTAAAGCAAGGCCAAACCCATCGGGGTTCGAAATCAGCCCTTCTGGGTACTTTTGTGATCTCGACGGTCAACCAATTTCAACAGAGCACGGGGACATCCCAGCGCACTATGGCAGGCGCTGCGGCGGTCGAGTATTGGTCGCAGGACAATTGGTACAGTGCGGATCTCGTTGGACCACAAAGTCCTGCCCCCACTGTGAGGCGGACAATGACATCGCAGCAAGGTATTGCAGCGAATGTAAAGGTGAGATTGTAGACCCCAATGAGAAGCTGATTGCTGAGTTTAACGCCATGAAGGCCGACCCCACCCGGCGACAGACCGACGTCGTCGAGGAGTGGTCCGTAAACCACACGTTAAGCAAGGCCGGGCGTGAGATGTGGCGGGTCGATGTGCGGACTTCCTATCGCAAATTTTCGTTTTGGGTGCCCAAGGCACCAAACTGGTCGCAAGGTTTCAAAGATCGTGCTATGTTTACCGCATTGGGTGGCAAGCAACCCGATACCATTACCTATGAAAAGGATGGGCAGTGGTACAAGGTGACGGCCTACAATAGGAAAGCTGATGAAGTTCCCGACCGGCATTGACGTATATGGCGACAAGTCATTCAGGGGCAAATGCGCCACTGAATCACTGGAACAGGTTACATTTTTTGCTAGGCTGCGCCGTGATTATCCAAACTCATGGGGCAAAATTGCCTTCCATCCCCGCAACGAGGGTTTTAGGACGGCAATGAAGGTGAAGATTGAAAAGGCCGAAGGCATGGTGACCGGAACTCCCGACATCATCATCCCCGGCGACCCGACATTTGTATGCGAATTGAAGCGGCGGGACCACACCAAGTCCTCGCTACAAGATGGACAGAAGGATTACCTATATGCAGCCCAAGAAGCAGGGGGATTTGTTTGCATTGCCCTCGGCCACAAAGCGGCGCAAGAAGCCTTCGGACAATATCTGGCAATTCATTACGCGACCTAGCAAAATGATCGAAGATGTGATGATCGGCAAGGTCGCGCTAATGGATCAGCCAGAAGGGATACAATCCGCCTGCCGATTGGCGATCTATGAACGTGCCTGCCGGATACTTGATCTGGAAACGAAGTTGGAACGTAGGGCCGAAATTGGCCGGACACCTGATAAATTGCGGCCTTACATCGAGGCCGAAGTGATGAGAATATGGAGATTGAGAAGTGACGAACCGTGAAATTGCAGAATGCCTTGGCTTGTTGTGGGCGCTGGGCATGCTAGGCTACATAATCCGTATCATCATGTGTGAGATAAAAAATGATCCGAATTGATCCACCCCTGCCATTGGACACGTAAAAAGATATCAGAAGCAACTAAGGGAAAATCTAAAAGGAAAAAAAATGGCAACGTTAATTCAATTGTCACCTGTAATCCCGCTTGAGACGCCAAAAGGTAAAGCCAATGCACATTTTCTTATTGATTATGGAGAAGAAGCGCATTTAATGTGGGTTTGTTTTCAAGATGATAGCGGCGAATGCTGGACATGGTCCAATAAAGATGTGCGACTCCAGCACAATTTATCAATGGGTCGTGCAAAAAAGTATTTGACAGAGAAAACCTAATATGCGAGAAAGGTTCATCAGCAACCCGCTGACGCAAATTTAAATGGAGACTTCAGATGTCAAACCGCACCCTCGCCGACCGCTACTTCGATGTAGACAGCCAGATCAAGGCTTTGGAAGTTGCCAAAGACGCCATCAAGGCTGAGATCATCGCCCTTGGCACCGACCTCGTTGAAGGCGATCAGTACGATGTCAAAGTATCGCTCTCGCAGCGTTCAGTCCTTGACGAGACTTTGCTTCTCTCGACCTACGGCGTTACCGCAGAGCAGATGAAGCTCTACAATGCCTGCAAGAAGGACGGCAAAACCTTCGAAGTTCTTAAAGTGGTTTCAAAGGGGGCATAAGCCCCCACCCTTGGGAGGATGAGTAAATGGATAAGCAAGATATTATAGCCCTAGATGCCACCATGCTGATTGGAGAACTAGTCCAAGAGTATATCAACAATTTTAAATTTAGGGATGAGCGAAAGAACGAAAAACTCATCAACGCTTCATATATTGAAGATCTTACAATGGATTGCATTAAAGATGCGATTTGGAAGATTATAAGTGTGATGAAAGATATTGAGTATGAAGCAACAAACTCAGTTGATGAATATGTTACCAGACGCAAAAGGATGGAACAGGTTAAATCTATTTTGTTAATTGGCCGATCACACCCAGATAGCGCAATCAAGCGTTTGAAGGGTTTAAAGCCAAAGTACGAGAAAGTATAAAATGCTAAAGACAATTATGGATGTCGTGTACCACTTGGGGCTTGGCTCATCAGCCAAGCTCCTATGGATCCGGCTGTTTGATAAATATGCATACGACACGTTTGCAGGCACCTACGAGGAAATGGCCGACGAGGTCCACAGCAAGCGTTACACTGTTCGCGCTCAGGTTTCCGCGCTACGCGAGATCGGTGCAATCGAAACCAGCAATCACTATGAGACTGGCAACGCAGGCAACGAGTTCCGCTTGCGCCCACCAAATGAATGGAAAAAGTAATGCCAAATATGTTGGACTATGAACGCCTTGTGCGTCAGGTTGCCGACCTTAGCGTCGAGAATGCTAGGCTTAAGGGCCATCATCGCAACGGGGAGGATGATCGTTGGAACAATATCGAGGAGCAAGCACCGATTGGTACGCTCGAAGAGGAACGCCGCCTTCGCCGGATTATTCGAGACTGGGAAGAGCGTTACGATATCTTGTGCGAATTGTTTATGAACCGAGATCGGGACAGGGCCAATCTGAATTGGCACGATGCCAAGGCGGACTTGGAATACCGCCGCAGGGTAAAAGCGGAAGCGCAAGCGAAGACCGAGAAGCGGCTCTTGTGGCTGCAGATCGCTTATACGAAGATCATGAATTTAATCACAAAGAGGGTAAAATGAGTAATTTACTAAACACACGCGAGAAAACCCACGGAAACTACCGCGACAACGCCAACCTTAGCCAAGCCATTAAAGACGTGCTGCGGAGCGGCAAGAACTGGGAACGCCTGAGCGATGGCCAGAAGGAGGCTCT